>Ga0214472_10005949_pt1 | contig 12811 bp, 9 predicted proteins | sample RVTome_6_FD_207662 | JGI IMG/M metagenome (GOLD analysis project Ga0214472, IMG submission 207662) | Soil microbial communities from uranium-contaminated site in the Upper Colorado River Basin, Wyoming, United States - RVT140D175 | ecosystem: Environmental > Terrestrial > Soil > Contaminated >... | reverse complement strand
TCCGCCTCTCGGGCCTGCAGCCGCGGGTCGAGACCATGATCTCCATGACCGGCGTGCACAAGATCGTCGGCATCCATCGCGAGGAGGCGGCGGCGCTCGCTTCCTTCGGCAAGGGCCGCAAGAAGGGGAAGGGCGATGCGTAGGGTGCGTCTCACCACCGGACACGAGCTGGTCCTGGACGGCGAGCTCCTGGGCATCCTGGAGGCGCTCTACCGCGAGGTCACGCTCAAGAACGAGCTGCGCGTGACCTTCGAGGACATGATGAAGGAGATCCGGGGCCTGGTGGACCAGATGGGGGAGGAGGACCGCAAGCGGTACCTGGTGGAGAGCCTCTTCCTGAACACCGTGACCTACGAGAACGAGATGCTCGACGCCTACATGCGAAGGCTCACCGCCGGACGCAAGAAGGGGCGCGTGACTCTATAATATTGCCGTGCCCTTGCTGACCCGCCGACATCTTCCACCCGTTCTGGCCGCTTGTGCATTCCTTTTCGCTCCCGTCATCATGGCCGGTCCCTCGCCCTCGGCGGAGCCGTCCAAGCCAGCCACGCCGGCCCCCGCCCCCCGCATCGCCGTCGAGCCCCCGTCGTTCGATTTCGGCAAGGCCCTGCCGCAGAAGGCGCTCACCCGCGAGTTCAACATCCTCAACTTCGGCGATCAGGACCTCGTCATCGAGAACGTCGCCACCAGCTGCGGCTGCACCGCGGTGCTGCTCGACCCCGCGCGGAAGGTGGTGAAGGCCGGGGGCCGCACGCCGTTGCGGGTCACCCTCACGACCTCGGCGACGCCGGGGCGGATGAGCAAGACCGTGCTCGTGCGCTCGAACGACCCGGAGCGCCCGAGCCTCGAGATCAAGCTCCAGGCCACGGTGGTGGCGGAGAGCCGATAGGCGGGACGGGAGCGGCGGTCAGGACGGGTCGTAGTTGAGGGCCAGGGCCGGGGTCGGGGCCGGGGCGGGCGAGCGGTTGACGACGGGCAGCTGCGGGTGGGTCACGAGCGTCCACGCCTCCGGGGTGGCCATGAGCTCTCGGGCCAGCGCGGCGTGGAGGGCATGGCCGGCTTTCACCGCCTCCATGTGCCCGACCACGGGGAAGCCGATGAGGGTCAGGTCCCCGATCGCGTCCAGCACCTTGTGGCGCACGAACTCGTCCTCGAAGCGGAGCGTGTTGTTGAGGACGCCGGTCTCGCCGATCACCACCGCGTTCTCCAGGCTGCCGCCGAGCGCCAGGCCGGCCCGCCGCAGCGTCTCCACCTCACGAAGGAAGCCGAAGGTGCGGGCGGGGGCGATGTCGGTGGCGAAGGTCTCGGGAGCCACGCGGACGGAGAAGGCCTGGTGGCGCAGCAGCGGGTGGTCGAAGCCGATGGTGTAGCTGACCGTGAAATGATCCGCGGGCGAGAGGCGCGCCCACTTCGCGCCGCGCACGACCTCCACGGGCTTCAGGACCTTGAGGTACCGGCGGCTCACGGCCAGGGGCCGCAGGCCCGCCTCGTGGATGAGGATCACGAAGGGCGCGGCGCTGCCGTCCATGATGGGTATCTCGGGACCGTCCACCTCCACGCGCACGTCGTCGACGCCCAGGGCGTGGAAGGCGGAGAGGAGGTGCTCGACCGTCTCCACGGACACCTCGTCCCGGCTCAGGGTGGTGGCATGGTCGAGGCGCGCCAGGTTCTCGAGGGAGCACGCGATCTCGACGTCGTGGTCGGTGCGGTAGAAGCGGATGCCGTGCTCCGCAGGAGCGGGCTTCAGCTCCAGACGCACGGGCCGGCCGGAGTGAAGCCCGATCCCTGTGCAGCCGACCGCCCGCTTCAGCGTCCGCCTGTAGCTCATGGAGAGAATGCCGCGCGGAAGCTGTGCAAGCGCTGTACCACGCGCGCCAACAGCTAAGGTGCTGAGCCGTATCGGCATATTTGTGGGGCCCGCCCCTGCGTTGCGGCCGTGCCACGGGGTGGGCCGACCACGGTGTGGCTCTGGGGCCACGGCCCGGGGCCAGGGTGCCCGCTTCAAAAGCCCGGGCCTCCGGTCCCCTGGTGCTGCCGGTAGGCCCCCGAGTCGCGGATGGAGGCGATCTCCTCCACCGCGTGCCGGAGCTCGTCATCGCTCGTGTAGAAGTGCGGCGAGACCCGGATCCCGGCGCCCGGCCGGAAGTCCACCAGGATCTCCCGGCGCAGCAGCTCGCGGGTCACGGCCTCCGCGTGCGGCGGGTCGAGGATCACCATGCCGCCGCGCTCGCGGGCCGCGTCCGGCGTGCGCGTCGTGATCCCGCGCTCCCGGGCCAGGTCCAGGACGAGCTGGACCTGCCGCTCCGACTTGCGACGGATGGCCGGGACGCCGATGGTGCGCACGATCTCCAGGCCCGCCCGCGCGGCGTAGAGCGCGGGGACCGCGGGCGTGCCGTGCAGGAAGCGCGACGCGCCGCGCGCGTAATCGATGGGGCCGGGCTCGAAATCGAAGGGCCGCTCGTGCGCCATCCACCCGGTGACCCGGGGCTCGAGCGTGGCGGCCAGGCGCGGGGCCACGTACAGGTAGCCGGCTCCGGGGCCCCCGCAGAGCCACTTCACCGAGCCCCCGGTGGCGAAGTCCACGTCCCACGCGGTCACGTCCACGGGCACCGTGCCCGCCGACTGGTACAGGTCCGCCACCACCAGGGCGCCCACCTCGTGGGCCCGGCGGACGACCGCCGCCACGTCCTGGAGGTAGCCGCTCTTGAACACCACGTGGGAGAGCGGCACCAGCAACGTCTCCTCATCGATGGCCTGGAGCATCCGGTCCAGCGGCACCGTGACGCCGTCCTCGCTCTTGACGGTGAAGACCCGCGCCCCCTGCCGGCGGTGCGCCTCGTACACGTACATCACCGACGGGAAGTTCAGGTCCTCGTAGACGATCTTGTTGCGCCGGCCGCCGAGGTCGAAGCAGGAGAGTATCAACGCCTGGCAGATCGAGACGTTCTGGTGCATGGCCACGCTGCCCGGCGCGGCGCCGATGATCGCTCCGACCTCGTCTCCCACGGTCAAGGGCATGCCCCACCAGCCCTCGGCCCAGGCCCGCACCCCGCGCGCGGCCCAGGTGTCGGCGTACTCCTGCAGGTAGCGGGAGGCACCGCGCGGCATGGCCCCGAGGGAATGGCTGACGAGATAGGTGGTCCCGGCCAGGATGGGGAACTCCGGCCGCCACTCGAGCAGGCGGTCGGCGTCGGCCGCGGCGCGCGTCATGCCGGCTCAGAGCCGGGGAGCAGCGGGCGCAGGAAGAGGCCGGTATGGCTCTGGGCGCAGCGCGCGACCTCCTCGGGGGTGCCCGCGGCCACCACCCGGCCCCCGCCCGCGCCCGCCTCGGGTCCCAGGTCGATCACGTGGTCCGCGCTCTTCACCACCTCCAGGTTGTGCTCGATGACGATCACCGTGTTCCCCGCCTCCACCAGCCGCCCCAGGACGTGGAGCAGGTTCCTCACGTCGTCGAAGTGCAGCCCCGTGGTGGGCTCGTCCAGGATGTAGAGCGTGCGCCCCGTGTCGCGCCGCCCGAGCTCCCGGGCCAGCTTCACGCGCTGCGCCTCGCCGCCGGAGAGGGTCGTCGCGCTCTGGCCCAGGCGGACGTACCCCAGGCCGACGTCCATGAGCGTGAGGAGCAGCCGGCTCAATCGCGGGTGGGCGGACAGCGCGGCCTGGGCCTCGGAGACGGTCATGTCCAGCACGTCGGCCACGGTCCGGCCGCGGTAGAGGATCTCCAGCGTCTCGCGGTTGTAGCGGCGGCCTTTGCACGCCTCGCAGCGCACGTACACGTCGGGCAGGAGGTGCATCTCCACGATGCGGACCCCACCCCCCTGACAGGCCTCGCACCGGCCGCCCTTGACGTTGAACGAGAAGCGGCCCGGCTTGTAGCCGCGGGCTCGCGCCTCGGGGACCAGGCTGAAGAGCTCGCGGATGGAGGCGAAGGCTCCCGTGTACGTGGCGGGGTTGCTGCGCGGCGTGCGGCCGATGGGCGTCTGGTCGATGGCGATGACCTTGTCCACCTGGTCCGCGCCCTCGAGCGCGCGGTGCCGGCCGGGCTCCAGCGCGGCGCCGTGCAGCCGCCGCGCGAGCGCGCGGTACAGGATGTCCTCCACCAGGGTGGACTTGCCGGCGCCGCTCACCCCCGTGACCGCGGTGAGCACGCCGAGAGGCACGCTCACGTCGATGTCCTTCAGGTTGTGCTCGCGCGCCCCCAGGATCCGGAGGTGCCGGGCGGCGGCGCGCCGGCGGGGCGGGACCGGGATGGTGAGCTCGCCGCGCAGGTAGCGGCCGGTCAGGCTGCCGTCGACGGAGCCCGGCGGGCCCTGGTACATGAGCCGGCCGCCCTGGCGGCCCGCGCCCTCGCCCAGGTCGACGATCCAGTCCGCGGCGCGGATGGTCTCCTCGTCGTGCTCCACGACCACCACGGTGTTGCCCAGGTCGCGGATGCCCTTGAGCGTCTCCAGCAGGCGCCGGTTGTCCCTCTGGTGCAGGCCCACCGAGGGCTCGTCCAGCACGTAGAGCACGCCCTGCATGCGGGCCCCGATCTGGCTGGCGAGGCGGATCCGGTGGGCCTCCCCGGCGGAGAGGGAGGTGGTGGGGCGATCGAGGCTCAGGTAGCCCACCCCGACCCGCTCCAGGAAGCGCACGCGGTCGCGGATCTGCTGCAGGAGCCGATCGGCCACCGGCCGCTCGCGGTCCGCGAACTCCAGGGCGTCGAAGGCCGCCCGCGCCTCGCTCACGGGAAGCCTCACGTAGTCGGCCAGGCTCTTGCCCATGACCCGCACGGCCAGGCTCTCGCGCCGCAGCCGGGCCCCGCGGCAGTCGGGGCAGACCACGTCGGTGAGGTACGGCCGAAGCTCGTCGAAGGCCTCGGCGCCCCCTCGGGCGTCCGCCCCCTCTTCGCCCGCCACGCGCAAGGCCGTCTCCAGGCGGCGCCGCAGGTGGGGCAGGACGCCCGCGAAGCCCGCGTGGTCCCCGTCCAGCACGGCCTGGAGGGCCGTCCGGCGGAGATCGCGCACGGGCGTCTCCAGCGCGAAGCCGTGACGCCGGGCCACGTCCCGGAGCGCTTCCCGCAGGAGCCGCGACCCGTGCCGGCGCCAGGGATGCACGGCGCCTTCGAGGAGCGAGAGGGTGGGATCGGGGATCACCTTCAGGGGATCGACGTCCCAGCGCACGCCCAGACCCTCGCACGCGGGGCACGCGCCGTAAGGGCTGTTGAAGGAGAAGGCACGGGGCGAGACCTCCGGGACGGAGACGTCGCAGCGGACGCAGGCGAGGCGCCGGCTGTACAGCCGCTCCGGCGATCCCTCGATCGCCGCCAGCACGATGTCGCCGCCCAGGAGCATGGCCCTCTCCAGGCCGGCGGCCAGCCGCTTCTCGCACCCCGGCCGCACGACCAGCCGGTCGACCAGGGCCTCGATCCGGTGATTGCGGCGAGGGTCCAGGGCCAGGGGCTCCTCGAGGCTGCGCGCGCGACCGTCGATCCGGACGCGCTTCAGGCCCTGCGCCTTGAGCCCGGAGATCTCCTTCCGGAAGGCCCCCTTGCGGCCCCGCGTGACGGGCGCCCACAGCGCCACCACGGCGCCCTGGGCGTGGTCCATCAGGCTCTCCGCCACCTGCTCGATGGTCTGGGGAGCGATCGGCTCCTGGCACTGCGGGCAGTGGGGCTTCCCCAGGGCCGAGAACAGCACCCGCAGGTGGTCGTAGATCTCCGTCACCGTCCCCACGGTGGACCGTGGATGGCCGAGGGCCGTGCGCTGCTCGATGGCGATGGCGGGGGACAGCCCCGTCACCGACTCCACCTCGGGCTTCTCCATCTGGTCGAGGAACTGGCGGGCGTAGGCGGAGAGGCTCTCCACGTAGCGGCGCTGGCCCTCGGCGTACAGCGTGTCGAAGGCGAGGCTGCTCTTCCCCGAGCCGGAGGGCCCCGTCACCACCACGAGCCGGTTCCGGGGCAGGTCGCAGTCCACCCCCTGGAGGTTGTGGACCCGCGCCCCACGGATGGAGATCGTCCCGTCCCTCTCCGGTCGGCTCATGATCCCGAGGTCAAAGTCCCCCATTCTAGCAGCAGCCCACGGGTCCGGGGGGTGGCGGCGGCACTTGCGGGCGGCCAGGCGGGCTGGTAGTCTCTCCGGCTCGACGCCGGAGGAGGATCAGGAATGAGCCCAAAGAAGGCCGCGCCGGTCACGGACCGGCGCTCCCACCAGGCGCTGGAGCTGTTCGAGCGGGCGGCCAAGGCCCTGGGCAAGCACGACTGGGAGCGGGCCCGGGACCACCTCGACAACCTCATCGAGTCCCACCCGGAACAGCGCGACCTGCTGGAGAGGGCGCGGGCCTATCGGGCCGTGTGCGAGCGGGCGATGGTGGAGGCCAAGAAGGCGCCCTTCCGGCCCAAGGGCTTCGAGGACCTGCTGAACCACGGCGTCTTCCTCCACAACCGGGGGGAGTTCGAGGAGGCGCTCAAGGTGCTGCGCCAGGCGGCGGAGATCCACCCCAAGAACGAGCACGTCCTCTATTGCCTGGCCGCCACCTCGGCCCGCGCCGGGGACAGCGCCGCCGCCCTCAAGGCGCTGCGCTCGGCCATCGCGGTGAGCCCCGCCAACCGCGCGCAGGCCCGCGGCGACTCCGACTTCGATCCCATCCGCGAGGACGAGGAGTTCATCGAGCTCGTCCATCCCGCCGCGTCCTGACGCGCGCGGACGCCGCGCCGCGGCGCCGGTCCGCCCCCGCACCGCGTGCTAACATCGAAAGGTGACGAAGGCGAACGTGCAGGCCGTGATCCTCGCCGCGGGCAAGGGCACGCGCATGAAGAGCGCCCGCGCCAAGGTCCTGCACCCCGTCCTGGGCGTCCCGCTGGTCGAGCATGTGTTGCGGGCCGTCCAGCCTCTGCGACCCGATCCCTTGATCCTGGTGGTGGGCCACCAGGCGGACGAGGTGGAGGCCGCCTTCTCCGGCCGCGGCCTGGCCTTCGCGCGCCAGGACCCGCCGCTGGGAACCGGCCACGCCCTGCTCGCCGCGCGGGAGCGCTTCGCCGGCCATGACCGCACGCTGCTGGTGGTGAACGGCGACGTCCCCCTCTTGCGCACGGAGACCCTGGACGCGCTGCTGGAGGCGCACCGAAGCGCCCGGGCGGCCGCGACCCTGCTCACGGCGGTGCTCGACGAGCCGGGCGCCTACGGCCGGGTCGTGCGCGAGCCCAAAGGCGCGCTGCGCGCTGTGGTCGAGGCCAGGGACGCGACGCCCGGGGAGCTCGGGGTCCGGGAGATCAACGCCGGCATCTACGCCTTCGAGGTCCCGCCGCTCCTCGAGGCCCTGGGCGAGCTGCGGCCCCAGACCGCGCAAGGCGAGCTCTACCTGACCGACGTGGTGCGGCTGCTCCGGGCCGCTGGCCGACCGGTGGCCGCGGTGGTGGCGGCGGACCCCCGCGAGGCCCTGGGCGTCAACACCGTTTCCGAGCTCGGCGAGGCGGCGCGCCTCCTCCGCCGGCGCCGGAACGAGGCCGTGATGGCCGCGGGCGCGAGCCTCGAGGACCCGGACACGATCCAGGTCGGCCTGGACGTGACCGTCGAGGCGGACGCCACCGTCCTCCCTTTCACGATCCTGGAAGGGAAGACGACGGTCGCGACGGGCGCCCGCATCGGGCCCTACGCGCGACTGGTGGACACGACGGTGGGCGCGGGGGCCCAGGTCCTCGATCACTGCCTCCTGCGCGAGTGCGTGGTGGAGGCGGGCGCGTCCGTGGGTCCCTTCGCACACATCCGACCCGAGAGCCACATCGGGCCGCGGGCGAAGGTGGGGAACTTCGTCGAGATCAAGAAGACCCGCCTGGGCGAAGGGTCCAAGGCGCCGCACCTCTCGTACATCGGGGACGCGACGGTCGGCCCCGCGGTCAACATCGGGGCGGGGACCATCACCTGCAACTACGACGGCACCGCGAAGCATCCCACGCGGATCGAGGCCGGGGCCTTCATCGGGAGCGATACCACGCTGGTGGCGCCGGTGACGGTGGGCGCGGGGGCCTACGTCGCCGCCGGCAGCGCGATCACCGAGGACGTGCCCGCAGGCGCCCTGGCCCTGGGGCGCGCCCGCCAGGTGATCAAGGAAGGTTGGGCGGAGGCCCGCCGGAAGGCGGCCGCCGGGACGGAGCAGGGCCGGAAGCGGTGACGGGGGCCTCGGGCTGAGATGTGCGGGATCGTCGGCTACGTCGGCGCGCGTGACGCGGTTCCCGTGATCCTCGAGGGCCTGCGCCGCCTCGAGTACCGCGGCTACGACTCCGCCGGCGTGGCTGTCGTGAACGACGGGGCCCTCCACCGCCGGCGCTCCGTGGGCAAGCTCTGCAACCTCGAGGAGAGCCTGAAGGCCGATCCCCTGAGAGGCGCCTTCGGTCTCGGCCACACGCGTTGGGCCACCCACGGCCGGCCCAGCGAGGAGAACGCCCACCCCCACCAGGACTGCACCGGCAAGATCGTGGTGGTCCACAACGGCATCATCGAGAACTACCTGCCCCTGAAGTCCCGGCTGGCCGCGGCGGGCCATCGCTTCGTCACCCAAACGGACACCGAGGTGGTCGCGCACCTGGTGGAGTCGCACTACCAGGGGTCGCTGGAGGCCGCGGTGCGGCAGGCGCTCCCCGAGATCCAGGGCATCTACGCCCTCGTGCTCCTGCACCGCGACGAGCCGCAGCGCCTGGTGGCCGCCCGCATGGGGCCGCCCCTGGTGGTCGGGCTGGGCGACGGGGAGCGCTTCCTGGCCTCCGACATCCCCGCCCTGCTGCCCTACACCCACGACTTCGTGTTCCTCGACGACGGCGACGTCGTCACCGTGACGCCCCGGACCATGACCCTCACGGACGCCAGCGGCGCCGCCGTGGAGCGCCCGCCCCAGCGCGTCGCGTGGGACGCGGTGCAGGCGGAGAAGGGCGGGTACCGCCACTTCATGCTCAAGGAGATCCACGAGCAGCCGCGGGCGGTGCGCGACACCCTCCTGGGCCGGATCGGCCTCGAGGAGGGCGTCGTACACCTGGAGGAGCTGGGGCCGGCCGCGGAGAAGCTGCGGCGCGCGCGCCGCGTCACGCTCCTGGCCTGCGGAACGAGCTGGCACGCCGCGCTGGTCGGGAAGTTCCTCCTCGAGCAGGTCGCCAAGGTGCCCGCGGAGGTGGACTACGCCAGCGAGTTCCGCTACCGCACGCCCATCGTGGACCCCGAGACCCTGGCCGTCGGGATCAGCCAGAGCGGCGAGACCGCCGACACCCTGGCGGCCTTCCGCGAGGTCAAGAAGCTGGGTGCTTTGCCCATCGCCATCTGCAACGTCCAGGGGTCGATGATCACGCGCGAGGCGGAGGGCACGCTCATGACCCACGCGGGCCCGGAGATCGGCGTGGCCTCCACCAAGGCCTTCACCTCGCAGATCGTGGCCCTGGCCCTGCTCGCCTTGCACCTCGGCCGCTTGCGCGGGACGCTGTCGGTGGAGAGCTGCCGGACGCTGCTCGAGAGCCTGGCGCGGGTGCCGCAGCTCATGGAGCGGGCCCTCATGGCCAGCGGCCGGCTCGACCAGCTCTCGCGCTCGCTGGCCACTGCCCGCGACTTCCTGTACCTGGGCCGCGGGATCAACTACCCGATCGCCCTCGAGGGCGCCCTGAAGATGAAGGAGATCTCCTACATCCACGCCGAGGGCTACCCCGCCGGGGAGATGAAGCACGGCCCCATCGCCCTCATCGACGAGACCCTGCCCGTGGTCGTCCTCTGCCCGCAGGGGCGCACCTACGAGAAGATGCTCTCCAACATCCAGGAGGTGAAGGCCCGCGGGGGCCGGGTGATCGCCGTGGTCGCGGAAGGGGACCAGGCGGTGCGCGCGGTGCTCGACCCCGCGTCCGACCTCGTCTTCGACGTGCCCCCCGTGGAGGAGGTCTGGTCGCCCCTCCTGATGGTGATCCCGCTCCAGCTCCTGGCCTACCACACCGCGGTGCGGGCGGGACGCGACGTGGACCAGCCCCGCAACCTGGCCAAGTCCGTCACCGTCGAGTGAAGTCAGAGCCTTCCCTCAGCCCGTCGGTTTCGGGCTCATCCCTCCTGTCCGGGCTGAACCCCCAGCAACGCGAGGCGGTCCTGGCCACGGACGGCCCGGTGCTCATCCTCGCGGGCGCGGGCAGCGGGAAGACCCGGGTCATCACCCACCGCATCGCCCACCTCGTCCTCGAAAAGGGCGTCCCCTCCGAGTCCATCCTGGCCGTGACCTTCACCAACAAGGCGGCGGGGGAGATGAAGGCCCGGGCCGAGGCCCTGCTGCCCGGGCAGCCCCTGCGCACCGTGCTCTCCACCTTCCACAGCTTCTGCGTGCGGGTGCTCCGCCGCGACGCGGAGGCCGCGGGCCTGCCCAGGGACTTCGTGATCTACGACGAGGACGACCAGCTGGCCGCGGTGCGGGAGGCCCTCCGGGCCCTGGACCTGCCCGAGAAGCTCCATCCGCCTCGGCGCGTGCTGTCGCGGATCTCGGCCCGCAAGAACGTGGCGCGCGCCGCTCCGGAGGTCGAGGACGACGACTCGGTCGCCGCGGCCACCCTCCTCCGCATCGCCGAGCGTTACACGCAGACCCTGCAGGCGGCGGGGGCGCTGGACTTCGACGATCTCCTGCTGCGGACGGTGGCGCTCCTCGACCGCGATCCCTCGGTTCGGGACGGCTACCGCCGCCGCTTCCCGTACGTGCTGGTGGACGAGTACCAGGACACCAACCGGGCGCAGTACGAGCTCGTGCGCCACCTGGCCGGGCCGCGGGGCAACATCACCGTGGTGGGGGACGAGGACCAGTCCATCTACTCCTGGCGCGGCGCCGACATCCAGAACATCCTCGACTTCGAGGCCGACTTCCCGGGGGCGCGCGTCCTCCGCCTGGAGGAGAACTACCGCTCCAGCCAGGCCATCCTGGATGCGGCCTCGGCCCTCGTGGCCCACAACCGGCGCCGCAAGGGGAAGACGCTGCGGGCGGTGAAGGCCGCCGGCGAGGCGGTGCGGCTGCACCAGGCCGCCGACGAGTACCAGGAGGCGGCCTGGGTGGTGGGGCGCATCGCCGCCCTGCGGGATTCCGGGCGCGCCGCCGTGCTCTTCCGCATGAACGCGCAGAGCCGCCTCTTCGAGGAGGGCCTCATGCGCCATCGCATCCCCTACGAGGTGGTGGGCGGGGTGGGCTTCTACGAGCGCCGCGAGGTGAAGGACCTCCTCTCCTACCTCCGGCTCCTCCTGAACCCCCGCGACCCCATCGCGCTGCGCCGCGTGATCAACGTCCCCGCGCGCGGGATCGGGGACAAGACGGTCGAGGAGATCACGCGCGTGGCCGCCGCCCGCGGGGTCTCGCCCTGGGAGGCCCTGGCCATCGTGCAGGAGGAGGGACGGCTGCCCGGCCGCGCCGCCCGGCCGCTGCGCCGCTTCCGCGAGCTGCTCGCGGGCTTGCGCGAGGACGCGTCCCGCCTGGGGGTCAAGGGCCTGCTGGCCCGGACGCTGGAGGTCACCGGCTACGCGGCGGCCCTGGCCCAGGAGCCCACTCAGGAGAGCCAGGACCGCCTCGAGAACCTGGCGGAGCTCCTCTCGGCGGCCGCCGACTACGAGGCGCGCGACGAGAGCCCGACCCTGGCCGGCTTCCTGGACCGGGTCTCGCTGCTCACCGACGTGGACCGCGCGGCGGGCCAGGCCCCCATCCTCCTCATGACGTTCCACGCCGCCAAGGGCCTGGAGTTCGACTCGATCTTCCTGGTCGGGCTCGAGGAGGGCCTCGTCCCGCACTCCCGCAGCGCGACGAGCCCCGAGGCCCTGGAGGAGGAGCGTCGCCTCGTCTACGTGGGGATGACCCGCGCCATGGAGCGGCTCCACCTCACCTGGGCCCAGAGCCGGCAGGTCTTCGGGCAGCGGCGGCTCTGCGAGCCCAGCCGCTTCCTGACCGAGATCCCGCGCGACCGCCTGGAGGTGACGGCCGACGCCACCTACGAAGCGCCCGTCCGCGAGCGGCGGCCGGGGACGTGGCGGCCGCGGCCGGCGGCCCCCTCCAGCCCGGTCCCGCCTCTGCCCGGGGTCCCCTCCCAGATCCGGCCCGGAGTCAAGGTGCGACACCCCCTCTTCGGGGTGGGGACGGTCCTGCGCAGCGAAGGGTCCGGCGACGACCTCAAGCTGACGGTCTCGTTCACCGGGATCGGGGCCAAGAGGCTCGTGGCGCGGTACGCGGGACTGGAGCTCGCCTGAGGCGGAGCCTCAGGCCGGCGACAGGCCCTGGACCATCCAGCGGCTCCGCCCGCCCGCGCCCTTGACGTTGTACTTCCGGAGCGTCATGACGTAGTCGCGCTCCTGACCGTCGATGGTCAGCCCGAGCAGGACCCTCTTGTTCACGACGTCGCCGGAGAGACCCTCCACGTCGTCCGTCGCGCCCACGGAGAGGCCCACCGTGCGCTTCTCCTTCTCGAGCGCGTCCCTGGCCTCGGCCAGGGCCTTCTTGAGCTCGCGGTCCTTCTTGTTGAAAGCGTCCCACTCCGCCGCCACCGGCTGCAGCCTGGCCGGGACGGGCGCCCCCTTCGCGAGGGCCTTGACGTCGGTGAGCTCCTTGAAGTGGCCGTCGTTGTAGGCCCGCGCGGCCTTGGTGTTGTCGGCGATGGCCTTCTCCGTCTCCTTCACCTTGCCCACGAGGTCGGGCAGGGCCATCGGGCTCTTCGTCTCCTCCAGCGTCTTCTTGATGGTCCAGTGCTGCACCTTCTTGTCGAAGCTCACCACCGCGAAGCTGGAGAGGGTCTGGTTGTCGCCGGCCTTCACGGCATTGAAGTAGGAGTCGATCACGGACTCCTCGGGGTGAC
>Ga0214472_10005948_pt1 | contig 12812 bp, 17 predicted proteins | sample RVTome_6_FD_207662 | JGI IMG/M metagenome (GOLD analysis project Ga0214472, IMG submission 207662) | Soil microbial communities from uranium-contaminated site in the Upper Colorado River Basin, Wyoming, United States - RVT140D175 | ecosystem: Environmental > Terrestrial > Soil > Contaminated >... | reverse complement strand
TTATAGAGTTATGTTCCGGTGTGTCAACAAGATGTACGAATTATTTTTGCTTAAAGATTAACCACTTAGATCAACACTCCGGCGACACCGGCAGACCGCGGCGCGCTCACATATCCTCTTTGAGGAAGGGCCAGGCGGCACGCAGGTACACGAACATCGACCAGAGCGTCAGCAGTGCCGCGCCGTACAGAGCCCCCACTCCGACCCATGACAAGGTCGTCAGCGGCGGAAACGCCAGCAGGCCGATGATCGACACCATCTGCAGCGTGGTCTTGATCTTGCCGATCATCGATACCGCGACGCTCGCACGCTTACCCAGCTCCGCCATCCACTCGCGTAGCGCGGAGATCACGATTTCGCGACCGATAATGACGACGGCAGGCACGGTGATCCAAGGCTCGGCGAAGGTTTCGACCAGCACGACCAGCGCAACCGCGACCATCAGCTTGTCGGCCACCGGATCCAGGAAGGCACCGAAGGGCGAGGTTTGTTCCAGCTTGCGAGCCAGGTAGCCGTCGAACCAGTCGGTGACGGCGGCCAGTGCGAAGATGGCGGCCGATGCCAGCGGTGCCCAGGCAAACGGCAGGTAGTAAACCAGGACAAACACTGGAATCAGTACGATCCTCAGCAGGGTAAGAATATTGGGTATTTTCATCTGAAGGATCTACAGCCTGTCCGGATGGCGCTCAATGTTCGGGGTGCAGCGCGGCGTGGATCTCCTCCGCCAGCGCCCGACTTATGGTAGAGACTTTTGCGATTTCTTCAATACTGGCGCTTTCGATCTCCCGAACGCCGCCGAAATGGCGCAGGAGTTCACGTCGCCGTTTCGGTCCGATGCCCGGTATACCCTCCAGCCTCGACTGTTTGCGCGCCTTGCCGCGCCGCGCCCGATGCCCGGTGATCGCGAAGCGGTGCGCTTCATCACGGATATGCTGCAGCAGATGCAGCGCAGGAGAATCTCCCTGCAGCATCTGCTCCTGACCGGTATCGCCACTGACCAGCACCTCGAAGCCTGCCTTGCGGGTCGGCCCCTTGGCGATGCCGATCACCTGTACTTCGGTGATCTGGAGGCTGTTCAACACCTCCATCGCTTGCGCGACCTGCCCTTTGCCGCCGTCGATAACCAGCAGATCCGGCAGCTTGGCCTCACCCTTTTTCAATCGCGTGTAGCGCCGGGTCAGCGCCTGATGCATGGCGGCGTAGTCATCGCCCGCGGTGATCCCCTCGATATTGAAGGTCCGGTAGTCCGACTTGAGGGGGCCGTTACGGTCGAATACGACACAGGAGGCGACAGTGGCCTCGCCCGAGCTGTGGCTGATGTCGAAGCACTCCAGCCGCTCCGGCAGGCTGTCGAGTCCCAACAGGTCCTGCAGAGCCAGAAAGCGGGCATGGATGTTCTGCTTGCCGGCGAGGTGGCTGGCCAATTGCTGCTCGGCATTGGTCTGCGCCAGACGCTGCCAGCCGGCACGCTCCCCCCTGACCTTGTGGGCAATGCTGACACTGCGGCCACGGCGCTCGCTCAGCGCCTGCTCAAGTGCGTCCCTGTCTTCGAGTTCATAGCTGAGAATCAAATGGTCGGGAATCTCCCGCACCCCCGTCAGGTAGAACTGGGCGATGAAGGCGGCCAGCACCTCCGCCGGACTCTCTTCGATCGACACCCGAGGATGATAGACCTTGCTGCCGATCACCCGCCCCTGACGCACGAACAGGCCATGCACCACGGTTCCGCCGGCCTGCATGGCGCAGCCGAATACGTCGGCATCGCCCTGCATCCCGGAAACATACTGCTGCTCCTGAACCTGGCGTAATCGGCTGATCTGATCTCTCAGTTCGGCCGCCGTTTCGAAATTCAGCTCGGCGGAGGCGGCATCCATCCGGGCACCCAGCTCCTCCATGACCGCCTGGTTGCGCCCCTCAAGAAACATGATCGCATGGCGCAGGTCGTTCTCGTACTCTTCCGGCGAGATGAGGCCGACACAGGGTCCGCTGCAGCGCTTGATCTGGTATTGCAGACAGGGGCGGGAGCGGTTGCGAAAGAAGCTGTCTTCGCACTGACGGATAAGAAACACCTTCTGTAGAAGGTGTAAGCTTTCGCGCACCGCCGAGCCGCTGGGAAAGGGCCCGAAGTAGCGCCCCCTCCCTTTCTTGGCACCGCGCTGGAAGCGCACCGCCGGGTACTCGTCCTTGTCGGTGATCAGGATGTAGGGGTAGGACTTGTCGTCTCGCAGCAGAATATTGTACGGCGGCCGAAGCTGCTTGATCAGGTTCTGCTCCAGCAGCAACGCTTCGGTCTCGCTGTTGGTGACGGTCACCTCGATGCGGGCGATCTTGGCGACCAGCGCCAGGGTCTTGGTCGTGAGCCCACTGGCGCGAAAATAGCTCGAGACTCTGTTTTTCAGATTGCGCGCCTTGCCGACATACAGGACGTCGCCCTTGCCGTCGTACATCTGATAGACGCCGGGGCGTGTGGTCAGACGTGAAAGGAAAGCCTTGCTGTCAAAGGCGCTGTGGTTGTCGGCGTCAGTCACTATCGAATCTATATCGCTCAGTCCGATACCCGGTTGGCCTGTTTATTTGCCTGCATGTGGAAGTGGGTGGCCTCGCGGTGTATTTCTCGCAGTTGGTCGCGGGAGGCATCCGAAATACCGGCGCCGCGCGACAAGGACACTTCGAGGTAAACGCCGATCTCGGCGAAGTAGTGCAACCGGGCATCGAAGGTTTTGGCACGCTTGAGCTTGCTCAGCGCAATCTGCGCTCCGTTGACAAGAATGTTGTTGATATCGGTTTCGGACAACATCGGGTGGCGCTTGCTTTGGCGACTGTTCTGCTGCAGCTCGTTCTGAAGGCGAAGTGCCTGACGTTTGGTCATCGCTGTCATTATGCGCCCCTGTCTGTCAATCTATCTATGTATCGAATGCGGCATACACTACCACTTTTGAGGCAGATGTGAATCGTCGTCCCCCCTATCGACCCAGCACCCATCCGCAGCGGCCGCAAGCCGAGCTGCAATGGCTGACCTCATCGCCGGACCTGCTGCTGCCTCCGCCCGGCTTCGAACGCCCTCCGCAACTTATGCTTAAGGCCGAGCAGCATGCAGACTCTCACGTCGACCAACCCTGCCGGCGCCTGGGGGAGCATTTCGAAAATCTAGTGTACCAATTTCTCAGCTCCAGCTCCCATACCGATGATATAAAAAGAAATATCCAGATACGAAGCGGCAAACAGACCCTTGGGGAGTTCGATTTTCTGGTTCGGTTGCAACAGCGCTGGCTGCACCTTGAGGTTGCACTCAAGCTTTACCTGCTCGACGGATCGGGAAGCTCGCTACACCACTACGTCGGCACCCGACGTGACGACTGCCTGGCGCAGAAGTGGCATCGTATGCTTCATCATCAACTCAGTCTGGCAAGGCGGCCCGAAGCGCAACAACGCCTGGCCGAGCTGGGTATCGAGCAACCGCCGCAGTCGGCGCTGTGGATCAAGGGCTGGCTCTTCTACCATCCGTCACGCCCCTTCCCCGAGCAGCAACCGCCTGAGATCAACCCGGACCATCTCAAGGGCTGGTGGCTGACACAGTCAGAGCTGGAGCTGATCAAGGAGCCAGGCACTGCCTACATGCTGGTTAGAAAGCCGGACTGGCTGCTGCCGGCATCGATGCCGGCAACCGCACCAATTGATTTCCGGCAGTTGAGAGCGGCCATGTCGGGCGAGGCCGGCGCACATCTGGTGCTGATTCTCGATGAAACGGACACCGGCTGGATCGAGCGCTCCAGAGGGTTCGTCGTCGCCGACGACTGGCCCGCGCCCGCGCCATCCTATACATAAAAGGGGCCGCTCTCGCGCCCCCTTCCTGGTAACCCTGATTGCGGCTTACTTACCCGCTTTGGCCGCGTCCTTCGCTATCACCTTCTTCAGGCAGCGCACGGCCACGAAGGTACCGATGATCATGGCGGCCACGATCACAAGACTGGGGGCAAAGGAAACCAGGGTGTACTTGTCGATATCAGTCATAGAACTTGAACCTCTCATCGAGATTGTTAAGGTGCGGTGGGCCGCACTCTGGTGAAATTTTGCGCATTATAACGACTCGCCGCGCTATTGCCAGTAGGCCGATGGTACTGCCTATTCGCCCGGTTCCAGGCGCTTCAGCAGGCTTGATGTATCCCAGCGGCCACCGCCCAGGTTCTGCACGTCGGCATAGAACTGATCGACAAGCGCCGTCACCGGCAGGCGTGCGCCGTTGCGCCTGGCCTCATCGAGCACCAGCGAGAGATCCTTGCGCATCCAGTCGACGGCGAAGCCGAATTCGTATTCGTCGTTCAACATCGTCGTGTGCCTGTTGCTCATCTGCCAGGAACCCGCGGCACCGTGCTGAATGACATCGAACACCGCGTCGCCGTCCAACCCCGCGCGCTTGAGGAAGTGGGTCGCTTCGGCCAACCCCTGCAGCAGCCCCGCGATGCAGATCTGATTGACCATCTTGGTCAACTGTCCGCTACCCGCTTCGCCAAGATGCTTCGTGGCCTTGGCATACACGGCAATAATCGGCTCGGCGCGGGCAAAACTGGCGGCGGCACCGCCTACCATAATCCCCAGAGCGCCATTTTCCGCTCCGGCCTGCCCACCCGAAACAGGCGCATCAAGAAACCCGCACTGCCGTGCGCGGCAAGCACTGTCCAGCTGCCTGGCGATCTCCGCCGATGCCGTGGTGTGATCGATCAGAACGGCGTTCGCCGACATCCCCTTCAACGCGCCCTCCTCACCCAGGGCGACCTGATACAGGTCGTCGTCATTGCCGACGCAGGTCATGACGAACTCCGCACCCCGGGCCGCATCCGCCGGAGTCTCCGCCAGCCGATGCCCGAACTGTGCAACCCACTGTTCGGACTTGGCGAGAGTACGGTTATAGACGCATACCTCGTGCCCGGCCTTCGCCAGGTGACCCGCCATGGGATACCCCATGGTGCCGAGACCGATGAACGCTACCTTGGCCATGATCTTCTCCTTTGGACAAATACTTAAGCTACACTATCGCCTCGATATAGAGGCTATTATGTGCAGGATGTACGGTATGCCGCAGGCGCATGGATGCGCAGGAGCGGCGATGCTAGCCGAAAACATCCCCTGCGAGATCATACACCACAGAGGAAGATCCGGATGCCGAAGCTCTTACCGCTCTGCCTGCTGCTGCTCTCCCTGGCCGCGCCGACCCATGCGCTCGACAGCCGCCCCTCGGAGATCTACGGGTTGAGCTTTGAAACGCCGGATGGAACCCCCTACCCGCTGTCTCGGCATCGGGGCGAGGTGTTGCTGGTGAACTTTTGGGCCACCTGGTGTCCGCCCTGCGTCAAGGAGATGCCGGAACTCGATAGGTTGAACCAAGCCTTCGCGGGCCAGGCGTTCAGCGTCCTGGCGATAAGTGCCGGTGAAAGTGCTGCGGATATCGAGGCGTTCAACCGCAGGCTGGAGGCCCCGCTCTCCCTTCAAGTATTGCTCGACAGCGACGGCCGCACCTTCACCGAGTTCAACCTCAAAGGGCTGCCGATGAGCTATCTGTTCAACCGCAAGGGAGAGCTGGTCGAGGTGATCACAGGAGCCGAGGAGTGGGCCGGAGAGGCGTGGCAACGCCGGATCAAGGAGCTGCTGGCCGCAGCCCCTTGATCCCGATTTCGTTCAACCGACATTTCGTTCAACCGACATAGTCGCGCAGGCGTTCGGTAATGGCGATCACCATCTCGGCGGAGTGGTGAGCGGCCTTGTCGAGGAACTGATCGAACGAGATCTCGGACTGCTTGCCGGCTATGTCGGAGAGCGCGCGAATAACGATAAAGGGCGTGCCGAAACGGTGGCATGTCTGGGCTATCCCGGCCGCCTCCATCTCGCAGGCCTTCATGCTCGGAAACAGCAGGCGTGTGGCGGCCACCCGCTCGGGGCAGTTCATGAAGGTATCCCCGGTGGCGATCAGGCCATTCACGGTTTTCATCCCGTTCATTCTATCGATGCTCTGCTCCGCAAAACGGACCAGCAACGGATCGGGCGTGAAGGCGGGCGGCAAGCCAGGAACCTGTCCCGGCTGGTAGCCAAATACGGTGAGATCGACATCGTGATGCCGAACCTCCTGCGAGATCACCACATCGCCGACCTCCAGCTCGCGGTCGAAGCCGCCGGCAGAGCCGGTGTTGATCACGCAGCTGGGTTGATAGTGATACAGCAATATCGAACAGCCGATCGCGGCGTTCACCTTACCGATGCCGGATTTCAGCAGCACGACCTCGGTACCGTGCAGTTTTCCGGTGTAGAAGTCGAACCCGGCGATCACCTCATGTTCACGATCGACAAGCGCTTCCTTGAGCTCTTCGACTTCCTGGTCCATGGCGCCGATGATGGCGACCCGCAATTGCCCCGAGGAGTCAAGCAGATCGGCTAACGAGGGGGGTGTGGTCATTTCAGGAGTTTTCACTGATTCTTTGCCGTTTTGGCTGACCCGAGGTTCAGCTCGAAGTTAAGTGTAATATGCCGTTTCCAATCTTTCACATTTGCTGCGCAAGTTCGGTGCCACCTGCGCCCTCCCGCTCCGGGGCCGGATACAATCCGTCCCAGCCGAAACCGCGGAACAGTCTGTCCACCTCGTCCGAAACGGGCGCGCCCACCCTGAGGCCCGCCTCCGTCACCGGATGGCGAAAGGCGATCTCGGTCGCCATCAGCAGCAACCGATGAACATCGAGGTGCTCTCTAAACAGACGGTTATGACGCCCTTCACCATGCTTGGTATCACCGACAAGCGGATGAAAGATATGTTTCATATGGCGGCGGATCTGATGCTTGCGCCCGGTTTTGGGGCAAACCTCCACCAGCGAGTAGCGTGCGACCGGATAGCGCCCGACCGGGATCGGCAGTTCGACGCACCCCAGGCGGCGATAGGAGGTAACCGCCTCCTGAGCGGGCTTGTCGGGGTCCGAGTGGGCATCGGCGATACGGTCGTGAATCGGCTTCAGCGGATAGTCGATCACGCCCGCCTCGTCGGTCCAGCCTCGGACCACGCATAGATAGCGCTTCTCCACCAGGCGCTCGCTGAACATCGTCTGCAGCCGCTGGGCGACCTCTTTGCTGCGTGCGAACAGGATGACGCCCGAGGTCGCACGATCAAGACGGTGCACGGTGTGGATTTTTTCGCCGGGGTAGCGCTCGCGCAGCTGCGAAACCAGGTTGGGTGTTTTCGCGGGCGCTATCCAACTGGGATGCACCAGCAGACCGGCAGGCTTGTTGACCGCAATGATCCAGTCATCTTCGTGGAGTATTTCGAGCTGAGGGTCGACTTGGGGGTTGGGGTCGCTCACCGGAATGGAGACTCTGCTGCGGATTCAGTGACAAGCTCGAAAGAGTATAAAATGGCGGAGGGACAGGGATTCGAACCCTGGGAGCCTCGCGACTCGTCGGTTTTCAAGACCGGTGCTTTCAACCACTCAGCCATCCCTCCGTAAACGCTGGGCAGTTTACGTGGAATCTTCATGAAGTCAAATGGTCGAAACACTTGAAAATCACGAAAAGATAACCATTATTGGTTCTGACCCTTTTAATCGAGCGAGGAACGCTATGGCGAACGTACGCCCCCTGCCACACCGTGCGAATGTTGCGGCTGCCGACACCAACAAGATTATCCGCAACACGTATATGCTGCTGTCCCTGACGATGCTGGCAAGCACCGTGACGGCCGGCATCTCCATGGCCATCAACCCACCGTTCATGGTCTATCTTGGCAGCGTGATTCTCAGTTTCGTCATGCTGTTCATACTGCATCGCAAGCAGAACAGTGCAGCCGCCCTGCCGCTGACCTTTGCCTTCACCGGGCTGCTCGGCTTTGGCTTGGGCCCGATCCTGAACCACTACCTGGCGCTGCCCAACGGCGGCCAGATCGTCGCCACCGCCCTGGGCATGACGGCGATCACCTTCTTCGGCCTGTCGGCATACGTGCTGACCAGCCGCAAGGATTTCAGCTTCATGGGCGGCTTCCTGGCCGCAGGCATGATGGTTGTACTGATCGCCATGGTCGCCCTGTTCGTGCTGCCGATGTTCGGTGTCAACGTCTCCGGCATGCATCTGGCCTTCTCGGCTGTCGTGGTGCTGTTGATGGCCGGTTTCGTGCTCTATGACACCAGCAACATCGTGCACGGCTACTACACCAACTACGTAATGGCGACCGTCAGTCTGTATCTGAGCATCTACAACCTGTTCGTGCACCTGCTGTCGCTGGTCGGCGCGTTCAGCGACGACTGATCTCCTGCCCCGAGCAGGACACCAAAAGGCCCCGTCGATCTGTTAAGATGACGGGGCCTTTTTGTACAGGAAAATCGATGATCTTTTCCATAGTCGTTCAAGCGCCGCCCGTGCAAAGCCAGGGTGCCGAAACCGCTCTCCGGTTCGCGCGCGCGGTACTCGCGGCCGGACATCACATCCACCGGGTATTCTTCTACCGCGACGGCGTCCACAACGGTTCGGCCCTGAGCTGTACCCCCCAGGATGAATCCAACATCCCGCAGCAGTGGCAAGCCCTGGCCAAGGAGCACAACCTCGATCTGGTCGTATGCATCGCCGCCGGCGTGCGCCGCGGCGTCGTCAACGAACAGGAGGCGCGCCGCTACAAGCGTGAACAGTGGAACCTGCGCGACGCGTTCGAACTCTCCGGCCTCGGCCAACTGGTCGAAGCCTGCATCCAGTCCGACCGCGTCGTCACCTTCGGAGGCCGCTCATGAGCGTTGACGGCATGCTGATTCTGACCCGCAGCGCCCCGTACGGCAGCTCGGCGGCCCGGGACGCCTTGGATGTGGCGCTCACCTGCTCGGTATTCGAGCAGCCGGTTACCCTGCTGTTTCTGGACGATGGTGTATTTCAGTTGATGAAAGATCAGTCGCCGGGCGATATCGCCCAGAAAAATCTCAACGCCGTCCAGCAGTCCCTGCCACTCTACGATATCGAGCGCCTCTGCGTCGGCAAGTCATCGCTGGAACGCAGAGGCCTCTCCGGCGATGATCTGATACTGCCGGTCGAGATTGTCGACGACTCGTCACTTCCGGCGCTACTGGCACAATATCGACACGTACTGAGCATCTAAGATGGTTCTGCATACCCTTAATCAAGCTCCCGCCAACTCTGCCTGCCTCGAGAGCGCACTCAAGGCCGTGGCTTCGGACGACACCCTGCTGCTGATCGAAGACGGCGTCTACTGGACCCTGCCCGCCTTCGAAGCGCAACTTGCCTCTCTCCGGGGCAGGCTGCTCGTGCTGGAGGCAGACGCAAAGGCACGAGGCATTAAAACCGAGGCAGTCGAAAGCGTGGACGATGCCGGCTTCGTGGCACTGTGCGTCTCTCACGACAAGGTGGTAAGTTGGTTCTGATGGCAATGGAAACGACCCTGGGGCTCGATATCCGCTTCGACGACGAAGGCTATCTGGAAGACCTGTCGCAATGGACTCCGGAGGTCGCCGAGCATCTTGCAGCCCAGGAGGGGCTGACGCTGACCGACGCGCACTGGGAGATTCTCTATCTGCTGCGCGACTTCTATACTAGCTACGAGCACTCGCCGGCGATGCGGCCACTGGTCAAGGCGGTGAAACAGGCGCTGGGCGACGAGAAGGGGCGCAGCATCTATCTGATGCAGCTGTTCCCCGGCAGCCCCGCCAAGGTGAGCGCGCGACTGGCGGGACTGCCCAAACCCGATAACTGCCTATGATGGCATTGACAGACTTTTCAACTCGACCGGCGCTATGTGATACTGTGCCTGTCTCTCTTACAATACAGATCCGCCTGCCCGGTGCAACACCAGCCCATCGCAGGACGATTCGAACTGAACTGACAGGGTACTCCGAATGAGTCTAGAAGCCGCTGCCGAACAGTTGCAAATGCTCAAGAAGCTGGAAGCAAAGAAACAGGATACGAAGTCACGGAAAGCCCAGCAGGAGGAGATTGTCTACCATCAGTGGGCAACCTTCCGGGTCGACAATGAGCTGTACGGCATAGATGTCATGCAGGTGAAAGAGGTTCTGCGCTACAGCGAGATCACGCCCGTACCGGGTGCCGACGCGTCCGTGCTGGGCATTATCAACCTGCGCGGCAACGTGGTCACGGTGATCGATACCCGGCAGATGTTCCGTATGCCGCGCGCTCAGCCGGATGACGAAACCCGCGTCATCGTGGTCGAGTTCAACGAGTCCGAAGTGATCGGACTGGTGGTCGACAGTGTCGACGAGGTCTTGAACCTGCCTCAGAACGAGGTGGATCGCGCCCCGAACGCATCCGGCGACGAGACCAGCAAGCGCTTCGTGCAAGGGGTCTGCTACCACGGCGGCCTGCTGATCATCCTGCTTGATCTGTCCAAGATGCTGCAGACCGTCACCCCGGCGACCGACGACGAACTGATGGCCACCCACATCTGACCTGCGATATCGCCTCGATCCAAACGGCCCCTCGCGAGGGGCCGTTTGCTATCTGTCTTACATCACCCTGTTGGTGGTCAGGTATTTCGACGACGCATCCGGCCCGGTGCCATCCGCATACAGCGTAACGCCGGACTTCAAGCAGATGGAGAGACTCTGGTGCGACGCCTCGGTCTCCGTCGGCAGTAGATGATTGACCGCCGCCTTCTCCTCCAGCAACTCGGCCTCGGTCAGCCTCATCCGTTCACGGCTCCAGTCGGAGATCTCCAGCCCGCGCACGATCTGATAGCGTCCGTAATCGCAGCGTACCGGGAATGAGTAGAAAATCCCCTTCTCCACCCCATAGCTGCCGTCGCTGACTATGCCCATGCTGACGATCTCGCCGGCGTCGGTACCCAGAATCCAGTCACGCATGTGGTCCACCACCGCCTGGGCCGCGGAAGCCGCACTGGACACGCCGCGTGCGGCAATGATCTCGCCGCCGCGATTCTGGATCTTGGGAATGAACACGTCTCGATACCAGTCCATATCGATCTGATTCATCACCGGCTCATCCAATACCGTGGCATGGTGAAGGTCCGGGTACTGAGTGGTCGAATGGTTGCCCCAGATCACGATGCGGCTGATATTGCGCGGATTCGCACCGGTCTGGTTGGCCAGAATCCCCTTCGCCCGGTTGTGGTCCAGACGGGTCAAGGCGGTGAACTGGGAGGGGCTCAGCTTGGGCGCGTTACGGCTGGCAATCAGTGCGTTGGTATTCGCCGGGTTGCCGACCACCAGCACCTTGACGTCACGATTGGCATGATCGTTCAGCGCCCTGCCCTGGCGGGTGAAGATCTCGGCGTTGGATTCCAGCAGGTCGCTGCGCTCCATGCCGGGTCCCCGCGGTCGAGCGCCGATCAGCAGCGCATAGTGAACGTTGTTGAACCCCTCTTCGACATTGTCGTGCAGGGTAATGGTGTGCAGCAAAGGATAGGCGCAATCCTCCAGTTCCATCGCCAGGCCGCGCAACGCCTCCATGCGCTCGGACATCTCGATCAACTGAAGAATGACCGGCTGATCCTTACCGAACATCTCGCCACTGGCCACTTTAAACAACAGGCTATTGCTGATAGCCCCCGCCGCACCCGTCACCGCAATTCGTACCGGTCTTCTCATCGCACACCCCCAATCCGTAATTCCCTTTCGATTCAAACCGCAGCCGAGACCGACCTACGGCATTAGACTTTCGTCTATATCCATTCAATGCGAGAACGGGTTACGGATGCAAGCGTGATCGACGACTTTTCGACAATTCGAACAGAGGGCAGCGATTTGCCGGCAGGCCGGAGACAGGCAATGCCGTTGTGCGCCCGCTCACATCAGGAGCGGCGCGCCTTGGTGAACAGCGTATAGAAGTTGTCGCGTGTAGCCTCGGCTACCTCCTCTATACGCAGCCCCTTCAGATCCGCTATGCAGCGGGCGACCTCGGGTACATAGGTCGGTTCGTTCTGCTTGCCGCGATAAGGAACCGGCGCCAGATAGGGAGAGTCGGTCTCGATCAACATCTTGTCCAGCGGTACCGCACGCACCACGTCGCGCAGCTCCTCCGCGTTACGGAAGGTGATGATGCCGGAGAACGAGATATAGAAATTCATCTCCAGTGCAGCCAGCGCCATCTCGCGGGATTCGGTAAAGCAGTGCAGAACACCGCCCACCTCCGGATCGGCGTGCCGGCGGATGATGTCGAGAGTATCCTCCCGCGCCTCGCGGGTATGCACGATCACCGGCAGACCAAGCTCGGACCCGAGCTTCAGATGACCGGCAAAGCTCTCCCGCTGCCGCTCCGCCAGCTCCGAGCTGTAATGGTAGTCGAGCCCGGTCTCGCCGAGGGCGACGATACGCTCACGACCCGCTGCCGCACGCAGACGCTCCATGTCGAACGGGCACTCGCCGACATGACAGGGATGGATTCCGGCCGAGGCGTAGACATTGGCGAACGGATGCACGCGGGCATACATCTCCTCGAACTGATCAAGATCGATTGCAACGCAGAGCATCTCGTCGACACCGGCATCGCCTGCGGCTTGAATGAGATTGGCGAGCGAACCATCGTGGCGGCCGAGATCCAGCCGATCCAGGTGGCAGTGTGAATCTATGAACATGAGAATCCAGTCGTTACAGCGTATTGGTGCGACGGCCTTTGCCCAGCGCGCCGGCCAGATAGGTTTCGAGTTTACCGACCAGTTGGACATCCTCCGACGATAGCTGAATTCCGATACCGGGAATACGACCACCCTGGGCCGCCCTGGGCGTCACCCATACGACCTTGCCGGTAACCGGGATCTTGTCGGGTTCATCCATCAGCGTCATCAGCATGAACACCTCTTCCCCCAACTGGTA
>Ga0214472_10005946_pt1 | contig 12812 bp, 14 predicted proteins | sample RVTome_6_FD_207662 | JGI IMG/M metagenome (GOLD analysis project Ga0214472, IMG submission 207662) | Soil microbial communities from uranium-contaminated site in the Upper Colorado River Basin, Wyoming, United States - RVT140D175 | ecosystem: Environmental > Terrestrial > Soil > Contaminated >... | reverse complement strand
GGCGTCACCAGCGTGGACCGGCCCGGGTCGGCCCCGGCGGCGCGGAAGGGCCGCGCATCCGCCAGGAGGAGGTTCCGGTCCTTCCCCTGGCCGATCCGCTCCATGAGGGTCCGGGTGAGACCGGCCAGGAGGTCCGAGGGGCCCTCCAGGCCGTACTGCTCGGCGGAGAGGCCGGGGAACTCGGGGCCGTCGTAGGGGATCGGGCCGAGAGGGACAAGGCGCATGCCGAAAGTGTAGCGGCGGGTCCGTCCCCCGTCCAGCCGATTCCGGGTAGGCACCCCGCGGGAAGTGTGCTAGAAAGACCGGGTGCCCGGACTCCCCCGGGCGGAGACCGTCTTCATGCTCCTGATCCTGGGCGCTGTCCTCCTGGGTTGCCTGGTCGGTGCCCTGCACCTCGTCCCACCGGCCGCCCTCCCGTGGGTGGACCGTCTCATGGCGGCCGGCCTCGCCGTGCTCCTCTTCTCCATGGGCGTGAGCATCGGGGCCAACCCGGAGGTGGTCGGGAACCTCCCCGCGCTGGGCCTGAAGTCCGCTCTCCTGGCGGCCGGGGCGGTTCTGGGGAGCGTGCTCGTGGCTTGGCTCCTGCAGCAGCGGAGGGGCCGGTGACCCTGCTGATCGTCGGCTCGATTCTGGCCGGCATCCTGGCGGGAGCGAGCGGCCTACTACCGCACTCCTACGTGGGCCGGGTGGAGGCGGTCATCGAGGTCGCCCTGCTGCTGGTCCTGGTGATGGCCGGGATTGACGTGGGGCGGAAGCGGGAGGCGTGGGAGGCGCTGCGCCGCCTGGGCTGGCGGGCCCTCCTCCTGCCGGCCGGCGTTGCCGTCTTCAGTGTGGCGGGCGCGATGCTGGCCGGCGCGCTCGTCCGGATGCCGCTCCGGGAGGCCGGTGCGGTCGGGGCAGGGTTCGGCTGGTACAGTCTGACGGGCATCCTGCTCACCCGCATCCACAGCGCCGAACTGGGGGCGTTGGGGTTTCTGGCCAACGTGGCCCGGGAGTTGATCGCCATCGTCAGCATGCCGGCGCTGGCCCGAACCTTGGGGGGCCTGCCCGCCGTCTCCACCGGCGGGGCCACCACGATGGACGTCACCCTCCCCATCGTCACCCGGGTAACTCGGGGGGAGATGACGGCGGTGGCCCTCCTGCAAGGCACCTGTCTGACGCTCCTGGTGCCGGTCCTGCTCCCCCTCATCCTGCACTGGTGAGCCGCGGGGCGCCTCGTGACCCCGAGATGGTTCCGCCCCTCCCGCGCCCCCGGCGGAAAGACCCTATATCACCGTACCAGTTGACCCGCGGATGGTACGCCCGAAACCCAACGCGCCTCCCCGGGAGCCTCCCGGACTATGCACATCCGGGTGAAACGGGTGAAACTTGACAGGCAGGGGAGGTTCTGGCGATATTCGCGCTGTCCCGTGGGAGACACCGCTTGGCCGTCCGGGTCAAGCCGTCGGCGCCGTACCGATACTGGCGGGTCGTTGAGGGCCGCCGGAGGGGGGACTGCATGCTGGCGACCCTGGGGCGGACGGATGCGCTGTGGAGAACCATGGAAGGAGACTTCGCCCATGGCTCTATCAAGAGAATCGATCATGACGGCCGCGCAGCTCCCCGAGTGGGTGTGTGACGCCCGGGAGCGGACCTTCGAGCTCGTCGCTGATCTCACCCACGACCAACTTCTGGGTCCACGTCTCCCCATCGTAAACCCCCTGCTTTGGGAAATTGGGCACATAGCGTGGTTCCAGGAGAGGTGGGTCCTGAGGCACGTGGGTCGGCAGAAGCCGATTCGGGAGGACGGGGACGCCCTGTACGACTCCGCGGCAATACCTCACGACACGCGGTGGGACCTGCCGTTACCATCCCGCGAAGAGACGCTGTCGTACATGCGCCAAGTTCGTGACCGGGTTCTGGAACGGCTGCAGCAGCGCGAGCCGGACGAAGAAGAGGTCTATTTTGTCCTCCTGCCCGTCTTCCACGAGGACATGCACACCGAGGCATTTTCCTACACCCGGCAGACTCTGGGGTACCCCCCGCCGCGCTTGTCCTCCGTCCCCGGGCGGGCGCCAGCTGGTGGGGGCGGGCCGCTGCCAGGTGACGCTGAAATACCCGGTGGCACGTTTCTCCTGGGTGCCACGCCGGATGATCCGTTTGTGTTTGACAATGAAAAGTGGGCGCACCCGGTCGAGGTGAAGCCATTTGCCCTCGCACGCGCGCCCGTCACCCAGGCCGAGTTCGCTGTATTCGTGCACGATGACGGTTATCGGCGACGGGAGCTGTGGAGTGAGGAAGGATGGCCATGGCGTGAGACAATGGGTGCGGAGCATCCGGTCTACTGGCAGCGCGTGTCCAACGGTGGCTGGCTGCGCCGGCATTTTGACAAATGGGTTCCGCTCGAACCCGACCATCCGGTCATCCACGTGAGTTGGTATGAGGCCGAGGCCTACTGCCGTTGGGCAGGCCGCCGATTGCCAACGGAAGCCGAGTGGGAGGTCGCAGCCGCTGCGGAGCCTGATCCGAAGGGCGGGTGCCTCTCCCCGCGGAAGCGGCGCTTCCCCTGGGGCGATGGTCCTCCCCACCCGGAGCACGCCAATCTGGACTGGCGCGCGATGGGCTGCCTAGACGTGGGAACCCTTCCTGCCGGCGACAGCGCGTTCGGCTGCCGGCAGATGATCGGCAATGTATGGGAATGGACAAGCAGCGACTTTCTCCCGTATCCGGGCTTCGTGGTGGATCCGTACAAGGAGTATTCCGCGCCGTGGTTCGGGACGCGTAAGGTCCTGCGCGGCGGCTCCTGGGCGACCCGTTCCCGCCTTCTTCGCAATACGTGGCGCAACTTCTATGGCCCAGATCGGCGGGACGTGTGGGCGGGATTTCGCACCTGCGCGCTTGAGAAATGAACATTTGCATTATCACGCCCGCGCCGGCACGCTCCCGGAAGGGGAACCGGGTGACGGCGCTCCGGTGGGCCGGCGTCTTGCGGGAACTCGGCCACCGCGTCGTCATCGAGCAGGAGTACGAGGGCCGGCGTTGCGATGTGATGGTGGCCCTCCATGCGCGCCGGAGCTTTCCCTCTGTGGAACGCTTCCGGCGTCAATACCCCGGGTCCCCCCTGATCCTGGCGCTGACGGGGACGGATCTCTACGACGATATCCGCACCAGCGATCTGGCGCGGCAGTCTCTGGAGCTGGCCTCGCGCCTCATTGTGCTGCAGCCCTTAGGCATCGCCGAGCTGCCGGAGCACCTCCGGGAGAGGGCTCGGGTTATCTATCAATCCGCGAAGAGACCCCCGGGTAGGGTTTCGCGCGCGAAGAACCTCTTTGAGGTCTGTGTGCTTGCCCACCTGCGGCCCGTGAAGGACCCGCTCCGGGCTGCGATGGCGGCGCGGTTGTTGCCCCCCTCCTCGCGGATCCGCGTGACCCATCTTGGCGCAGCCCTGAGCGAGGAGATGGGGGAACGGGCCCGTGCTGAGACGGCCTCCAATCCGCGCTATCGCTGGTTGGGGGAGCTTCCGCGACGGAAGGCGCTCCAGATCCTCGCCCGCTGCCGGCTTCTCGTGGTGAGCTCGCGGCTGGAGGGGGGTGCTAATGTGATCTCTGAGGCCATCGCCGCTTCGGTTCCCATCCTCCCGTCTCGGATCCCCGGCTCGATAGGAATCCTGGGCCCAGAGTATCCGGGGTACTTTCCTGTGGGGGACAGCCGGGCGCTGGCGTCCCTCCTGGCACGCGCGGAAACAGACGCGGCATTTTACAACACGCTCAAAGAATGGTGCGAGCGCCTGACCCCCCTTGTGGATCCTGCCCGCGAGCGCCAGGGGTGGGAAAGTCTGCTGCAAGAGCTGCTCGCGGAAATGAGGGATGCGGCAGGAACGTCAACACCGCACCAGCGCTTCACCCTGATCGCCAATGAGGCCGAGATCGGGGTAGCTGAGTTTGCCCGCGAAGTCGAAGCCGGGCTGCGGGCGTGTCCCAAGCGGCTTCCTTGTCGCTACTTCTACGACCGCGAGGGTTCGCTTCTCTTTGAGACGATTTGCGAGTTGCCCGAATACTACCTCACGCGTGCAGAAAGGGAGATTCTCCAGGCACGAGCGGCGGAGATCGTCCCCCACTTGCCAAAGGACACCACCCTCCTCGAGCTGGGGTGTGGTAGCGCTGCAAAGACGCGCGTTCTGATTGAGGCCTTCCTCCAGCGCGACGGGGTGCTGCGCTACGTTCCTGTGGACATCTCACGCACGATGCTGGTGGAAAGTTCCATGAGGCTGGTGGAGGAGTACCCCGCCCTGCAGATCACCGCCATTGCCGGCGAATACCACGACGGCCTCCGCCAACTCAAAGTGGAGGCGGATCGTCCGAAACTGATCCTCTGGCTGGGATCGAACATGGGCAACTTCGAGCGACCGGAGGCGGAGAGCTTCGTTCGGTGTGTGCGGGAAACGATGTCTCCCTGGGACCGCCTGCTGGTGGGCATTGACCTGCGCAAGGATCGCGCCGTCCTGCAAAGAGCCTACGACGACTCCTATGGCGTTACTGCCCGGTTCAACCGGAACATCCTTGCCCGCATCAACCGCGAGCTTGGCGGTCACTTTGATCTCGGGAAATTCCACCACCGAGCAATCTACAACGAGCAGATCGGCCGGATAGAGATGTACCTAGTCAGTGCCCGCGCCCAGCTGGTTTCGATCGACCGCCTGGGCCTAGAGGTTCCGTTCGAAGCTGGTGAGATGATTCACACGGAAAATTCTTACAAGTACTCTGTCGGCGAGATCGAAGCCTTAGCCGGTGCTGCAGGGTTACGCGTTGAGCGCCAGTGGCTCGATGCTGAGCGCCGTTTTAGTCTGAACCTTCTTGCTCCCGCTGATGTTTGAGGAATAGCTCGCGGAGGTCATCACGCCCCGGGTGGTGGCCGGGACGCTGGCCATCGTGGCCGGTGGGGCCATTCTGGTCTGGTGAGGGAGCCGTGACGCCGGATGAGATCGTGCGAGTGCTTCAGGGATGGGACCGCCGGCTGAAGCGGATGCGCCTGCGGAGCGTGCAGGTTCCCGAGGAGGAGGCGGGGCGCCTGCGCCCGGCCCTGGGGGAGGTGGCCGCGGCCTTCGAGGCGGCCCGCGGGCGGTGGGAGGTGGGCCGGGTCCTGACCCTCGGCCCGCCGGTCGGGCTGCTCAAGGAGATGGAGGCAGCGCTGCAAGCGGTGGCCGCCGCCTACGCGAGGCACCGGGCGACCTTCGTCGCCCTCGGCGTGGTGGAGGAAGCGGGGGGGGAAGGGGCGCAGCCGGATGCGGGACCCGAGCGGCCCGACCGGCCCGGCGCGGCCCCGCAGGGGCAGGGCCGCGGGACTTAGTGCCCCTCCAACGAATTGCACCGGAGATTGCCGCCGAGCCGCGGGTGGCGCCGGGCGCGGCCCCCGAGCGGCCGGGCGGAGCGGGTGACGACGCCCGGCCGCGAGCGGGGCACGCCGGCGACAGGACCCGCGGCAGCACGGTCTGTCAGGATTGGGCCGCATGACTTGGCCCGGCACTAGATGTAGTGGCCGGTGGCCGCCCGCACCCGGTAGGGCTCGATCGTGATGATCCGCTCGATGTTGACGAAGGTGGAGACCCCGTCCTCGTCCCGCACCTCCGCTGTCCCCCCGGCGATCCCGGCCACGGTCCCGATGACGGCCCAGTTGGCCGCCAGGTGGATGGTCACCTTCTGTCCCAGGAAGCGGCTGACCGCGTCCTTCATCGGCCCTGCCCCTACGCCCGGGCCACCGCCAGCAGCCGGGTGACGGCCCCCGCGTCCGGCTCGATGAACTCCAGGCCGGTCCGGTAGACGAGCTCCGCCTCCTCCGTCCCCCGGGGCTCCGCCCGGACGATGAAGGAACGGACCGCCCGACAGGTGAGATCCACGGCGGTCTCGGGAGCCACGAACCGGACCCGGTACAGGTACCCCGGCCGCATCGTATGCAGGTGCTCCACCAAGGCCCCCGTGGCGCTCACGTCCACGAGGGCCGTGGCGATCTCGGCCGTCACCGTCCCCTCCAACCGGTTCGGGACCGGGTGCCGCACCGCCCGCCGCCGCTCCTCCTCCATGCCTCCTCCTCACGCCGTGGTGGCCAGTTGCCGTGCCTCCTCCTGAAGGGCTTCGAGGCTGGCGCGGGCTCCCGGGATCCCTCCTCGCGCCGCCAGCTTCGCGAGACAGGCGTAGTGGGCCGGGAGCCCGAGGACGATCCCGCCGAGGATGCTTCCCCGGGCCGGCGGGGGCAGGGCCCCGAGGACCCGCCGGATCCGGGGGAGCTCCTCCTGCTCCAGGGTAACCGCCGCCTCCACCGCCTCCGAGGGCGTGAGGGTCCCGGAGGCCGCCCGGGCCTCCAGGGCTGCCAGCGTTCCCTCCATCGGTTCGAGGGAGTCGCCCAGGGCGAAATCGGGCCCTCCCCCCGCGCCCCCCATCCGCACCGTGTCCACCGCCAGCCGGAGGATGGCGAAATGGGCCGCCTCGGCGTTGGACAGCTCCACCCAGAGCCGGGCAGCCTCCGGGTCAGCCGCGAAGCGCTCGGCGAAGCGCCGGTACAGATCCAGCGCTCGCCGCTCGCAGGCGGCGAACCGCTCGAGCATGCTGGAGAGGCTCATCCGTCGCCCCCCTCGAGGGCGGCGAGCCGCTCGGCCGCCTCCCGCGCCGCATCCAGGTGGGGGGTGATCCGCTGCAGAAGGGCGCTCCGGTGCTCCGCGCGCAGCCGGGTGAGCATCTGGACGAGACCACCCAGGGCGGCCTCGAGCTGGCGCCGGGCCGTGGCGATGACCTCGGGTGCGGGGCGGGACATCGGCCACTCTGATAGCACGAGGCCGCGGATGGCGGCAAGGCCCAAAAAAATTCTTGACAGGGGTATGCCCCGCCTGGTACACATGATGCGCTGTATCCGTGTCCAGTCTCCGGGTCGAGAGGAACTCCACAGAATGCATCGGCCGCTCGCCATTCTCCCGGTCGTCGTAGGCGTAGCTAGGGTCTGCCCTCGGGCGGACTCGGTCGGCGCCTAGGCAGCGGCGCTAGCCGGTTCGGGCCACGGGGGCAGACGCCCCCGTGGCCCGTCGCGTTTCTGGAGGGGCCGCGGGATCTACGGCGGCCCATTGCTTTTCGGGGGGAGGAGAGGCGGACGATGTCAGGGACCTGTCAGTGCGGCCACGTTCTGGACCACGGCTTCGACGCCCTGGGGTGCCTGGGGTGCGGGCAGCCCTGCTGCCCCAACTGCTCCTACGCCCCCGAGGCGGTCGTCTACTGCGCCATCTGCACCGCGGCCTTCTTCGGCCTGTCGGTCCCGGGCGCTGGGCCTCCCGCCCCCCTTGCAGGACGGGCCGGTGTTCGCGTATCCTATCCCTCCCGCTCGCCCGGCCTTCGCAGCGGGCGCCTTGGACCGGTCGCGGGCGTGCAGGAGGGGCGGCGGGAGCCCGTCGGGCCCGAGGGCGTCGCTTCCGGTCCGAAAACCTGAGGTTGGGTGCTGACTTCGTTGAGTTCCAGGTGGGTGTAGCGGAGGATCCCACAGACTCACGCCGGCAGACGGCGTGGCGGCGGTGCGGCAGCAGAAGGACCAACCGGGAGGAGCACTCTGTGGACAAGAAAGCCTTCATCGCGGATCTGGAGCGGAAGTGGGCGGGGGAGCGGTGGCGCGGAGTCCGGCGGACCTATGCGGCGGCCGACGTCTACCGGCTCAGGGGCTCAGTCGAGATCGAGTATTCCCTGGCCAAGCGGGGCGCGCAGCGCCTCTGGCAGCTGCTCCAAGAAGAGCCGTACGTGCCCGTGCTGAGCGCGGTCACCGGGAACCAGGCGATCCAGGAAGTGAGTGCCGGCCTCAAGGCCATCTACGTGAGCGGCTGGCAAGCGGCGGCCGACATGAACGAGGCCATGCAGATGTATCCAGACCAGAGCCTCTACCCCTCCGACAGCGTGCCCGCGCTCATCCGGCGGCTCAATAATGCCCTCCTCCGGGCCGACCAGGTCCACCACCGGCGGGGCGAAAACCACACCTACTGGCTGGCGCCGCTCGTGGCGGACGCCGAGGCCGGCTTCGGGGGCCCGCTCCAATCGTTCGAGATCATGAAGGACATGATCGAGCAGGGCGCCGCCGGCGTGCATTTCGAGGACCAGCTCGCCTCCGTGAAGAAGTGCGGCCACCTGGGGGGGAAAGTGCTGATCCCGACGCAGGAGTTCAAGACCAAGCTGGTGGCCGCCAGGCTGGCCGCGGACGTCTGCGGCGTCGAGACCATCCTGATGGCGCGCACCGACGCGAACAGCGCCACCCTGCTGACGAATGACATTGACCCCTACGATGCGCGATTCCTCACCGGCGAGCGGACCCACGAAGGGTTCTTCAGGGTGAAGCCCGGCGTCCCGGCCGCCATCGCCCGGGCGCTGGCCTACGCTCCGTACGCGGATCTCCTGTGGTTTGAGACGGCCAAGCCCGACCTCGGCGAAGCGCGGGAGTTCGCCACGGAGATCCACAGGCAGTACCCCGGCAAGCTGCTCGCCTACAACTGCTCGCCTTCGTTCAACTGGAAACTCCATCTCAACGAGAAGGACCTCTTGTCCTTCCAAGAGGACCTGGCCGTTCTGGGCTACAAGTTCCAGTTCGTGACCCTCTCGGGGTTCCACGCCCTCAACCACAGCATGTTTGCCCTGGCCAGAGAGTACAAGAAACGCGGGATGGCCGCCTACGCGGAGCTCCAGGCCAAGGAGTTCGAAGACGAAGGGAAGGGCTACGAGGCCACGAAGCACCAGGAATTCGTGGGAGCGGGGTACTTTGACGACGTGACCGTGGTTGCGACGGAGGGATTCTCGTCCACTCTCGCGATGGAGGGATCGACGGAGCGGGAGCAGTTCTAACCCGGGGCTCCGTCCGCCTTCCCCTTGCCCGCCCAGCCAGCCCCTCCGGAGAGGAGGCCCGCCACGGAGAGGCCGGCATCCTGATCCAGGGAGCAGTCCGGCATCCTCGGACGGCTTCCGCAAAGACTGACGTGCCCGTGGTCGCGGATTGATGGGGCTGCGGAGCCCTGTCCTCGCAGGATTTCCGCGCGCCCCGGGAAAGGCGTTGACAACCCCGCCCCCTTCCGGTAGGTAGAGGCCGGGAGGGGCCGGGGGTTGTCGCTCAGCACCGCCCATCCGAAGGAGGTCCGGGAGCGGATCCGCCGCGGCGAGTGGGTCCGTCCGACCGCCGGATGCGCGGCGGGCTACGTCCAGGCCAACCTGGTCGTCCTCCCCCGGGAGCTGGCCTACGACTTCCTCCTCTTCACCCACCGGAACCCTCGCCCCTGCCCCCTGCTGGAGGTGACCGACCCCGGCTCCCCGGAGCCGGTGCGCGTCGCCCCCGGGGCAGACCTCAGGACCGACCTCCCCAAGTACCGGGTCTACCGGCACGGGGTCCTGGCCGAGGAGGTCACGGACCTGCTCCCCCTCTGGCGGGATGACCTGGTGGCCTTCCTGCTGGGCTGCTCCTTCACCTTCGAGGCGGCCCTCCTCAAGGCGGAGGTGCCGGTGCGGCACCTGGAGGAGGGGTGCAACGTCCCCATGTACATCACCAACCGTCCCTGCGCCCCGGCCGGCCTCTTTGAGGGGCCCCTGGTGGTTTCCATGCGCCCCATCCCGCCCGAGAAGGTGGCGCGGGCGGCGGCCGTGACCGCCCGGTTCCCCGCGGTCCACGGGGCGCCGGTCCACGTGGGGATGCCGGAGGCGCTGGGGATCTGGGACCTGGGCCGCCCCGATTTCGGGGACCCGGTTACGATCCGGCCCGGGGAAGTGCCGGTCTTCTGGGCGTGCGGCGTCACCCCCCAGGCCGTCGCCATGCGGGTCAAGCCGCCCCTCATGATCACGCACGCGCCCGGGCACATGTTCGTAACCGACCTCCGGGACGAAGCCCTCGCCGTCCTCTGACGCCACCCCCCATGCAGGTCCAGTCCCGCGCCTGGCGCATCGAGATGGACATCGGCGACACCTTCACGGACCTCCTTCTGGTGATCCGGGACGGGCGCCCTGCGCTTGCCTGAGGGGGTGACTCCGGTGGTACCAGTACGGGCTCGTGTGGGATCCTGCGACGGAGCGCGTGGATGTCCCGGCCACGGGGCACCGACGCCTGGCGCTCTCCCGCCTGCGGGCGGGGAGCGGAAGAAAGGGGGAGGTTTTATGAACCGACGCATGCGCGGGAGGGGGATGCTCGCGGCCCTGGCAGTGCTCGTCGCCCTCGTGGTCCCAGGCGTCGCGTCCGCCCAGGCCCCGGAGGTCGTCATCGGGGTGCTCTACCCCATGACGGGTCCGGTCGCCCAGATCGGCATTGACGCGAGGAATGCCATCAACGTGGCGCTGGACATCATCAACAATCGGCACGATCTGAGGCTGCCGCTGGCGGTCGAGGCCGGGCTGCCGAGGCTCGGCGGCGCCAAGGTCCGTGTGGTGGTGGTGGACCACCAGGGCAAGCCGGACATCGGCCAGGCCGAGGCCGAGCGCCTTATCACCCAGGAGAAGGTCCACGCCCTGTTCGGGGCCTACTTCTCCAGCGTGACCAACACCGCGAGCCAGGTGGCGGAGCGGATGGGGATCCCGTTCCTGAACGCGGACTCCTCCTCCCCCGCCCTGACCGAGCGGGGGTTCAAATGGTTCTTCCGGACCAGTCCGCACGACCGCCACTTCAGCGTGGTCATGTTCGACTTCCTGAAGGACCTGGAGCAGCGCAAGAAGGTCAAGTTCAAGACGGTGGCCATCCTGAACGAGAACACGGCGTTCGGTTCGGACTCGGCCAAGGTGCAGGAGGAGTTCGCCAAGAAGTACGGGTACGAGGTGGTGGCCAGGCTCCCCTTCAAGACCGGCTCGCCGAGCCTTGACGCGGAGATCGGCCGCCTGAAGGCCGCGAACCCCGATGTCCTGCTGCCCAGCATCTACACCTCCGACGCGATGCTGTTCACCCGGGCGGCCAAGAACCTTGACTATAATCCCAAGATGATCCTCGCGCAGGACGCCGGGTACACGGACCCCAAGTTCGTGGCCGAGATGGGGAGGGAGGCGGAGGGGGCCATCACCCGTGCGCCCTTCGCCATGGACCTGGCCGGGCGCAAGCCGCTCATCCCGGTGGTGAACGACATGTTCAGGAGGCAGAGCGGGGGCCGGGATCTCAGCGACGTTCCGGCTCGAGTCTTCACCGGGTTCCTGGTGCTGGCCGATGCCATCAATCGGGCGGGGTCCACGGCGCCGGCGGCCATCCAGCAGGCTCTCCGCCAGACCAACATGCCGACCGAGCAACTGATCATGCCCTGGACCGGGGTCCGGTTCGACGAGACGGGCCAGAACACCGGGGTGCGGGCGATCCTGATGCAGCTCCGGGGGGGGACCTACTACACGGTGTACCCCTTCGAGCTCGCCGCCCAGGAGGTCCTCTACCCCGTCCCGACTTGGTCCGAGCGGAAGTAGCGCCCGCGGTCCCGCCGCGGGTCTTCAGGGCGAATTGGCTGCGGGCAGGCCGGCGGGCCTGCCTGCCGCCCGCACCATGGGGCTCCTGACGATTCCCCCCACCGACGTGCTCATTCAGGGGATCCTGAGCGGGATCCTCATGGGGTTCGTCTACGCGCTGATCGCCGCGGGGCTCAGCCTCATCTTCGGTCTGATGGAGATCGTGAACTTTGCCCACGGCGAGTTCCTGATGCTGGCGATGTACACCGCCTTCTGGATGTACGCCCTCTTCGCCCTGGACCCCCTCCTGAGCGTCCCGATCGCTGCCCTCGCCCTCTTCGGGGTCGGGGTCCTGGTCTACTACGGGATCATCGGCCGAATCCTGGGGGGCCCGATGCTGGCCCAGATCTTCGCCACCTTCGGCCTGGGCATCCTCCTCCGGGCCGCCGCCCAGTTCCTCTGGACCCCAGATTTCCGGCAGGTGCCCGACGCCTGGGTCGCCGGGCCGGTGCGCCTCCTCGGGATCTCCCTCGGGCTTCCCCTGGTGGTGGCGAGCCTCGCCTCGCTCGCCGCCTTCGCCGCCCTCTCCTGGTTCATCACCCGGACCGAGACGGGGGTGGCGCTGGAGGCCACGGCCCAGGACCGGCAGGCCGCGGCCCTGATGGGGATCAACACGGACCGGATGTTCGCACTGGGGTGGGGGATCGGCGGGGCCTGCGTGGGGGTGGCGGGGGCCTTCCTGACCACCTTCTTCTACGTCTTCCCGGACGTGGGGAGCACCTTCGGCCTCCTCGCCTACGTCGCGGTGGCCCTCGGCGGGTTCGGGAGCATCCCCGGCGCCCTCGTGGCCGGGGTCATCATCGGGCTCATCGAGGTCCTGGCGGGGCTCCTCATCGCCCCCGCCTTCAAGTACGTGGCGGTGTTTCTGCTCTACCTGGTGGTGGTCCTGGTCCGGCCGCAGGGACTCCTGGGGAAATTCTGAATGCGACGCTCGACCCTCGTCCTGCTCGGGGTCCTGGCCGTCCTGGCGCTGGCCGTCCCGGTGGTGGCCCAGCTCCCGTACCATCGGGATCTGGTGATCAAGGTGCTCCTCTTCGGGATGCTCGCCCAGGCCTGGAACATCCTGGCCGGCTACTGCGGGCAGATCTCGTTGGGCCACGCGGTCTTCTTCGGGACCGGGGCGTACACCTCCACGGTCCTCCAGATGCAGGCCGGCCTGAACCCGTGGCTCGGCCTCCTGGGAGGCATCCTGCTGGCCGTCATCCTCTCCCAGGTGATCGGCTATCCCTGCTTCCGCCTGCGGGGGCACTACTTCGCCATCGCCACCATCGCGGTGGGCGAGATCCTCCAGACGCTCGCCCTGAACTGGGAGGCCATCGGCGCCGCGCGGGGCCTCAGCCTCCCCATCCGCCCCGATTCCCTCGC
>Ga0214472_10005944_pt1 | contig 12813 bp, 5 predicted proteins | sample RVTome_6_FD_207662 | JGI IMG/M metagenome (GOLD analysis project Ga0214472, IMG submission 207662) | Soil microbial communities from uranium-contaminated site in the Upper Colorado River Basin, Wyoming, United States - RVT140D175 | ecosystem: Environmental > Terrestrial > Soil > Contaminated >... | reverse complement strand
TCCATGCGGGCCTCGTCGGCCATCGGCGAAAGCACGTACGATTTCAACGCCGCCACGGGTTCGCCGTGTTCGGTGTGACGATAACACTCGGTCATCGAAATGACCACTCCGCGGCCGGCCAGCGCTTCGCCATGGACGCGCTGGAAAATGCGGCGGTTGTACTCATTGAATCGTCGCACTTGGGGTTGGAATTCAGCGTCGCTCTGCTCACGCGCTTTCACCGTGAACGTGTCCACTCCGTCGGGATACGCGCGAAACAGAGTCACCGGACCGACGTTGTCGCCGTTGAGCACGGTCACCGCGGGATGCGACTCGATCCGCTCGCGCAGCACCTCGGCCATCTCCACGGCATGGCCCAACAGCGCCCGGAACCCCTCCTTGCCCAGCAGCAGCAAATTGGCCAGCGCCGCCATCGGACCGGTTGCGCTGCGCGTCGTTTCCAGCGTGAACATGCCCGGATGATGCGTGCCCGATTGGTAAAGGTACGGCATCCGTTCCGGCCGCCGGGCGATCACGCGGAAGTCGTCTTGATCGCGCATCAGCACCAACGACGAGACATAGGGCGCATAGCCGGTTTTATGGAAATCGACACCCACTGAATCGGCCAAGTTCAAATGGCGGATGCGGTAATTGGCGGCCGCCAGCGCGCGGACCGTGCGTCCGCGGAATCCCAGTTCATTGGCCTCGAAGTCGTAATCGTTGAACACGCTCCACGCCCAGCCGATGACGGCATCGGCATGGATGTGCGGCCGGTAATCCAGCGAGAATTCGTCCACCAGGCGCTCGCGCAGCGCGTGAATCGCCGCCAGGTCGTCGATGCCAAAGGCGTCGGTCGAACCCATCGTGGCGACGATCGCCGCGATCCTTTGGCCGTCGGCCAGGACCGCGCGGGCGCAAGCAGCCAGCTCATCGAGGCGCATCGCATTATTGGCCTGCGTGGAAACCTCGACGACGTTGTTTTCGCCGATCCCGAGCCAGGCGGCGACGCTCCGCACCGCGTAATGACTCTGCCCGGAGGCCAAGATCACCGCCCCTTGGCGCAGTCCCGAATTTAGGCAGCCGGGCACCGCCTTTTCCAAGCCCACCTTCACGCCATACAGCAGCCCGCCGGTGCCGCCGAAGGTGAACACGCCGCCGGCCGATTCTGGATCGTAGCCGATCATGTCCGCGGTCATCGCCACGGCCCGCACTTCGGCTTCGGCCATTCGGCGGCTCGACTCGTCACTGCAGAGATTCGGGTTGTAGGTCGAAGGGAGCAGCACGCCGATAATGCTGGCGATCGTGGGGTACGGCACAACGTTGATCTGGCTGCGAGGATGACCCCAAATAAACATCCCTTGCAGGTAATCGACCAATTGCGAAACGACCGTCTCCAACGGCAGCCGTCGGTCGGCAATCGACTCGGCGCGCGCGGCCGCGAAGTCCGGTTCCGAAGGCGACCCGAGGATGGGCGCCTGCGACTTCAGGTCGTCCACCTGGTCCAAGGCGCGGAGAATCGAGAACACCACGTAAGCATCGTGTACCCGGTCCGAGACCGGCTGGGGAAATTCCTGCCGGAGCTGGTCCAACAGCTTTCGATATCGTGCGGTCATGGATGGTTCGGTGGTTATACTGGTCCTTGTTTTTCGGCAGCGGCCATTATACCGATTTTAATCCGCTGGACGCCGTTGCCGCTCACAGTCGGCGAATCATCGCACCATGTTTAACGACTTTGACGGCGCCGCCGGTTGGAGACGGTTTTGTCGGCCGTGTTTGCCGACGGCTTTTTCGTGGAGTAGGGTGATGATGTCAATGACCTTGCATCGGGGCGTGTCTGCGGACGTGTGCGAAGTTCCAGCGCGCCCGTTCGCCACGCCATGCCCGGGGGTTGCAACTCGTGTTAGAATTCGTTCGCATCGCCGCTTGGGTGCTCGGCAGCGCCGGAATTTGCCTGACGGTCGGGTATTACTTGGGCAGCTCGAGAAAGGCTGGCCAGGCAAGCAAGGAAAGCGAACGTGAGCGCAACGTGGCGCTACAGGCAATGACCGAAGTGCTGCGGGCGGTCGAACAGCTCACACACGACGTCGACGATCGCAATCTGGAAATCCGCCAGGTGGGTCGACACGTCGGCGGCCTGCAGGTCGCCGGCGACTTGGAAAACGTGCGGCAAACGTTGTTGGGGCAGGTCGCCAACGTATTGAAATCGAACCAACGGCTGGAACACGATCTGTGTCATGCCCGCTGCCGCATGGAAGAACAATCGCAGGAGCTTGACCGCACCCGCCGTGAGGCGCTCACCGACGCCTTGTCCGGCGTGGCCAATCGCAAAGCGTTCGACGAGCGGTTCCGCCTGCTGATGACCGACTTTTACCACAAGAGCAAGCCGTTCGTGCTGGTGTTGGCCGATCTGGATCACTTCAAATGGATCAATGACACGCACGGGCATCCGGCCGGCGACCTGGTGTTGAATGAGTTTGGCAAGTTGTTGAAGCGGGCCACGCGCGAACGCGACTTCGTGGCGCGGTTCGGCGGCGACGAATTCGCCGTGCTGCTGCCCAACACCGTCATGGAGGAGGGTAAAATGATCGCCGACCGGATTTTGGCCGCCACGCAGCAAACCAATTTTGCAGCGGGCAGCGACATGGAACTAGCGGCATTGACCGCCAGTTTTGGCGTCACCGAAGCGATGGCCGACGACACCTGCGAAACAATGCTCCATCGAGGCGATCAGGCGCTGTACCGGTCGAAGAATTCCGGCCGCAATCAGATTCAGTATCAGCGGTCGGCCGGAGAGATGGTGGAGTGCATCGCCGACGAGTCGCAGGCTGCGTCGCGTTAGACGAAAAGAACCTCACGCAGAGGCGCAGAGAGCGCAACGCAGCCTGTGTCCGCTACTGCATTGATCCCTTCGTTCTCGCCCTGGTTACCTTCCAATTCTCAGCAATGTTGTTACAGACTCAAAAATTGCCGATTAACGCGAATGCGTTCCGGTGCAACCCGCATCTCTCCGCGTCCTCTGCGCCTCTGCGTGAGTTCTTTTGATTCCGCGCGGCGTGTTCCCGGCTAAACTTCGCATTGAGCCGACTTGCGAAAGCCCCCCGCCACGGTCAGAATGGCGTTTGCAGCGACCGTAGGGAGGAGCCGCGATGTTTCACTGGTTTCGTCAATTGATTACTGGCGAGGAATTCATCGCGCGCGAGGTGTTGGACCGTGAGATCGCCGTGCGGCAACAGGCGGAACAGGCCCTGCGCGAATCGGAGGCGCTGTACGAATCGCTCATCGAAAGCCTGCCGCTAAACGTCTTTCGCAAGGACCTCGAGGGCCGGATTACGTTGGCCAACCAGCGTTATTGCGAAACGCTCGGCCGCCCGCTCGACGAACTGTTGGGCCTGACCGACGGCGACCTGTTTCCCGACGGCCTGGCCGAAAAATACCGTGAGGACGACCGCCGTGTTTGCCAAAGCGGCGAAGTGCTTGAGGACGTCGAAGAGCACCAGAAACCGGACGGCACATCGATATTTGTCCATGTGCTCAAGGCGCCGGTGCGCGATTCGCAGGGAAACGTTATCGGCGTCCAAGGGATGTTCTGGGACGTCACGGACCGCAAGCAAACTGAAATGGAACTGTTGAAGGAGCGCAATCTTCTGCGCACCTTGATCGACCATTTGCCCAGCTACGTGTTCGTCAAGGATTACGCCGGACGCTTTCTGACGACCAACGACGCCCTGAGGCGAAACCTGGGCGTGATGGGCGCCGACGAAATGCTCGGTAAAACGGACGCCGACTTTTCGCCTCCGGAGATCGCCGCGCAATACGCGGCCGACGACCGCCACGTGCTGGCCACCGGGAAGCCGCTGATTGAACGGCTGGAAAAGACCGTCGACCCCGATGGCAATGAGCGATCGCTGTTGACCACCAAGGTGCCGCTGCGCGACGACGCCGGAAACGTGATCGGCCTGGTCGGAATTTGCCACGACGTCACCGAGCATCGCCGGGTCGAGGCAGCGCTGGAGTACGAACGGTACCTGTTGCACACGCTGATGGACAATCTGCCCGACAGCATTTATTTCAAGGACACCCAGAGCCGTTTTCTGCGACTCAGCACGTCGTTGGCTCGTCGCTTCGGATTTGCGGACCCGGAAGAAGTTGTTGGCAAGACGGACGCCGATTTTTTTACCGAGGAACATGCCAGCGAGGCGCTGGCTGACGAACGGCGACTGCTGCGTACCGGCGAGGGGGTCATCGGCAAAGAGGAAAAAGAGACCTGGCCCGATGGCCACGTGACTTGGGCCTTTACGACCAAGCTGCCGCTGCGGGACAAAAACGGGCAAATCATCGGCACCTTCGGCATCTCGACCGATATCACGAAACAAAAACACGCCGAAGAAGCGCTGCGCCAGGCGCGCGACGCCGCGGAAGCCGCCAGCAAAGCCAAAAGCGCGTTTCTGGCCAACATGAGCCACGAAATCCGCACGCCGATGAACGCCGTCATCGGCATGACCGAATTGGTGCTGGACACCGACGTGACCGACGATCAGCGAGAGTACCTGACGATGGTGCTGGAGTCGGCCGATTCGCTGTTGTCGATCATCAACGACATCCTGGACTTCTCCAAAATCGAAGCCGGCAAATTCGACCTCGACTGCTTCGAGTTCGACATCCGCGAAAACCTGGGCGACACCATGCGCTCGCTGGCCATCAGGGCGCGCAAGAACGAGCTGGAACTGGTCTACGACATCCGCCCGGAAGTGCCCGAGGTGCTCGTCGGCGATGCCAACCGGCTCCGGCAAATCATCGTCAACCTGGTCGGCAACGCCATCAAGTTCACCGAACACGGCGAAGTCGTGCTGACCGTCGAGCGGCAATCGCGCGACGGTGACACGGTCGAATTGGATTTCTCGGTGTGCGACACCGGCATCGGCATCGCCGAACACCAGCGGGAGATGATCTTCCACGAATTCGAGCAAGCCGACGGTTCCACGACCCGCAAGTACGGCGGCACCGGATTGGGGCTGGCGATCGCTTCGCGGCTGGTCGAGTTGATGGGCGGCCAGATCGGCGTTGAAAGCGAAAAAGGAAAAGGCAGCACCTTTTATTTCACGGCGCGATTCCAGGTCGGACAGCCGCAAACCAGACCACCCAAGCGCATCCATCACGAAGGCGTCATCGGCATGCGCGCGCTGGTCGTCGATGACAACCAGACAAACCGTCGCATCCTTTGCGAAATGATGTTTAACTGGCAAATGAATCCCGTGGGTGCCGCCAGCGGCGCCGAGGCGATCAAAAAAATGCGCGACGCCGCGGCGGCGGGCAAACCGTACTCCCTGGTAGTTACCGACGCGAACATGCCGGAGATGGACGGGTTCTCACTGGCCGAACAGATCCGGCAGGACCGTGACCTGGCGGGCGCCATCATCATGATGCTCACCTCCGGGGACCGCTTCGGCGACGTCGCCCGCTGCCGCGAACTGGGGATCACAACGCACCTGATGAAGCCGGTCAAGCAGTCGGACCTGTTCGACGCCATTGCCGAGGCCGTGGGCGTGGTCGAAACCGAGGAAAGTCAGCCGCCCGGAGAAGAAGACGCCAAGCGGGCGATCCCCACCGGCCTGAGAGTGTTGTTGGCCGAGGACAGCCTGGTGAACCAAAAGCTGGCCGTCGGGCTGCTCTCCAAACGTGGCAACACCGTGGTGGTGGCCAACAATGGTCGCGAAGCGGTTGAGACGCTCTCCGGCGAATCGTTCGATCTGGTGTTGATGGACGTCCAAATGCCGGAAATGGACGGACTGGAGGCCGCGGCCGCCATCCGACGAGTTGAGAAGACGACGGGAGGGCATATCCCCATCGTCGCCATGACCGCGCATGCCTTGAAGGGCGACCGGCAGCGATGTCTGGACGCCGGCATGGACGACTACATCTCAAAACCGGTGCGGGCCGACGAGATGTTCGCCACCATCGCCCGGGCCCTGGGGCAAACCTCGGAAGCCGAGTCATCCGACGGTCCGCCGCCGGAGACCGACCGTCCCGATTGGGATGTGGCCCTGCGAACCACGGGCGGCGACCGCGAACTGTTGAAAGAAGTGATTCGGGCCTATCAGGAGGAAAGCCCCCGTTGCCTGTCGCAACTGCGCTCAGCCGCCGCCGGAGGCGACGCCGACGCGGTGCGCCGGGCTGCCCATATATTGAAGGGGTCGATGCGATACTTTGGCGCCAGGCGCGCTTACGACGTCGCCTACGAAATCGAAAAAATGGGCATTGACGGAAAACTTGACGGCCTCAAGGCGCCGCTGGCCGAACTGGAATCGATGTTGGAAGAAATGACGCCGCGAATGGACGAATTCCTGCGCGATCTCACGTGACCGGCCACCCGCGGCTGCGCGTTCCCTCGCGCGCCCTGCTGGGGGCTCGCCATTCAGGCTCGATCCCGCCGGGCACCCAAATCCTTAACTTCGATAAAGCGCGCGCCCCGTGCCGTGGTTTGGCGTTTGGCGGCGGGCGGCAACTTGGGGCGGATGCTGGTCGAATGCCTCGCGCCGGCCTATACTGCACGTTGCCGGAACCGGCGACACTGGCCAGTTGTGCGCTCCGAAAAAGTGCAGTGGGTCTGTTTGCCGGCGCTTCCGTTCGCCGCGGCCGGTCGGCCGCCGACGGAGACCGGCGGAAAGCGAGCAATCCTGTCCAGGCAATTCTTGTTGGAGACTTCCGATGTCCACGGTGCTCGTCGTAGATGATACGGCCGTCGACCGGAATTTGGTGAGCGGCCTACTGGGTAAAAACGCCTTTCTGAATATCCACGCCGTTGCCAGCGGCACCGAGGCGTTGGCCACGCTCCAGCGCGCGGTACCCGACGTCGTGGTGACCGACCTGGTGATGCCGGAAATGGATGGGCTGGAGTTGGTCGCCGCCATCCGCAGCAAATACCCGTTGGTGCCGGTCATTTTGATGACTTCCCAGGGCAACGAAGAGATCGCCGTGCGCGCGCTGCAGGAGGGCGCCGCCAGCTACGTGCCCAAACGGCTGCTGGCCAAGAATCTGCTGGACACCGTGCAGCGAGTGCTGGCCGTGTCAGGGCAGCAACGCGGGAGCGAACGCCTGCTGGGGTGCATCACGACCAGCCAGTGGACGTTTTCGCTGGAGAATGATTGCACGCTGATTCCGCCGTTGGTCGGTTACCTGCAAGAAAACCTGTCTCACCTGGGCCTGTGCGACGAAGCCGAACGCACGCGCGTCGGCGTCGCGCTGGAAGAAGCGCTGACGAACGCCCTGTACCACGGCAACCTGGACGTGTCGTCGCAACTGCTGGAGGATGATGAAAAGGCGTATTACGAGCTCATCCAAAAACGCCGCATGACGTCGCCCTACCAGAATCGGCACATCGACGTGCGCGTCAAGATGACCGGCGACGAAGCGGTCTTCGTCGTGCGGGACGAAGGCGCCGGTTTCGACTCGAAATCCCTGCCCGACCCCACCGATCCGGCCAACATCGAAAAAGTCAGCGGCCGCGGCATTCTGCTCATGCGCACCTTCATGGACGATCTGAAGTTCAACGCGGCCGGCAACGAGGTCACGATGACGAAAAAACGCGTCAACGGCCAACACCCCCATCCGCTTAGTGTCGATTAGCGAAGATTCGCGTTCCCGCTAAATTTGGAACTACTGACACTGGCTTCCTTCATGTCCTTCACGCACTTTATGGTGCGATTTCAAACGCGTGACGGCGACCTCTCGCCATGATTGCCTTACCAACACCTTGCCGCCAAACCGCGCGCCGGCGACGACGCGTTCTTATTCGGCGCTGGCTTGTTCAGCCACGGGCGGCCGGTAGCCGGGCGCGGCGAAAAAGCTCGTCACGGCCGCTGCGTCCTCCACGTTCCAGACGCGCACTTCACCGTCGAAGCCGCCAGTGGCCAATCGCCCGGACGCCGGATGATAGGCCAGGGCATACACGTAATCGTGATGGCCTTCAAAGTTGCGCACGTGCCCGCGGTCGGCGGCGCGAAACTGCCGCGCGGTTTTGTCGGCCGAACAGCCGAACACCTGTCCGGCGGCCAGTCGCAGCGCGTACACTTCGCCGCCGAAACCGCCCACGTCGGCAATCTTCTTGGCGTCTTCGGAATTCCAAACGTGAATCTTGTTGTCTCCGCCGGCCGTGAAAACCTGCGCGCCGTCTTCACTGAAAGCGACGGTGTAGACCGGCTCGCCGTGCTCTGAATACGTGGCCAGCGAGTCGCCGCTGTCCACGGCGTACACCTTGCTGGTTTTATCGCGGCTGGCCGAAGCGATGCGGCTGCCGTCGTGATTGAACGCCACGGCCATCACCCAGTCGGCGTGGTCCTCGATCAGCAGTTTTTCGTCCCAGGACGCGACGTCGTACACGCGTATCGAACGGTCCGCGCCACAAGCCGCCAGTAGTGAGCCATTCGGCGAAAAGGCGACGTCAAGTGCGACGTCGGCCATCGTGCCCAACGTGCGCAGCACTTCGCCGGTGGCCGGATCCACCAAAACCACCTCGCCCAGTTGACCGGGAGTTCCCGTTGCGGCGGCCAGCCGCGATCCGTCGGGGCTGTAGGCCAAGCCGTAGGTGCGCTGGGCCAGATTCTTGATGCGGGTCCGTAGTGATCCATTCGCGGGATTCCACAAAGTAATCTCGTGATAACCACCAACGGCCAGCTCGCCGCCCGACGGATGAAAGGCCAGCGCCGTGACCGGCACCGGCACGCGGTACGAATCCGGTGGTTCGGGATGCGGCGCTTTGGGGATGATTGACGCCAGCGCGGCCGTCGGGTCCGGCCCGTCGAACTTCGCGCCCTGCTCGATCCAGCGGCGAATCAGTGCGATTTTCTCCTCAGGCAGCGCGTCCGCCTCGCGCGGCATCCGCAAGTCGGCGTCCGGCTCCTTCAGCAGTTCGACCAGGTAACTTTCGTCAACGTTTCCGGCGACGACCGGCGGCAACTCGCTGTCGCCAGCCTTCATGAACGACTGGAAGGTATCCAGTGTGAAACCGCCCTTGGCTTCGCTCGCGCTGTGACAGGCCGTGCAATTCCGGACCAGCAAGGGGGCAATCTCCTGGGCGAAACTCACCTCGGCCGGATCGTCCGCCGGCGGTTGTTCGTCACCCGTGGCCATCGCTGCCGGCAGCAGGGCGAACCAGACCAAAACGGCCGTTGCTCGAAATTGCATTCGTCGTGACCTCAACGTTTCGCCGCATGAATCGAAACATCCGCGGCCTTAATGTTGAAACAAAAACTCATTAGCGTTCAACAGCGCCCAACAGACGTCTTCCAGGCCGTCGATGCGGTTTTCGGCGCGCTCGACGTGGGCTTCAGCGGCCCTCACTTCCTCGTCGCTGGGGGGTCGGCAGAAGGCCGCTGTGTACAGTTCGTGGACAATCTCGCGGTCGCTCTTGCCGGCGGCCACTAGTTTTCTGAGGCGGTTGTTTTCGTCACGCAGCTTGCCGTGCACCAGCGGCCCGTTGATCAACTGCAGCGCCTGCGACAGGTTCGATTCGGTCGCTCGCTCGCACTGGCAGGCGGTTTCCCGCGGCGGCTGGCCGAACGTCTTCAAGAATTCGCTGTCGACGTCGGGGCTGGGCAACTGCGTCGCCGGCGTGCCGGATGGCAACCCTTTGAATTGCTCGGCCACGCCGGTCACCTGGCAGATGGCGTCCAGCAACTGTTCGGCTGAGAGCATCCGCACGCCGGCATGTGAAAAGTACTTGTCGTCCTCCGCGTTGAACTCGTTTTTACGAGAGCTCAACTGGTACGTGCTGCTGTTGAGAATGGTACGGATAAGATGCTTGCGGTCGTAGCCGCTCTTGACGAATTCCTCGGCCAGGGCGTCCAGCAGCGCCTCGTTGGACGGCGGATTGGAAGCGCGAAAATCGTCGACCGGGTCGACTATCCCGCGCCCCGTCAAATGACCCCAGATGCGGTTGGCTTCCACCCGGGCAAAGAACGGATTCTGCGGATCGGTCAGCCAGTCGGCGAAGCGCAGGCGGCGGTCGTCCTCTCCGCTGGCTTCGGCCTCGCCGACCAACGGCAGCCAAGGTTGCATCTGCCGCCCTGTGCGCGGCTGAATCACCTCTCCGGCGCGGGCGACCCAGACGACCATCTCGCCGTCGGCGGGGCTTTCCTTGCGGCTGACGCGGTTGAAAAAGGCGCCGATCCCGTAGTAGTTGTCCTGCGTCCAGCGCTCGAACGGATGGTTATGGCATTTCGCGCATTGGATGCGGATGCCCAAGAACAACTGCGAAGTCGTCTCCGTGCAATCGTCGGTGTCGGCCGCCGTGCGATAGAAGTTGGCCGGCGGGTTTTCGTACGTGCTGCCGGCGGCGGTGAGTAACTCGCGGGAGAATTGATCGTACGGTTTGTTCGTCGCCACCGCGTCGACCAGCCAGCGGTAAAACTTGTGGACGCCCTGCGGCGTGACGCGTTTGTTGCCTAACCGCATCAAGTCGCCCCACTTCAGCGCCCAGAATCGTGCAAATTCAGGCCGCTCCAACAGCGCGTCGATCAGATCAGCGCGTTTGCCTGTGTCGTCATCGGACAGAAATCGCTCGACTTCGTCGTTGTTGGGCAACAGGCCAATGACGTCCAGATAAACCCGCCGGATGAATTCGTCGTCCGTGCAAACATCGGAAGGCATAATCTGCATCTGCCGTAGTTTGGCCAGCACCTTTTCATCGACGAAGTTTTCCGCGGGCGGATCGCTCCACTGAAACCCCTCGACGTCTTGGAGGTACGTCAAATGGGCCGTTTCCATCTTTTCCAAATAGCGGACCAGAATCGCCGTCTCGCCGCGCTGTTCGGCGGTTACCAGCCCCCGTGCATCGACCGTCGCCACTGCCTCATCGGAGCTGGTATAGACGGCCAGGTCGGTGATGTCGCGGACCGAGCGATCGGAGAATTCCGCCAGCACCAGCAACTGTTGCGCGTGGGCCGGTGCGTGCAGGATGCGGTCGCGTGGATATACATCCACTTTCACACAGCGCAGCGCGTCAGCCGAATCGACGCGGCAGCCTTCGGCAATCCAATCGTGCAGCAACTGGTAGGCCGGATCGTCGACGCGCAGCCGGCGGCCGCCGCCGTGGGCCAGGTCCATCGTCGGTTTGCGCAACAGCAGGCTACGGGCCGGATCGTATGTGTTGGTCCTGCGCCCAAACTCTTCGCGAATCAGCGTCTCCCGGTCCAAAGCCGGATCGTACGCCCGCAGCGACATCCGGAAGCCGCCTTTGCCGCTTGGCGCGCCATGGCACGAGCCGGAATTACAGCCCTGCTTTGACAACGCAACCAGCGTGCCGTAGTTGAATGAAACCGGCGCCGGCTGATCGTGTCCGGTCACTTCAACCGGGACCTGCACTCGATGCCCGCCAACGCTGACGACCAGCTCCGTTTGGCCGTCGCCTTTGGGAGTCACCACCCGCTGTTGTATTTCCACGACATCGGGATCGGCGGCGGAGAACTCGGCGACCCGCGTCAAATCCCGCACGGCGCCGTCCGCATAATGCCCGCTGACAATCACGTGCATGCGTCGTCGCGGGTCGTCCAATCGAATCGTTGCGGGCCACACTTCGATCCGTGTCGGCGCGCCCACCACAACCGGCTTCAACCGGGCGCGTTCCGCCTCTGCGTCGTCTGCGGCAAACGTGAGCGACGAACAAGCGCAGGCGGCAATTGCCAGCGTCACGGGCCAAATCCAGCGCAGGTCCGTAAAGCGGATAACGTGCATCGGCGACTCCTTTTCGTGCAACAACTACGGTTGTCCTCGGCTGATTGTCAACGGCGTCGGCCGACTGGCGACGACGACCGCCTGGTCCTCGATCCGCGTGGAGGCCACGACGGTCACGTCGGCAAACATGCCGGCGGCCATGTCCGGGGCCGCGGTGAGTTCGACCTCCAGTTCATTCTCGTCGGCGGCGATTTCCAAACCCTCCGGCGCCGATAGGCCTTCCGGCAGGTTCAAAAGCGACAGTTGCACCACGGCCGGTTCGCCGCCACGGCGGGTTATGCGGACCTTGACCATCTGTTTGTGACCCGCGGTGATCGGCCCGGCCGGCAGCAGGGCGACATGCAATGGATCAACCGCCTTGATCGCCAGTTCCTCAAGCACGACCCGCTTCGGTTGATTCTGGTATTCCGCCCTACCGACGACGCGCAGCGTGTGAGATTCACCGCCCAACAGCGCCGGCCCGGTCAACGTGACGGTTGCCTCGCCCTCATCTTTTTCGATCGGTTTCACTTCCGCGGCAAATCCATCAGGCAACGCTTCGACGGCGAGGTTGATCTGCCCGTCGAACTTGTTCAGCCGCTCGGCCTTCACGGTAAATGACGTGCTGCCGACCAGCCGGGGATACGGCACGGCGTCTGCCGGACCGGCCAGTTTGAAAAAGTCGGGGAACACGGGACCGATCCCCAGCCCGATCGCGCCGTCCAGCGCGGCCGGCGGAAACGGCAACCCGGCCAGCAGTTCGCGCAGCGGAGCGAGTGTCCGGGCCGTGGCCGAGACCGTTCGGCCGTCGATCGTCGCAGTTCCCACGATGTGGAGCGTGGCCAACGTGCCAGGTTCCCGCTCAGCCGGCACGGTGGCCTTGAGAACGGTTTCGTTTTTTCCCTCGGCAATCGTATGGCCGGCCAGCGCGACGCCGGGCATACCCTCGACTGCCAACGCAATCGGTCCATTGTAATCTTGCCGATTGGCGGTCACCTTGGCGGTGAAGACGCCGCCGCGGGGTGCGTCGACTTTGTCGACTTCGGCCGCCAACGTGAAACCTGGTTCGTACGGCCGCACTTCCACGCGGTAGCCGTGCTCCGGACCGCCGCGGCGATGCAGGTCTTC
>Ga0214472_10005943_pt1 | contig 12816 bp, 4 predicted proteins | sample RVTome_6_FD_207662 | JGI IMG/M metagenome (GOLD analysis project Ga0214472, IMG submission 207662) | Soil microbial communities from uranium-contaminated site in the Upper Colorado River Basin, Wyoming, United States - RVT140D175 | ecosystem: Environmental > Terrestrial > Soil > Contaminated >... | reverse complement strand
TGCCGACGGCGAGGCACGAGCGTTTTTCTCAAACCTGCCCGACGATGAAAGGCACTACTGGATCGCGAACCTCCATGCGCTGCTTATGCCAAAGGCCCGCCGCCGGCGGCTCGCCGCGTATTTCACACCCCCCCATCTCGCGCGCTACGCCATCAATGTCTTGATCGAAGCCGGCGTTAGGCCGGGACAGCATCGCATTCTTGATCCGGCGTCGGGGGGCGCGGCCTTTTTGGTTCCCTTGGCGGAACGGATTGCCGCGCTCGGGCGCCGGCGAGGTGCATGCGCCAAGACAATTCTTCAATCCATCAACGATACGCTGCACGGCGTTGAGATCGATGCCGATCTGGCCAGGCTCTCACGCGCCTTGCTGACGGATTTGCTCGATGCCGAAATTGAGTCGTCCGGAATTGAACTCGACGGCGTGATTGAGCGCGCCAACACGCTGGAATTGGACCGTCCCGATCCTCTCTATGACGCGGTCATAGGAAATCCACCTTACGGACGCATCTTGCAACCATCGAGAGCGCTACGGGAGCAGTATCGTCCGGTCATTTCCGACGGTTACGTCAACCTCTACGCGCTGTTCGTGGAGCAGGCCCTGCAATGGGTTCGTCCGGGTGGGATCATCTGTCTCATAATTCCCATGTCGTTCATCGGCGGCCCTTACTTTGCGGCCTTGCGCAAGCGCATCCTTGAAAAGGCCGCCGTGTTGCGCCTTGACCTAATCGATAAGCGCAGCGATGTCTTCCTCGACGTTCTCTACGACCTCTGCGTGATCGTGCTTCGTCGAGCCGAATGTTCAGCGCGTCCGGTCGTTGCCAAGACATCGCTCCTCCTATTCGACCAACCCAATCGCGATCTTGGTAGATTGGAGCTTCCCGCACGACCGAACGATCATGTTTGGGCGCTACCTGACGGTGGAGAATGCGTAGCGCTCTTTCAACCGGGATTGGCAACGCTCGCCGATTACGGTTATTTGGCCAAGGCGGGTTACTTCGTGTGGAACCGCGAGCAGCATCGTTACCGCGTCGGCAGAAAGCCGCGGTCGAACGAAGTCCCCCTCTTTTGGGCTCACAACGTACGCGCCAACGAAATGTGCCTCCCGCAGGACGGCGACGCTAGAGACATTGGGTTCGCCAAAATTCCCAAGACCAGTAGCGCTATTCTTCGTTCTGATGTGATCATTCTGCAGCGCACCAGCAATCGGCGACAAAAGCGCCGGCTTATCGGCGCCGTGATACGCCACGCAGGGGTGATCGGCGGCCGCGGTTTCGTCACAGAAAATCATACAATCGTTATCGTTCCAGATTCCGCCAAGCGTCAGCAGCTCCCAATCCACATAGTCTGCCGCCTCCTCAACACCATGGCGGTGGATGCGCGCTTTCGAAGAATGTCCGGGTCGGTAAGCGTCTCCACCAAAGCGTTGCGCGATCTTCCACTTCCGGCTGCCACCGATGTGCACCGGTATTTCAAGGCAGGTGAGCGCAGCGACGACGAGGCGGCTGTTGACGCCTATGCCACATCGACGGCGCGTTCGCGGACACCCAATAAGAAAAAGGCCGGCAACGCGCCGAAACGTCGGAGACGTCCATGAGTCGATTGCCGCGGGAATTCAAGGAAAGCGTTAAGCCGCGAGAGAAGGCGGAAGCCGAACGGCGGCGGACGCTTGAACGCTTCAGGGATCATCAGGCTGCTGTTGACCGAGAACGACACGTTCGCGAAGCGGCGCTCACTGCGAAGCGAAATCGATTCAGCACACTTAACATCGGTGAAGCGCTTGCCGCCGCGCGTCGCTTGGCCTTTGTCGACCTGGACGCGGACGGCGTGCGCGAAGCGGTACCGTTGAACCGGCCATCACTCGCCATGCTTGAATTGGTCTTGAGGATTCTGCGCGAACGGAGCTCGGTCATGACCCTCCAGTGGCCGCGCGGATCGCGCGACATGTCGATTCTGCATCCCTTGGCGATGCTGGCGCTGATCGGCTCATCACCGGAATGCGTCACCGGCGGATTCAAATGGTGTCCCGCCGTCGCTGATTTTCGCACGCTTTACTACCCTTGGCGCGGGAGCGGTACCGGGACCACGCAGCGCCGTATCCTCGTCGATCGCAACGAATTGATAAAGCGAAACGGGTTGCATCTCACGCGAGGGCAAGTCGGCAAGGCCGAACTTTCTCCTGAGCTGGGCAAGCTTCACCTTACGCTCGGCCATCTTCTTCGCCTTAAGCTGCGCGATGCGAACAAACCGCATCTGGCGCATCCCACGCTCGGCGAGCTCTACCCGACGTTTGGCGCGTTTGGCGGGGACAATGCGCCACGCCCCTTTAGGGGAGCGCTTTACGAACTGTTTGGTCGCGTGCGCCACGGGACGGCGCTCGACCAGCTTCAGGACTATCGCGCCGAGATTTCCCAACCCGCGAAAGCGCCCTTCGCCTTTTTTGGAATCTGCCCGCGATCCAACGTGAAGAGCGTGTTGCAGCATCCGGCACTGGCGAACGGCCGTCCAGCGGATGTCTGTATTCTTGATCTTGGCCCGCCGGGACTCGCGCGCCTCGGTCCGGCTTGGGAAGGCGCGATCGAAGAATTCCTGCAGCTGCTCGTGGCGCATCAGCCCGAGACGCCGGTGTTGGCGGTCACCCAGGATGTTTATGTGCATCGCCGCGTAACGCATTTGCTGGCGAAGACGGGTCTGGCAGAACGTCCGTCCGCGGGCGGCGCTCAGCCGTCGCGGATCATTATTCGCTCTTCAGAGGACTGTTTCACCGCCGACGCCGATATCGGTGGGGTTTCAGAGGTTGGGTTTCAGTTTCACTCCGCAGCCGGGCAAGGCGCCGGGGCGCTTCGCGCGCTTTCAGGTGCAGCGCGTGAAAGTTCCGACCCGAGCATGGCAGGCCTTCTTCGACACTCGATGGGCAATGTCCGACGCGCCATGAGCCTCCCCTGCGGACTTGCCGCGGCCCACGACCTGCTGAGTGAGACCGACGCCGGCGCCGAAGCGTTTCTTGAGTGGCGTTCTGCCGGCACGGTACTTGCCGTGATCAGGAGGCAAATCGAGCTTAGCGCCGACGGCGCTGAACGACAAAGGCTCATCGATGCCGAACGCGCCGTTGACGCGGCGTTCAACGAGTTCGAGAACGACACACCGATTGGTTCAATGCTTGTCGAAATCGCAGGCGCCATTTCGCGCAAGTCCAGCCCGACCGTCATCGCGTTTTCGAGCGACTATGAATTGCTGCTGGGGCAACGCAGGACATGCAGCGACGACGAGCAGGGCGAGCAAATCAAAAAACGGATCGCGAGCGGCTTCATCCGAATCACGACGCTGCAGGCGCTCGACGGTGAACTTGCCCATATCGAAAGCGGTTGCAGCCGAAATTCCTGGAAGCGCCTAATCGTGGTTGCACCCCCGCGCGATCCGTTCGCCATTCTTCTTGGCCGAAAGTGGCTTCCCGAAGAGATTATCGTCCTTGCCGACCGTGAATTTGTCGATCGTCTCGGTGTGACATACGCAGCGCTTGCCTCGCATCCCGACTTATCCGGCGTCGGCCGGATTGGCAGCCGGCTTGCCAAGGCGGCGACAGCGGCAAAGACCGAAGCTCGTGCGCGTGATGTCGCCCCGATCGACCTTGACCTGGATGCTCGGGGCCCCGCGCTCACGAATGAGACGGTCATTGATTTGACGGCGGGTGAAGACGATGACGACGAGTGCGAGGTCGTCGAGTTTGCGCTCGAAAGCGGCCGCACCATGCGCATTCGGCCGGGCGGCTTGGTTATTCGCCATGACCGGTTCGCGGATGTTAACCCGTTCCAGCGCTCGACCGCGCGCGAGGTCACGAGCGGCAACACGATCGTTGTGCCTGATCAGGCGTTTGTGCAGGAAGCCCGCGCGGTGCTCGCGGTTCGGGTTTTGGCGCAGACACGAGTGGAAGTTTATCACACCGCTGTGGAGGCGGCACTTCCGGGCCTTCCCGGAGCGTCCCGCGCGGCCAAAGCCCGTCATGTCATCGAGCAGCTGCGCAGCGTGGGAGCGCGCGTGGTCGTCGAAGCAACGGTGCTGGGTTGGCTCAATGTCGCCGAGCACAAGCTACTTCCGCCGGAGCGGTTGCGGCCCCATGCGCCGCAGCATTGGCGCGAATTTCGCGCATTCATGGATGTGATCAATATCCCGCCCACGCTTGCGGAAATTATCTGGCGGGAGGGCATCGAACCTCTGCGGATCGATCGGCGTCGGGCCGGTGCGCGGATGGCGCAAGCGTTCGTCTCCGTGCTGGTGGACCCCCACGGCGGACCCAGTTCCATGCCTGCGGACGTAAAAGAAGGCATTGCGCGCCTGCGAAGACAGGCGATGGAGCATCTTGATGGTGTGCTCGCCGTGAGACGGCAGGATGAACGCGAGGACGCTCACGCATGACCACTGGTCCAGCCACCCCGTCTCCGGCCCAACCGCCCACCACACCGCGCGGCGTCAATTTGGATGCCGTGGAACGCGGGATGCTAAACGCGTCCGGCACGGATTTGACCGAGGCGAAGGAGGCTGTTGTCGAGGCTCTCCTACAGCTCGCCGTCCAAAAATGCACCGGCGACGGCAGCGGGGGCGAGTTTATCTTCGGCGTCAAACCTTCAAGCAAACTGGTAAGCGGCTTCTTGTTGCCGCGCTTTGATTCGACCGGTCAGGGCGACGAAACGTCTGACATTCATATTGCCACGATGGGGATCGATCTGCAGGTCGCCACCGACCAGTCAGGTGAGGTCGCGGTCGTTCCGGACATTGCGATCTACGCGCGGATGCTCCCCACGTGGGAAGATTTGACCGACCCGCGCCACGAAATGGTGCCGAGGTCTGAGCTGTCACGCGAAATGCGGCAAACGGTTGAGGATCGTGCGCGCCAATACATCAACGAGGCCATTGCAGCGCTGCCGCTGGTCGAAGAAGCGTCTGAACCGGATGAGCGCCCGGGAGAAGCCGCGGCCGAGGCGCAACGCGCGCGCGAGCTCGCCGACCAAGCCGAACAGCGCATCGCAGAAGATGGCCAGCCTGATGCCGACGCCCGTGGCCACAACAGAGCCGCGCAGGCTGCGGCGCAGCGCGCCGAGGAAATCGCGACGGCTCGCCGCCGAGGCGCGCAGGAACGGCTCGCCGCGCGACGGCAAAGAAACGCCGCCGTCTCGGCCATTCGGCGGGAAGCTTTCAACCGCGCGTTTGCGGATCTTGGTGTCCGGTTGCGCGAAGCGCGAACGGGAGCCACGGACACACGAGCTGTCACCGCCGACGATTTGGCGACCGACCTTGGAAGTGAGGAGTCACAAGACGGTACGCCGGAGCCTTCGGAGGATGCGCGCGCCCAAGACGCGGGTGCGGACGCGGCGACGGACGGCACCCCGGAGGAGGTTGCTGCTGGGGCAGACTTAGCGGTTCGGCCGGACGCGGGAGTACTCGACGACCGGATTGCCGAGCGTCAGCCCATTCCAATGAAATGGCACCGCTTCCATCTGGACCTCGGGGAGTTTCGATTTGAGTGCCACGATGCCGCGGCGCGCGACGCCGCATCGGTAGCTTTCGCCGCGCGTCTTCTGGAGCAGGCGCGCGTGGTCTTGGGAGCTTGGATCGACTCGCCGGAAGGACAGTGGGACGCGTATCGCCCGAACGAGCGCATTTTACCCAACAACTTTGCAAGCAAGGAAAGCTGGGAACGGTATCTTGACGGGCTGCGCCAACGCCGGCCAGCGGTTGTTGCCGACATTTTGCCAAATCTCACGGGTGTCGCACTTGTGCTCGACGTGGCTCCGGATTTTGTGGATCCGTCGCGCATCAACCTACGCGCGGCCATCGAAAATGGCGCACAGGTTCCATCGCGACAGACGTTCGCTGACTTTGAACCAAGCCTCTTTCAGGTCGGTCTCCAACTTACGTTGCCTTCAGCACTGCATCAGCCGCTCCGCCTGGAACGCGTGCAACCCTCTTACCGCTTCAAGGATTGGCTCACCTACCCCGCCATGGGCTTGAATTGCGGAGTGCAGTTGTTGCCAACGGCCGAGGGCACATGCCGAATCGGAACCACGTGGGCCCCTCGCTATGCGCAGCCGAGGATTGACCCGACGGTCATAGAAGGCCTTCCGACGCGCTACGCCGAGCTTGGCAATCCTAACTGCGACATCGCGCAGTTGATGCGGCTTCCGGACCATTACGATGCCTGGATAGCAACTCAAGCCCTCGTCGATGCAGGCCAAGGCCTGCCCGCCGATATCGCGGAAAGAGAACGACAGGCGCACGCCCAAGACCTTGAGGCCTACCGGCACGAGAGCAGTTACATCCGCGCCGGCATTCAATTGCTGCTCGATTCACGCACTATCGCTGAGACCTTGGCTTCTCGAGCAGCGCTCGGATCATGGGCCGCGCTTGATGCCCGCGCCGCCCCTTGGGAGGCTTGGCTCCTTACCAACGAAGCGTTTGCACTTTATGGCGGTGAACGCTTTACCGATTGGCGATTGTTTCAGCTCGCATTCATCCTCGCCCACGTACCGACATTCGCATCCCGTATGCCGGAGTTTGCGGACCGGTTTGACGCTGACCGCGACGAACTTTCGGCCAGCCTCCTCTATTTCGCAACGGGCGGCGGCAAGTCGGAGGCGTTTTTCGGCCTACTGGTCCTAAATGTTTTTCTAGACCGCCTGCGAGGTAAGCATCGCGGCGTGACCGCGTTGATCCGCTACCCGCTGCGCTTGCTGACCTTGCAACAGGCGCGCCGCCTCATGCGCATCCTGACAAACGCGGAGCTTGTGAAAATTCGCCGGCGTGTTCCGGGTGCGCCGTTTGAAATGGGATTCTGGGTCGGTTCGGGGAACACCCCCAATCGGGTCGCACAGGGATTCGGCGGCGTACCCGCCATCACGCTGGCCAGGTATGCGAACGACAACGGGCTTCTGAACCCGCCGGAGGGTGACACCGATGCGGCCCGCGCCGACCGGCGTCGATCCGACCGTTATAGGGAGACGCTCGAAGCCTACGACAAGTTGCGCGTCTGCCCCTGTTGCGAAAGCCCCACGGGGATGCGCCGCTATCCCTTCCAAGCTGGCCGCATTGGTATTGTTTGCTTCAATGACGCGTGTGACTGGAATCGGGAAAATCCGCCGTTACCGCATCGCGTCCCGTTGCCGTTCTTGCTGACCGACGACACGATTTATCAACGTGCACCCGCAGTGGTCCTGGGAACCATCGATAAGCTTGCGCTGATCGGCCAACATGACCGAACCATCAATGCCATCGTCGGGATGCTCGGCGTGGCGCGCTTCATGGACCCCGACAATCGGCACTTCCACATGCCGCGCGGTGCGCGGTCGCTCACTCGTGCCCAAGACGAAGGGTGGACGCGGCTCAAACCTGCCTATGCCGACGGCGCTGTCATGTTTCACGACCCCTTTCCGAGCCTTATTATCCAGGACGAAGGGCATCTACTAGAAGAAAGCCTCGGGACCTTTTCAGGCCTGTTTGAAACTGCGTTCGAAGCCATCCTAACAAGGCTCGGCAACGGGATACTAAAAGACTACGTCGCCACATGGCGCCCTGACCCGCAATCGGATGCGCGGCGGCCGCGGCTGGCGAAGGTGATTGCTGCGACGGCCACGATTTCGGACCCCGATCGGCAACTTCGCGTCCTCTACCAGCGCGAGCCGCTGCGGTTTCCCTGTCCCGGGCCGGGTATTTACGAATCCTTCTATGCCATGCCGCGCACGCCCTTGAACGCCGAACGACGCCAGCTGGCTGCGCAGGTGCCCGCGCATCTCCGCACCGAACAATTCACGCCGCGCATGCGCAGCTACGTCTCGATCATGACCAACGGTCGTTCGCACACCATGACCACCTCGGCGGTCGTGTCAGCCTACCATGTCACGATTACGCGGCTGTGGCGGGCGATTGTCGAAGAGGGACGGGCGCAAGACGCGGTAAACGAAATGGCCGCCGCTCTTAATCCCGACGATCCGCTCACCCCCTTGCGGCGGCACGGGCTGGAGGCGCTGGTCGCGCAAGGCAACGCTGCGGGCCCCGGTATCCTCACCACGCTTCTCGACCTTCAACGCATTTCTTTGACCTATGTCACCAACAAGAAAGGTGGCGATCAAATTATCGAAATGCTGCAGACCCAGGTGGAACGGGATCAGCGCGGTGAGGGTATCGGGGACCTACCCTTCGTAACTGAACTGATTTCCGGTGGCGTTACGATTGCTGAAATTCAGGACGTGATGCGGCAGGCGGAGACCAGCGTCGCGCCTGGACAAGTTTTTCCGCCGTTGGGCGAGAGTCTCAGAAACATTGTCGCTACTTCCGCCATCAGCCACGGCGTCGACGTGGACAAGTTCAACGCGATGTTCTTCGCCGGTCTCCCCTCCGACATCGCGGAATACATTCAGGCGTCAAGTCGGGTCGGACGGACCCATGTTGGCTTCAGTCTGTTGGTGCCGACGCCCCACAGCCGGCGCGACCGGTACGTCATTGAGACTCACGACCAGTTTCACCGCTTCCTGGAACGGATGATTCCGCCCCCGGCTGTTCAGCGGTGGGCAGAGCGTGCCATTCGTCGCGCGATGCCTAGCATCATGCAGGCGTATCTTTGCGGGTTGGTTGAACAGGAACTCTTTGCAGCCTCCGGCACCGATAAGAGCACGGCCCGAACCTTCAGCACGGCCGCAGCCATCAAAACCTGGGCCGACCGCCACGCGGGCGCCAATCCGGGGGCCATCCGCGCAGCCACGGAATTTGCAATTGAGGCCGTCGGCATCGAAGGCCGGGGCCACCGGCATACAGGAGCGGCAACGCACGCCGAACACTATCGAAAATTCGTCGAAGACAGGGTTCGGGAAATTCTCAGCCTTTTCACGCAAAGGTCCGACAGCAGCAAATTGTCAAACTTCTGGGAAAGCCGCCAAACGCCCGACATGCGCAAGCCGATGATGTCTCTGCGCGACGTGGATGCTGGCGGCGTCATTCTCGGCGCGACACGCGATCCGTGGCGCGGCAAGAATGTTCATCCTGACAACACGCGTCAGGTCATGCGGATTATTCGGGGCCAGCGCATGGCGGTGCATGCGGACGTGGACGCCGATCCCTCGCCGATTGACGTGGAGGATTGAATCATGGCCCAAGACCAACGGGACGGCGGGACGGCGGGCGGTGCTCAAGGCTTGCGGGTCTTTCCGCCGCGCATGACGCGCTCTCAGCCTCAGCTTGCGACCGCTTATGCCCCAGGTTCGATCTTTACGTGGGAAGGCGGCAGGGGCGCGTGTCTCTCCGTTCCCGTGGATGGAGCCGTAATCGATTTTTCCGCACGTCAGACCCGACGCGACCAGATCATGGAAAGCCTTCAGGAGTTCTGCCAAAACTGGCTGGCCCGCGGGATGGCGATCAACCGCGATGCAGCCATCTACGAGCAGCAACTTTTGGACGGCTGCTTCCACAACCCGATGCGGCAGGGCCACGCGTCGGTCGATATCGCGCTCGACCGGTTTGAGTTCCTGCGGCCCGAACGCATGGGCTATCTACCGGGACCGCTGGTCTATCGCTGCGATACCTGCGAACTCGTTCGCGAATATGTTTCGCCGGCTCATCAGGTTGCGGAGCCGCTCTCTATTACCTGCGCCAGCGAGGGCGGCCGTCCAGCCCACGATTCGCGTTGGCGGCAACTTGATGTTGTGTATGCGCATTGGTCCGGCGGCATCGAGGGACTCTCACCCTATCGCTACACGATGGACCGGGGCGGCACGGTTCAAAAGATTCCGCGCTGCCAATGTGGCGCAGAAAACTTCCGGCTTGTAAAGCAGGGCAATCAATTTTCCCGCTGGCGATTCATTTGCACAGGCTGCAGCGCGCAAAGGGAGGTCTATCAAACTGACCCGTTCAGCCTCAATCTTCTGAAGCCTTTGATCGACGCCGGAGTGCCTCATCAATGGAACGAGATCAACATGATCCCGGTTTCCTACCGCGCGTCGCCCGTCTTTTACGTCCAAACCGCGCGATTTATTGTCTTCGATACCGACCCTGAAGTTATCACGCTGATGGGGCCATCGCGCGAAGACGATCTGGCGGCGCGAGTCGCTAATCTGCACGGGTTTGCCGGCACGGATCCAAGTGACGAGCGCGTCAAAGAACAGCTTGAGAGGATTGCCAAGGGCTCGATTTTTGCCCCCTACGAATCATTCCGCGCCCGGGAAGCGGCCGCGAGCGCGGCCGGCGACGCCGCGAGCGTAGAAGTATGGGCCAACGCGGCCCAGAGCACGCTTAACGGCTGGTATGAGGCCGGGTTGGTTTCCCGGGAGGTTAGCGCCAGTCCCGCCTTGCAGATGCGGGTGCGGGAGCGCAGGAATTATGCGCGGCGGTACGACCCGATACGCAGCACCGTCGAACATGACGCACTACGGCGCCGGAAAGTGAGTCTGGCAGGCGAAGCCGCGAACCTGAAGCTTGCGCATCCGGACCTTTGCGCCGAGCACGAGACCGTCGAGCTTCAGCGCGTCTATGAGCGGCGCGTGGCCGACGACTTGGTCCGGGCAGGTATCGAAGAGGCCCGCTTAGTCCGAAACCTCGACATGGTCGAGTTTTCATTCGGCTTCTCGCGGGTGTCCGCGACGCCGGAGACAACCCAGAAGGACAGGCGCATGCCGGTTCGCCTCATGGGATTTCCGCCGCTGCCAAGTAACAAGCGGCCGATCTATATCATCGAGCAGCAAAACGAGGCGATTTACATTCAACTCAATGCCGGGATGGTTGCTGCGTTTCTGCAGAGAAACGGCGTGATGGGCCAGCCGCCGACGCCACCGCGCACGATCGGCGGCAGGCTCATCGAGACCTACCAAGATTTCGGACTGTTCCTGAAAGATTTTTCTGTGCGCGACGAGGCATCGCGGGTGCGGGTGCGCGACATCGCATCGATGACATACCTGCTGGTCCATTCCATGGCCCATCACGTGATGCATGGCATTGCGCGGTTTTCCGGATTGGACCTCGGCTCTTTGAGCGAAGTGATTTTCCCGGCCGACCTCGCCTTCGTCGTGCACCGACGCGGCATGACGGAAGACCTGGGCAACATCTCGTCGATGTGGCGCGACCAAAACAGCGCGTTTCTCCGTTACCTCGTCGCGCGCCGCGAGTTACGCTGCGGCTCCGGAACACTCTGTGATCATCGTGGCGGCGCCTGCCCCGCCTGCATCATGATTCCGGAAACGTCATGCGTTGCAGGAAATCAGCTGCTATCGCGCGCGGCGCTCGTCGGAGGCCGTGCACCGCTCTGGGATACGGACCAGACGTCTCTGCGCGGCTTCTTCGAGGTCGTGCATGACAACCGCAACGCGGGCGCACTGCCCGCACCCGGGTAATGGCCTCGGATGCCGACATCGTCCGATGCGCGGCCCCGTGGCCCGGGACAGCCGCGCGTCTGCTGGAAGGCCTCGCCGCGCTCGGACCTGGAATCTGGCCGCTGGAGCAAATTTGCCGGGCCTCGGCTTCCGGCACTGACCCCGGCCACGCTTCACAGATCTTAGCGGGACTTGCCGTAGCGGGCCTATGCGCTGCGGCCGCTGCGGATGACTCGTGGCTGTGCGATTACGCTCCAACCGAGCTGCAGCGCCTGGCGCAGGTGCTAAACGGCGCTGATCATTTCCGCCGCATGCGTTTGAATCCCGCAGCGATTGAGCTGGCGGTCACCATGCCGCTCGTCCCGAGCCACCTCGAAAAAGAATTGGCGGCAACGCTGGGACGCCCGGGAGGTTTCCTCACAACTTCCGTGGCGTTCGCGCGCCTCGCTCAGGCGGCCTCACGCCGGCTAGTCGTGATGACTCCATTCATCGATGCGGGCGGCTTTCGATGGTTGCGGCGGGTGTTCGAGGCGACGCGTGCAGACTGCCAGAAGATCGTCGTACTGCGCAACACAGACCAATATACGGTCGAGCTCGGCGTCCTACACGCCGACTGGCTACAGGCGCTGCGGGTTTCCGTGCGGGACTATCACCTCTCGCATGTCGCTGCCGCCGGCCGCGCTTTGCCGATCGAGACCTTTCACGCCAAACTTATCGTCGCCGACGACACACTCGCCTATGTGGGATCGGCCAATCTCCTCCATTCGAGCGAAGGGCTGTCTCTCGAAACCGGGCTGTTGGTCGAAGGAGGCGCAGCGGTTCAAGTGGCGAGACTCGTGGATGCCGTACTGCGTGTCGCGCGGTCGCTGTGAGCCAAGGTAAGCGTGCCCAGCCAGGCACACGAGCAGCACCAACTCAATATCGAGGGAATTGAAGAACACCGCGCGATCAATGCTGGTGTTGGGTTTCGGTCGCTCCCGATGCTCCGAGTGATTTCTCGAAACGCCCGGAGGCTCGGTTCACAGTATCCCTCCGGCATGGGCCGCCTTGCGTTGTGGGGGTGGTGTGTAGCTGACTGTCGTTATGGATATTCTTACAGACAGTCGCCAGTTCAGTCGCCTTGAGGTTGTCGATACGGGCCGGCGGCGGCGCTGGACGGTGGCGGAGAAGCTGCGGATCGTTGAGGAGAGTTTTTCCGGGCCGCGGCTGGCGTCATCGACGGCGCGGCGGCATGGGATTTTTCCAACGCTGCTGTTTGCCTGGCGCAGGGCCTTTCGCGAGGGACGGCTTGGCGGCGTTACGGCGGCGGCTTTTGTGCCGGCGATAATTGTTCCGGAGGCTGCGGCGGCGACGACAACCATGCTGGCACCCGAAAGGCGCGCCATGCTGCATGTACTCGTCGCACGGGTCGATGTGCGCCAGGAGGTAGTGGACATCACCGTCCGCCATTCGGTGCTGGCCGACATCGTGAAGT
>Ga0214472_10005942_pt1 | contig 12816 bp, 13 predicted proteins | sample RVTome_6_FD_207662 | JGI IMG/M metagenome (GOLD analysis project Ga0214472, IMG submission 207662) | Soil microbial communities from uranium-contaminated site in the Upper Colorado River Basin, Wyoming, United States - RVT140D175 | ecosystem: Environmental > Terrestrial > Soil > Contaminated >... | reverse complement strand
GTGCGCGCTGAGCTTCCTCGAGGCGCGGTCGGGGCGACGCTGTCGGGCTCGGGGCCCACGGTGATCATCTGGGCGCGCCCGAACGAGGCCGAGGCGTGCGAGCGCGAGCTGAACGAGCGCTTTCCACTCGAGCAGGTGCTCAGCCTCGAAGTTGCGATAGAAGGGGCGGGATGAAGTACCAGTTCGTCGACTGCCGCTGGGAGCTCGGCAAGCCCGAACGGGGTCGAGAGCTCTTTCTCCAGGGCCACATTCCGGGCGCCTCCTTCCTCGATGTCGAGCGGGAGCTGTCAGCCCCGCCCGGCGGGGCGGACGGCGGACGGCACCCGCTGCCGGCTGTCGACGACTTCGCGCGGGCGGCGAGCCGGGCGGGAATCGGCCGAGGGGTGTTCGTTATCGCCTACGACCAGGGCATGAGCGGCGGCGCCGCCCGTCTCTGGTGGCTCCTGCGCCATTTCGGCCATGAGGAGGTCGGTGTGCTCGACGGGGGCATCGGCGCCTGGATTGGGCCCCTGGCGAGCGGGGAGGAGGAGATCGAGGCGGCCGAGTTCTCGGCGCGTGAGCGCGCGGATGACGTCGTGAGCGCCGAGGGGCTGCTGGAGCGGCTCGGCGACGAAGGCCTCGTGCTCATCGACGCACGCGCAGCCGAGCGCTATCGCGGCGAGGTGGAGCCCATCGACCCCGTCGCCGGCCACATTCCGGGCGCCGTCAACGTGCCCTTCACCGACTGCGGCCGCATCGGAGAGGTCGAAGGCGGTGACGTCGTCGTCTACTGCGGCTCGGGTTTGACGGCCTGCGTCGACCTGCTTCAGCTGCATCGCGCAGGACGCCATGCGCGTCTCTATCCGGGGTCCTGGAGCGAGTGGTCGAGCCGCTCGCTGCCGGTCGAGCGTGGCTGACGTCGAGATCAGGCCCGCCCGGGACGAGGACCTTGAGGCGGTGTACGGACTCGTGGCCGAGAATCGGCGGCGCCTCTTCGGCGACATCGAGGGCTTCGAGCTCGAGCACATGCAGAACCTCTGGCCTCTCTTGCGCGGCAACTGGGTGGCCGCCTTGGGATCCGAGCTGGTGGGAGCTGCCGCGCTGAGTCCAGTCATGAGCGGCGTGGAGGTGGACATTCGCTTCGACGCCCGCCGGCGGGGAATCGGCACGCGGCTCCTCCAAAACGTCGAGGAAGCGGCTGACCCCGGGGTCCTCCGTGCCTTCGCGGTGACGCTCGAGGAGGCTGCGTCGCCGTTCCTCCGCGTGAACGGCTACGAGAAGACCTCGGAGGTCTGGCTCATGGGCCGCGACGTGTCCGCCCCGATTGGGCAGCCGGTGTGGGCGGACGGCGTTTCTGTGCGCACGTTCCGCGAGGACGATGCGTCGCGCCTCTGGGCCCTTCTCGACGTGTCGTACGCCGACGACCCGACCAACGACTTTCCGGCGTTCGACGACTGGCGGCAATTCACGCTCGGAGACCCGAGCTTCGACCCGGAGTGCTGGTTTCTCGCCGAGGCCGGGGACCAGCTCGTAGGCGCCGCGGTGAACTGGAACGACGGCTACGTGAAGGATCTCGTCGTGCACCCCGCGTGGCGCCGCCGCGGGCTCGGGGAGGCGCTCATGCGCCATACCTTCCGCCACTTCGTGGCTCGCGGGCTCCCGCGAGTCACGCTGAAGACGGACTCGACGAATCCCACCCAGGCGTGGCGGCTCTACGAGCGCCTCGGCATGCGCAAGGAGCGCACGTACGAGGTCTTCCACAAACGCCTCTAACGGCCATGGCCCGGTGCCTGGCACCGGGACGCGTCCGAAACGGACCGCTTCGCGAGCGCGCCAGCGTCCGACATCCGCATAAATGATCGAGCCAGTCGAAATCGGCCATGTCCAGGTGCCTGGCACCGGGACATGGCTCTTCTAGCCGATGTCGAGCTCGGTGACGCCGGCGAAGGCGTGGGTGCCGGGAGCCGCGCGCCAGCGCTCGTAGACGGCGCGCGAGACCGCGAGGTCCTGGACGGCGAGGCCAGTGGAGTCGAACACCGTCACGTCGTGCTCGTCCGCCCGCCCGGGCTCCTGTTCGAGCAACACGCGTCCGAGCTCGGAGACGTCCTCGCGGCGGAGCCCGCGGGCTTCCACGGCGCGGGCTATGTCGCCGTTATGGCTTGCCTGCTCCCACTCGTCGACCACCACGCGGGCGCGGAGGAGCTCCTCTACGGCGATCTCTGCCTTGCCGGGCCCGTCCGCGCCCATGAGGCTCACGTGCTGGCCTGCGTGCAGGGTCCCGGCCTCGAAGAGGAGCTCGTGCCCCGGCGTGACCGTGGCGACGATGTCGGCTGAGAGCGCCTCGGCGCGGTCGCGGGCCACCGTCGCTTCCTCTCCGAGCTCCGCGGCGACCAGCGTGGCCTGCTCGGGCCGGGCATCCCAGAGGAGCACCGGGCGGTTGCGGGCGAGAAACGTCCGGGCGACCGCGCGCCCGTTGACGCCACAACCAACGATCGCGGCCGCTCCCACGGTGGGCCGGGCGAGAACCTCTGCTGCGAGGACCGCCGCCGCTCCCGTCCGCAGCGCCGTGACGGCGCCCGCGTCGAGGAGCGCGCGCAACTCGCCGGTTTCGGAGTCGGAGAGAAGCACGACTCCGCTCACCGTCGGCAGTCCGCGCTCGGGGTTCTTCGGAAACGAGGTGACCCACTTGAGGACCGCGTAGCCCGCGCCCGCGGCCGGCATGGCGCGGAAGTCACCGTCCTGCGAGGTCACGTACACCTTCGACGGCATCTCCCAGCGGCCCCGAGCGTGTTGGATGAACGCGTCCCGAACCGCCTCGATCGCCTCCGCCGGGGCGAGCGTCGCGTAGACGTGCCGCGCGGCGAGGAACGGTACGCTCACGGCTCGGGATCATGGCAGGGCGGATCACCATCTGCGACGTGGGCCCGCGTGACGGGCTCCAGAACGAGGAGACCGTCCTCGAGCCCCTCGTCCGCGCCGACCTGGTCAACCGGCTGGCGGCCACGGGCCTGCCCCGCATCGAGGCTGTGAGCTTCGTGCATCCCGACCGCGTGCCGCAAATGGCCGGGGCGGAGGAGGTCGTCGGGGCGATGGAAAGGCGGGAGGGAGTTGCCTATGCCGGTCTCGTCCTGAACGACAAGGGCTACGAGCGGTTCGCCGCGAGCGGCCTCGACCGGCTCCACTTCACGCTCGGCGCCACGGAGAGCTTCAACGAGCGAAACGCCGGGATGTCCGTGAGCGACTCGGTGTCGACACTCGAGCGGATCGAGGCGGACAAGCCGGTCAGCGTCTCCATCTCGGTCTCCTTCGGCTGCCCGTTCGAGGGCGCCGTCGACTCGGCTGGCGTCCTCGACCTCGCCGGGAGGTGCGTCCAAGCCGGAGCCGGAGAGGTCGTGTTCGCCGACACGATCGGCGTCGCGGTCCCCCGTCAGGTGAGCGCCCTCTTGGGCCGCGCCGCACTCGGCGTCCCGCTCGGCGGGCATTTCCACAACACGCGGAACACGGGCTTCGCGAACGCCTACGCCGCCGTCGAAGCCGGTGCCGAGGTGCTCGACGCCTCCGTCGGGGGCCTCGGGGGTTGTCCCTTCGCGCCGCGCGCCACCGGCAACATCGCGACGGAGGATCTCGTCTACCTCCTGCACGGCGAGGGTGAGGAGACCGGCGTCGACCTGGACGGGCTCATCGCCGTCTCCGAGTGGCTCGAGGACGTGCTCGACCGGCAGCTGCCAGGACAGGTGTACCGCGCCGGTCCATTTGCACCCGTTGCGGGCTAGTCTCGGCCTCGCGGCGACGCTCGGCGGAGCGGGCTTCCTCCTCGCGCGCCTCGCCGGGGACGTCGAAGAGAAGCCGCTCTTCGAAGACGAGGCTGTCTCCGGGCTCATCTCGGCGCGCCCGTTCGGCGAGATGCTCGTCACGACACTGTGGGACCGGGGCGGGGCGCCGCTCCACTTCGTCCTCGCCCACCTCGCATTCCTCGTCGACACCTCGCCGGAAGCTCTCAGAGCCCTCTCCGTCGTCTTCGCAGTCGCCGCGCTACCGCTCTGCTTCGACCTCGCCCGCAGGCTCGGCGGCACGGTCGCAGGAGGCGCGGCGGCACTCGTCGCCGCAGGCTCGGGGATGCTCGCCGTCTACGGGAGCTTCGGGCGCATGTACGCCCTCTTCGCCTTCGCGGGCGCCCTCGCGGGTGACCTGTTTGTGCGGGCGCTGCAGCGGCCGACCGCCGGCACGGTGGCCGCCGCAGCAGCCGGCGCTTGGCTCCTGCCGGCCGTGCATTCGTACGGCGGGATCGTGGTGGCGCTCGAGGCGCTCGTCGCGCTCGCGCTTTGGCGCGGGCGGCCGCTCCGGCCCGCGCTGCCGGCCGCGGCGATCGGGCTCGCGATGATCCCCTTCGCCGTCGCCGACGTGCGGCTCGCGACGCGCTTCGAGGTCGGCCGCGAGGAAGGCGGCCGCCTGGCTACTCCGGGGGAGGCGTGGGACCAGATCGAGGCCGCTGTTCGCGGCTTCGCCGGGGGAGATGGGCTCATCCTGGCCACGTTTCTCGGTCTCGCGCTCGCCGGCGCCGTCATCCTTGCCCGCCGCGAGCCCGCTTTCGTCGCGTTCGCCGCCCTGGCGCTCGTGACCCCGCCGCTCTTGGCCGTTCTGATCCGGACGGAGAACGCACCCGACCTTTCACCCAGGCACCTCATCTACGCACTCCCTTTCTGGGCGGCGTTCATCGGCGTCGCCGTCGCCCGGCTCCCGGCCGCGCCCATCGCGCTCGCCGGCGCCGGCTTGCTGGCCGCTTTCGCCGTTCCGGGTATCGAGGATCCTCGAGACATCACGTACATCGCTCCGCTCGGATCGGAGCAGCATCTCGCCTTTCCCGCCGCTTGGTTGCGGGAGGAGATCCAGGAAGGCGACGTTCTCTATCCGTATTCGTCGGTGTTCCTCGCGGCTCTGCCGGAGGCAGGCAAGGCGTACGGGCTCCCCAGAGCCCAGCCGCAGTCCCTGCTCGAAGCTGCGGAGCGCGTCGACAAGCCGGCTCGCGCGGTCTTCGTCGCTGTTCCCACCGGGACGGCTCGAGTCGACCCGGTGCTCGGCACCTATTTCGGCAGCTGGTTGCTCGTGGAGGTGGAAGGGCCGTTCTTGGATGAGGCCGCGCTCCTCCGCGCCGCCTCCTTCGTCCTCGCCGAAGTCGAGCCCACACTCAGCAACGTGCCCGAGCTGCTCGCCGACTGGTTCGAGCTGAACAGGGAGGTCCTGTGCGACGCGCTTTCCACGCTCGGCTCGGAGTGTGAAACTACCTCCTGATGCTGCGAAGGGGCCTCGTCTTCGTCGGAGTGCTCGCAGCTCTCGTCGCGCTCTGGGAGGCGTTCAAAATCAGCGCGGAGGCGGTGAACCTGACGTGGCCCTTCCCGGTCAACGACAGGACGTTCCCGCACATCCACGACATCGTCGGCCAGCTCTTCGAGCCGTCTCGGCGGAATGGGCCGATGCTCATCGAGGTTCTCTGGGACGCGGCCCTCTTCACCGCCAAGGAGGCGTTCGTCGGCTTCTTGCTCGGTGCCACGGTCGGCTTCCTCATTGCCGTCGTCCTCGTGCACTCGAACCTGCTCCAGCGCGGCTTCCTGCCCTACATCGTCGCGTCCCAGACCGTGCCGATCCTCGCCATCGCGCCGATGGTGGTCGTCTGGCTCGGCGGCCGCGGGCTGCCGGGCTGGTTCTCGGTCTCCGTGATCGCCGCCTACCTGACCTTCTTCCCGGTGACGATCAGCGCGCTGCGCGGCCTCCAGTCGGCCGACCCGCGTGCGCTCGAGCTCATGCGCTCCTACGCCGCCAGCCGCTGGAAGATCCTCTGGAAGCTGCGCGTGCCGGCCTCGCTCCCCTATCTCTTCGCCGCGTTCAAGATCTCGGCGACCGCGAGCGTGGTCGGCGCGATCATCGGTGAGCTTCCGGCTTCGATCCAGGACGGCCTCGGCGGCGCCATCCTCAACTTCAACCAGTACTACCTCAGCTCGCCGACGAGCCTTTGGGCGACGAATCTCGTCGCCGCCCTGCTCGGCATCGCCTTCTTCCTCGCCATCGTCGGTGTGGAGCGCCTGGTTGTCAGACGGGCCCCGGAGCATGTCGCGTGAGCGAGAACCAGATTGTCGTCTCGCTCAGCGGCGTCTCGAAGCGCTTCGCCACGGGCGGCCTGGAGGCGCTGCGCGCGATCGACCTCGAGGTGAGGCCCGGAGAGTTCATCTCGCTCATCGGGCCGTCCGGCTGCGGCAAGTCCACGCTTCTTCGCGTGGTCGGCGATCTCGTCCAGCCGACCGAGGGCCGGGTCGTCGTCAACGGGAAGCCGGCACACCAGGCACGGCTCGACCGCGACTACGGCATGGTCTTCCAGGACGCCGTCCTCTACGACTGGCGCACCGTGGCGAAGAACATCTCGCTGCCGCTCGAGCTCCTGGGCTGGGATCGGCCGCGCCGCGCGGAGCGGGTGCGCGAGCTGATCGAGCTCGTCGAGCTCGGCGGGTTCGAGGAGCACCATCCCTGGGAGCTCTCCGGCGGCATGCAGCAGCGCGTCGCCATCGCGCGGGCGCTCTCCTTCCGCCCGCCGCTCCTGCTCATGGACGAGCCCTTCGGGGCGCTCGACGAGATGACGCGCGAGCGCATGAACATGGAGCTCCTGCGCATCTGGCAGCAGAGCGGAGGGACGATCCTCTTCGTCACCCACTCGATCGCCGAGGCGGTCTTCCTCTCGACGCGTGTCGTCGTTATGTCGCCGCGCCCGGGGCAGATCGTCGGCGTCGTCGAGATCGACCTGCCGCAGCCGCGCACGGCTGACACACGCGAGTACCCGCGCTTCTTCGAGCTCGTCACGGAGGTGCGTGAGCTGCTGCGCCGGGGCGGCACCGACTTCGATGCGCCGGTCATCGAGGAGGAGCTCATCGCCGCGGAGGAGGGACTGTGACCAAGCGCCACGTGGCGGAATGGGCCCCGGCAATCCTCGTCTTCGCGCTGGGAATAGCGGCGTGGGAGGGGCTCGTACGTGGGCTGGAGATCGAAGAGTTCCTGCTGCCCCCGCTCTCGGTCATTCTGGAGACGTTCTGGGAGGATCCCGACACGTTCGTCACGGCCGGCCGCATCACGCTGATCGAAGCGGTCGGCGGCTTCGTCATCGGCTGCGCGGCGGCGATCCTGGCTGCGCTGGCCCTTGCGCGCTGGCGTCCGCTCGGGGAAGCCCTCATGCCTTATGCGATCGCGGCGAACGCGGTGCCGATCATCGCCTTCGCCCCGATCACGAACAACTGGTTCGGCGCCATCGACAAGGAGTCGAAGATGGCCATTGCCGCCGTCCTCTGCTTCTTCCCGGTGTTCGTGAACACCCTGCGCGGGCTGACGTCGGTGCGGCCCGCCCAGATCGAGCTGATGCGCTCCTACGCGGCGTCCGAGGTGGAGGTCTTTCGCCGCGTGCGCATACCAAATGCGCTCCCGTACGTCTTTACAGGGTTGAAGGTGGCGACCGTTCTCGCGATGATCGGCGCGATCGTCGGTGATTATTTCGGAGGATCGCCCAACTCGCTCGGAACTCTCATCCGGAGGTCGGCTGGGATTTTCGCCTTCGAGACCGCCTGGGCGGCGATCCTGGTCGCCAGCGTCCTCGGCATCGCGTTCTACGCCGCCGTGGCGCTGGCCGAGCGGCTGAGCATGGGTTGGCACGCGTCCGCGCGGGCGCGGCAGGTGGAATGACTCAGTCGATTTCGGAAAGGGAGGTCGAATGAAGAGGTCTCGGTGGTTCTGGCTCGCGGCGCTCCTCGCGTCGCTCGCCTTCGGCCTGGCGGCCTGCGGCGGCGACGACGAGGGTGGAGAGCCGGCGGGCGGCGAGGGAGCCCCCGCAGAGATGCAGAAGGTCACCCTTCAGCTGAAATGGGTGACGCAGGCTCAGTTCGCCGGCTACTACGCGGCGAAGGAGCAGGGGTACTACGAGGAAGAGGGCTTGAACGTCACGATCAGGCCGGGCGGCCCCGACATCGTCCCGGAGCAGGTCGTGCTCGGTGGACAGGCCGAGTTCGGCATCAACTGGCTCGACAACACCCTCGCCACGCGCGACCAGGGCGGCGAGATCCAGAACATCGCCCAGGTCTTCACGCGCTCCGGCATGACGGAGATCACGTGGAAGGACAGCGGACTCGACGCCATCACCGAGCTCGAGGGCAAGAAGGTCGGCGTCTGGCTCGGCGGCAACGAGCACAAGCTCTTCGCGGCGCTGAACAAGAACGGGCTTGACCCGCAGTCGGACGTGGAGATCGTGGCGCAGCCGTTCGACATGAATCTGTTCGTGAACAGGGAGATCGACGCGGCCGCGGCGATGACGTACAACGAGCTCGCGCAGGTGCTCGAGCAGGAGAACCCCGACACGGGCGAGCTCTACCAGCTCGAAGACCTGAACGTCTTCCTCATGTCCGAGCTGGGCACGGGTGCCCTCGAGGACGGCATCTTCGTCCGCTCAGACTGGATCGAGGACGAGGGAAACCAGGACGTCGCCACGCGGTTCCTGAAGGCGAGCTTCAAGGGCTGGGTCTACTGCCGGGACAACGCGGAGGAGTGCCTCCAGACGGTCCTCGACAACGGCCCGACGCTCGGTGAAGGCCACCAGCGCTGGCAGCTGAACGAGATCAACAAGCTGATCTGGCCGGCACAGCTCGGCATCGGCGTCATGGACACCGAGTCCTGGGAGATCACGAAGCAGATCGCCACGGACTACGGCATCGTCAAGAACGAGGTCGAGGACGAGGCGACCTACCGCACGGACATCGCCGAGGCGGCGATGCAGGCGCTCGCCGACGAGGACGTCGACGTCAACGGCGCGAGCTGGCAGGCCCAGGAAGTGGAGGTGACCCCGGGAGGGGAGTAACCATGTCGGTTCTCATCAGGGGCGGCCGGATCATCACGGCCGCCGACGACTACGTCGCCGACGTCTACGTCGAGGACGAGGCGGTCTCGCTCATCGGCGGGTCGCTCGACGTCCAGGCGGACCGGATCGTCGACGCCTCCGGGAAGTACGTCCTTCCCGGGGGCGTCGACCCCCATACGCACCTCGACATGCCGTTCGGCGGCACGACGACAATCGATGACTTCGAGTCGGGGCACACGGCGGCCGCGTTCGGCGGCACGACGTGCCACGTCGATTTCATCATCCAGCCCAAGGGGGCGACCTTCGCGCAGGCGCTCGAGGAGTGGCATTCGAAGCGCGAGGGCAAGGCGCTCATCGACAACGGCTTCCACATGGCCGTGACCGACCTCGTGGAGGGCGGCACGCTCGAGGAGCTCGCCACGCTCCCCGACCAGGGTGTCACCAGCTACAAGCTCTTCATGGCCTACAAGGGCGCGATCATGGTCGACGACGAGACGCTCTTCCGCGTCATGCAGGTCGCTGCGGACACGGGCGCGCTCGTCATGGTGCACGCCGAGCACGGCGACTCCATCGACGTCCTCGTCAAGCAGGCGCTCGCAGATGGGAAGACGGAGCCGAAGTACCACGCGCTCACCCGTCCGCCCGAGACCGAGGGCGAGGCGACGAACCGGGCGATCCAGCTTGCCCGCGTCGCCGGCTGCAAGCTCTACGTCGTCCACGTTTCCTGCCAGGAATCGGTCGACCCGATCGCCCTCGCGAGGGAGAAGGGCTGGGACGTCTGGGGCGAGACCTGTACCCAGTACTTCTTCGTCGACTACACGTTCCTCGAGCGGCCGAACTTCGAGGGTGCGAAGTACGTCTATACGCCGCCGCCACGGGCCAAGGAGAACCAGGAGGTGCTCTGGGCGGCGGTCCGGAGCGACGTGCTTTCGGTCATCTCCACCGATCATTGCGCCTTCCTCTGGGATGGTCAGAAGACGCTCGGCAAGGACGACTTCTCAAAGATCCCGAACGGGGGGCCGGGGCTGGAGAACCGGCTGCCGATGATCCACGAGTTCGGCGTGCGCACGGGGCGAATCAGCCTCAACCGTATGGTCGAGCTCCTTTCGACGAACCCGGCGAAGTACTTCGGCCTCTACCCGCGCAAGGGCACGATTGCCGTGGGCTCGGACGCGGACATCGTCATCTTCGACCCGGAGAAGAAGGTGACGATCTCGGCGGCCACCCAGCACTCGAAGACGGACTACAACCTCTACGAGGGCACGGAGGTGACGGGCTCGCCGGAGATCGTCCTCCTCCGCGGCCAGGTACTCGTCGACGGTGACCAGCTCGTCGCCGAGCCAGGGGTTGGGCAATTCGTCAGACGGGCACGTTTCGGGGAGCAACTGACCGCGGTCGGAGCCGCGGCCTAATCAAGGAGGCGTAATGCGTAATCGAGGAGGCGGGATCTCGCTCGGCGGGATCCTCGTGATCGTCGGGATCGTCCTGATGTTTATCTGGAGCTTTTGGATCGGGCTGATCATCGGCCTGATCGGGCTCGTCGCCTTCGGAGGCTTCGCGCGCGGCCGCTGGTATTAGTGCCCTAGCGGGCCGCTTCGAGAATCGTCGGTCGCAGGCGCTGCACGATCTGCGTTTTCGGGACGTAGCCGTCGGCGCCTGACCGCTCCGCGCGCACGAGGTCTCCGGCGAAGTCGGACTCCGTCAGGATCACAACATGCGCCGGCGAGCCGAGCTCGCGCAGTCTGCGCGTCGCTTCCAGGCCGTCGACGCGCGGCATCGTGATGTCCATGAGGACTACGTCGGGGTGGAGGGACTCGGCGAGGTCGACGGCTTCGATGCCGTCTTTCGCCTTGCCGATGACCTCGAACCGATCGTCGTCCTCGAGGATCGTCTCGAGGGTCCGGGCGAAAAGGACATTGTCGTCCGCGATGAGGACCCGGAGCGTCTCCACCATGACCAAGAACGATTGTCGGCAAGGAGGAGGTTCGGCTTGAACTGACCTTCGGAGTGCGCTAGCTTCTAACGTCTGTTGCGGGGGAGGGGTCTACAAGGTCTGGTCGTCGTGCTGGTCGTCGCCTTCGTGGCCATCCCAGTCGCGAGCGCAGCCGACCGCAAGCCGCCCCGCATCGTCGGCGCGCAGATGCTCGATGCGGATAAGGATGGGAAGGCCGACCGCGTTCGGCTCACGTATTCGGAGCGCATCCGGCACGCGCTCGACAAGAAGCGCTTCCCCTTCACGGTCGTCGGCTACAAGGTCAAGCGCGTGACCAAGGCGAAGGGGAAGACGCTCGTCATCCTTCTCGCGGAGAAGGCGGTTTCCGACCCCACGGCCGCCCCCGCGGTGCGCTACAAGCGCACGACGCAGCAGCCGGTGCGCGACCGCGCGGGAAACCAGGCACGACGGCAGACATTCCGCGGCACGAAGTCATTCGGCGTCCCTGCTGCCGGTGTCGGCGGGCCCGTGATCTACGTCTCGACTTCCGGAAACGACGCGAATCCGGGGACGCAGGCATTCCCGAAGAGAACGGTTCAGGCCGGCGTCGCTACGGCGGCCGCCATGGGAGCAGTGGTGCACGTCGCCGGAGGCACGTACGACGAGGGCGGCGGCCTTCAGCTTGCCGATGACGTGGACATCTACGGTGGCTTCGACGCCGGGAGTTGGACACGAGGGCCCGGCATCGTCACGACGATCACCGGCTCGCCGCAGGGCGTGCTGGCCGACGGCGACACCGGCGTCACGCTGCAATCGCTGACGATTCGAGGATCCAACACCGGCGCGAGCGCGTACGGCGTGCTCGCCGCCAACAGCTCCAACCTCATTCTCGAGCAGGTCACTATCGAGGCGGGACCCGGTGCCCCGGGCACCGACGGCGTCCCCTTCATCGAGCCGGCCGCTTCGGGCACCGAGGGTGATGAGGGCGTCGACGGCTTCGAGGACGACAGCTACTGGTATTGCGCGGGCAACCAGGTTGATCCACCCTTGTTCACGGATGCCGGGACGAATCCGGCCGACGCGACGGCGAGCGGCGGCAGGGGAAGGCGCGGCGCGATCACGAACGGCGGGAACGTTGCCGGCGGGGCGGGTGAGCCCTCCCCAGGCGGCGCGAACGGCGGCGTGCCCGCATCAGGTAACGTAGGCGGCGCAGGGGACGACGGCGGAGACGGCGCCAACGGAGCGGTCGGCTCCCGCGGTGGAGCCGGCCATAGTCCGAGCGGCTACGCGCCCACGCCTGGATCAACCGGAGGTGCCGGCATCCGGGGCGTCGGCGGCGGTGGCGGCGCCGGCGGCGGAAGCACCCATTCGACCGGCACCTGCAACGACTGGGGCGGCAGCGGTGGCGGCGGAGGCGCGGGCGGCCGCGGCGGTGCCGGCGGCCAGGGAGGCACCCCGGGCGGCGGGTCCTTTGCGATCTACATCTGGGCAAGCACCGTGAGGGTCGTCGATGCGGTCCTCAAGACCGGGAACGGTGGCGGGGGCGGAGCGGGAGGCCCAGGTCAACCTGGAGGCAACGGCGCGCTGGGCGGGGTAGGTGGCTCGGGCTACGACGAGGGCCGCGCCGGTGGCGGCGGAGGCGACGGGGGCGACGGTGGCGATGGCGGACAGGGCGGCGGCGGTGCGGGCGGCCCATCCGTCGGGATTCTGCGCGTCGGAGGGGTAGCCGACGTCGCAACGACGACGTTCCAGATCGGCGCGGGCGGCCCCGGTGGGGCACCCAACGGGCTGAACGGCGAAAGCGCTCAGATCAGCGCTCCGGACTAGGCGGCGAGCCCAGGCCTGACGAGGCGCGGCGGGCGCTTCAGGCCCGCGTCGTTCACGTGCGGATTGACCGGCTCGGCGAGCGGCGGCGCACCGTACGAGAGCCTGGTGCGCTCGGATTCGGGCGTCCCGTACAGGGTCGTCCGCTGCCGCGGCGTCCGGCCGATCGCCCGGATCGCGGCTTCCATCCCTTCGGGCG
>Ga0214472_10005941_pt1 | contig 12817 bp, 14 predicted proteins | sample RVTome_6_FD_207662 | JGI IMG/M metagenome (GOLD analysis project Ga0214472, IMG submission 207662) | Soil microbial communities from uranium-contaminated site in the Upper Colorado River Basin, Wyoming, United States - RVT140D175 | ecosystem: Environmental > Terrestrial > Soil > Contaminated >... | reverse complement strand
AGGCAGCTAGTCTCGAACGGCGTACACGACGTGATAGAAGTGGCCGGCGAGCGCAGGAGGTATCTACCCTGGGTACCGGCGGTCGTCAGAAAGGTGGATCTCGAAGCGCGAAGGATCGAGGTCGAGTGGGACGCGGACTGGTGAGCGGCGACGCGCATGATCCGCTTCGATGTCGTGACGCTGTTCCCCGAGATGTTCGCCGCGGTGACGCATAGCGGCGTGACGCGACGGGCGCTGGAAACCGGGCTGTGGCGCCTGGAGACGTGGAATCCGCGCGCTTTCACGACGGACAACTACCGGACGGTCGATGACCGTCCGTACGGCGGCGGTCCCGGCATGGTGATGCTGGCCGAGCCGCTGGAAAAAGCGCTCGACGCGGTGCGTGCGGCGCAGGGCGGGACGGGCGCCAGAGTGGTGTACCTCTCGCCCCAGGGACGCAGGCTCGATCACGCGAAAGTGCTCGAGCTGGCGGGCGAGCGGCAGCTGACGCTGCTGTGCGGGCGCTACGAGGGCGTCGACGAGCGGCTCCTGCGCCGGCGCGTGAACGAAGAGCTGTCGCTCGGCGATTACGTGCTCTCGGGCGGGGAGCTCGCGGCGATGGCGGTGATCGACGCCGTGGTGCGCCAGCTGCCCGGGGCCCTGAACGACGAGCTCTCGGCGGCCGAGGAGTCGTTCGTGGCGGGGCTGCTCGATTGCCCGCAGTACACCCGGCCGGAAGTCTATGCGGGCGAGCCGGTGCCCGGGGTGCTGCTCTCGGGGCACCACGAGAAGATCCGGCGCTGGAGGTTGAAGCAGTCGCTGGGACGGACCTGGCAGAAGCGCCCGGAGCTGATCGCGGCGAGGTCACTGAGCAAGGAAGAACGCGAGCTGCTGGAAGAGTTCCAGCGGGAAGTGAGAGCAGGGGAACCCTACGGTGCCCCCGCACCCCCTCCCCAACCGAAAGGCGGGACACGCAGTTGAGCGATTTTTCGGAACAGGGGAACCCTACGGTGCCCCCGCACCCCCTGCGCAACCGAAGAAGCGGTAGCATTGTTGGCACTTTGAAACGGACAGGACCATGAACCTCATTCAGAAAATCGAGCAGGAAGAAATCAAGCGGCTCGGCAAGGACGTGCCGGATTTTTCGCCTGGCGACACCGTGGTGGTGAACGTCAAGGTGGTCGAGGGCGAGCGCAAGCGCGTGCAGGCCTACGAGGGCGTGGTGATCGCGAAGCGCAACCGCGGCCTCAATTCCTCGTTCATCGTGCGCAAGATCTCCTCGGGCGAGGGTGTCGAGCGCACCTTTCAGACCTACTCGCCGCTCATCGCCTCGATCGAGCTGAAACGCAAAGGCGACGTGCGCCGCGCCAAGCTCTATTACCTGCGCGGCCGCTCGGGCAAGTCGGCGCGCATCCGCGAGAAGATCGGTGGCGCCGCTGCCGAGGGCGGCGCTCAGGAGTAACAGGGCCGCGCCGGTCCTTCCGGCATATCGCGAAACGGGGCGCCAGGCGCCCCGTTTTGCTTTCAACCTCCGGCGTATAATCGCCCCGTCTCCGAACCGTCTGCATCGCAGCGGGAATAGCCATGCGCCGCGAAGCTACCGCCATCAGCCCCATCACCGAGATCGTCGCCGAGTTGCGCGCCGGACGCATGGTCGTGCTGGTCGACGAGGAGGACCGCGAAGACGAAGGCGATCTCGTGTTTGCCGCGGAGCACGTCACCCCGGAGCTGATCAACTTCATGGCCAAGCACGCGCGCGGCCTGATCTGCCTGGCGATCACCGCCGAGCGCGCGCGCCAGCTCGATCTTTCGCCGATGGTGCCGGTCAACCGCTCGCAGCACGGCACCAATTTCACCGCCTCGATCGAGGCCGCCGAGGGCGTGACCACCGGTATCTCGGCGCAGGATCGCGCGCGCACCGTGCGCGTCGCCTGCGCAACGGACGCGCGTGCGGAGGACATCGTGCGGCCGGGCCACGTGTTTCCGCTGATCGCGGAGCCCGGTGGCGTGCTGGTACGCGCCGGGCACACCGAGGCCTGCTGCGACCTCGCGCGCCTTGCGGGCCTGACGCCCGCCGCGGTGCTGTGCGAAATCATGAACGACGACGGCAGCATGGCGCGCCTGCCCGAGCTCACCGAGTTCGCGGCGCGGCACGGCCTCAAGATCGGCACCATCGCCGACCTGATCCATTACCGCAATGCCAACGAGTCGCTGGTGCGGCGCGTGCACGAGCGCGACATCGAGACGGCGCACGGGCGCTTTCGCCTGATCGCCTACCGCGACGCGCCGAACGGCGGCGTGCATCTCGCGCTGGTGCGTGGTGCGCCGCGCGCGGGCGAGGAAACGCTGGTGCGCGTGCACGAGCCGCTCTCGGTGATCGACTTGCTCGACATCGGACCGGGGGTCCACTCCTGGAGCATCGGCGAGGCGCTTGCGGCGATCGCGCGCGCCGGCACGGGCGTCGCGGTGCTGCTCAACAGCGCGCAATCCGATGCTGCGCTCGAGGCGCGGCTCGCCGACACCGAGCTGCCGCACGCCGAGCCGCGCAGCCGCGACCTTCGCACCTATGGCATCGGCGCGCAGATCCTGCGCGATCTCGGCGTCGGCAAGATGAGGCTGATGGCCGAGCCGCGCAAGATGCCGAGCATGGCGGGCTTCGGACTCGAAGTCGCCGGCTACGCCGAGTTGCCGCGCCACAAGGCGTGAGCCCGTGACGCAGCCGGAATTCCGTCCCATCGAGGCGGACGCGGAAGGCGCCGGCCTGCGCGTGGGCATCGTGGTGAGCCGCTTCAACGAGCAGATCTGCGCGCGCCTGCTTGCGGGCGCGCGGGACGAGCTCGCGCGTTCGGGCGTCCATGCCGCCGACGTCACGGTCACCCGGGTTGCGGGTGCGCTCGAAATCCCGCTTGCGCTGCAGTGGATGGCGCAGTCCGAGAAATTCGACGCCCTGGTGGCGATCGGTGCGGTGATCCGCGGCGAGACCTATCACTTCGAGGTGGTCGCCAACGAGTCGGCGCGCGGACTGATGGACGTGGCGCTCGAATTCGGCGTCCCGGTCGCGAACGGCATTGTCACCACCGACGACGAGGCGCAGGCGCTCGCGCGCGCCGACAAGGGCGCCGAGGCGGTGCGCGTCGCGCTCGAGATGGCGCGCCTGCGGGCGGCGCTCAGGCGGCATTTCGCGGAACGCGGCGCATGAAAACCGCCCGACGTCGCGCGCGCGAGATCGCGCTGCAGGCGCTCTACGGCTGGCAGCTTGCCGGCGGCGCGCCGCAGGCGGTGCTCGAGCAAGCCGCGAGTCTCGAGGGCTACGAGCGCAGCGACCGCGCGCTGCTCGAGGCGCTGGTGCGTGGTGTCGTGGGCCGCGCGCCGGAGCTCGAGGCGCTGATCGCGCCGCTGCTCGCGGAGCGTACCTTCGGCAAGCTTTCGCCGGTCGAGCGCGCGATCCTCTATATCGGCGCCTTCGAGCTCGCGGCGCAGCCGCAGACGCCGTTCAAGGTGGTGGTCAACGAGGCGATCGAGCTCGGCAAGAGCTTCGGCGGCACCGACGGCCATCGCTTCGTCAACGGTGTGCTCGAGAAGCTCGCCGCCAACCTCAGAGGCGCCGAAGTACGCCGCGCCAAGGCCGCGGCGCTCTCCGCCTCGGGCGACGGCGGCCGCTGAGCCGGCAGCGGGGCATCGCGCCGCATCGCGCCATGGCCTCGGAGTTCGAGCTCATCCGCCGCCACTTCGAGCGCGGCGCGCGCGACAGAGAGGAGCGCGTGGTGCTCGGCGTGGGCGATGATGCGGCGCTCTTGCGCGCCGAGCCCGGCATGGAGCTCGCGGTGTCCACCGACATGCTGCTCGAAGGCCGGCACTTCTCCGCCGGCGCCGATCCGCGCCGGCTCGGTCACAAGGCGCTCGCCGTGAATCTTTCCGATCTGGCGGCGATGGGCGCGACGCCGCGCTGGGCGACGCTCGCCATCGCGTTGCCCTCGGACGACGAACGCTGGCTGGCGGCGTTCGCGCAGGGCCTGTTCGCGCTCGCGGACGCGCATGCCGTGGCGCTGGTCGGCGGTGACACGACTCGCGGGCCGCTCACCATCTCGATCACGGTGCTGGGCGAAGTGCCCGCGGGCCTTGCGCTGCTGCGAAGTGGCGCGCGGGCGGGTGACGATGTCTGGGTCTCGGGCGAGCTCGGCGGCGCGGCGCTCGCGCTCGCCGCGCGTGAGGGCCGAGCGCGGCTTGCCGCGGCCGATCAGGAGGCGGCCTTCGCGCGCCTCGATGCGCCGCAACCGCGGGTCGAGCTTGGCGAGCGCTTGCGTGCGATCGCGAACGCCGGCATCGATGTCTCGGACGGTTTTGCCGCCGACCTGGGCCACATCCTCGAGCGCTCCGGGGTCGGCGCGCGGGTGCGTTACGAGGCGCTGCCCAGGACGGGCGCCTTTGCGCGCCTGGAGGATGCCGAACTCGAGCGCCGCTGCGTGCTCGGCGGCGGCGACGATTACGAGCTCATCTTCACCGCAACGAGGGATAAGCGCCCGGTGCTGACGGCGCTCGCTCACGAGCTCGCGCTGCCGCTTGCGCGCGTCGGCGAGATCGAGGCGGGCGAACCGAAGCTCGCCGTGCTCGATGCGCGCGGCGCCACGCTGCCGCCCGTGGCCGGATTCGATCACTTCGCGGAGCCGCGATGACGGTGCTGCGCCCGGACGCGGCGTTCCTGTTCGCGCATCCGGCGCACTTCGTCGCGATCGGCTTCGGCGCCGGGCTGGCGCGGGTCGCGCCTGGCACGTTCGGCACGCTGCTTGCATTCCCGCTCTACTGGCTGCTCGGGCGCTACGACGTGTCGCTCGCGCTGCCGGGCGCGACGGCGCTGTTCTTCCTCGTCGGCGTCTGGGCGTGCGAGCTCACGGGCCGGCATCTCGGCGTCGCGGATCACGGCGCCATGGTGTGGGACGAGGTGGTGGCCTTCCTGCTGGTGCTCGCCGTCGTGCCGGCCGAGCCGGCATGGCAGGTCGCCGCGTTCGTGCTGTTCCGCGTGTTGGATATTGCCAAGCCCTGGCCCATACGGCAGCTCGAGCGGCGCTGGAAGAACGGCTTCGGCGTGATGTTCGACGACTTGCTGGCGGCGGGCTACACGCTGCTTGCGCTGGCGATGGCGAAGAGGATTCTGTCCTGATGGCTGTGGATCAACTTGCGGCGCGCGCCGCGCGCGCCGGGCAACGCCTGAAGGCTGCCGGGGCGCTGCTCGCCACGGCCGAGTCCTGCACCGGCGGCTGGGCGGCGCAGGCGATGACTGCGATGGCCGGCTCCTCGGACTGGTTCGAGCGCGGCTTCGTGACTTACTCGAACGCGGCCAAGCACGAGCTGCTCGGCGTGCCGCAGGCCACGCTCGAGCGCCACGGCGCAGTGAGCGAGCAGACCGCGGCCGCGATGGCGCTCGGTGCGCTCGAGCGCAGTCGCGCGCGCGTGGCGCTCGCGGTCACTGGCATCGCCGGGCCGAGCGGCGGCACGCCGGCCAAGCCCGTCGGCATGGTGTGCTTCGCCTGGGCGGCGCGCGGCGCGGCGCCGCGCTGCGAGACGCGGCAGTTTTCGGGCGACCGCGAAAGCGTGCGCCGCCAGTCGGTCGAGCGCGCGTTGCAGGGCGTCATCGAGCTGCTTGACGCCGGCCTGCCGCAGGTCTAGAAAACGAGGGTCGGAGCGCTTGTCTTGCGGGAGCGTCGTCCGACCCCAGATAGCGACCATGGCCACGATCCGACCCGCCGCAGTTGCCGGCGCTTTTTACCCGGGCGACGCACGCCAGCTTTCTGCCGAATTGAACCGATTGCTCGAGCCGGCCGAACCGCGTGAGGTGCGTTTCGGCCTGCCCGAGGCGCTCATCGTGCCGCACGCGGGCTACATTTACTCCGGCCCGGTGGCCGCCCGGGGCTACGAGGCGCTCACCGGCGCGCGCGGGGTGGTGAAGCGCGTAGTGCTGCTCGGGCCGGTGCACCGCGTGCCGGTGCGCGGTCTGGCGCTTCCCGGGGCGGATGCCTTCGATACGCCGCTCGGGCGCGTACCGGTCGACCTCGAGGCGGTGCGCGCGCTCGAGGGCATGGGCCAGGTCGTGGTGAGCGCGGCGGCACACCGGCTCGAGCATTCGCTCGAAGTGCAGCTGCCGTTCCTGCAGCGCATGCTCGGCGAATTCTCGATCGTTCCGCTTGCCGTCGGCATGGCGTCGACCGCGGACGTGGCGCAGGTCATCGAGCGCCTGTGGGGCGGGCCCGAAACGCTCGTCGTGGTGAGCACCGACCTGTCGCACTACCACCCGTACGACGAGGCGAAATCGATCGACGGCGCGACGCTCGAGCGCATCGAGGCTTTCGCCACCGACATCGATCACGAGCAGGCTTGCGGGGCGACGCCGCTCAACGGCCTGCTGCACGTCGCGCGCACGCGCGGCCTGGCGATCAAGCGGCTTGCGGCGTGCAATTCCGGCGATACCGCGGGCGATCGCGACCGCGTCGTCGGCTACTCGTCCTTCGCGCTCTACGAAGGCGACGCAGTGTCGCAGGAGGAGGCCGGCCGTACGCTCGTCGGCGTGGCGCGCGGCTCGATCGGGCATCGGCTCGGACAGTCCGCCGAGCCCGAGCTCAATGCGCCGTCATGGCTCGTGCAGTCGGGCGCTACGTTCGTCACACTGTTGATGGAGGGCAGGTTACGCGGCTGCATCGGCAGCCTTCAGGCGCACCGCCCGCTCGGGCTCGACGTGGCCGAGAACGCGGCTGCAGCGGCGTTTCGCGATCCTCGCTTTCCGGCGCTTACGCTGGACGAATGGCCGAGGGTCGAAGCCGAGGTGTCGCTGCTCTCGGCGCCGCAGCGCGTGCCCTTCAGCGACGAGGTCGACCTGCTCGTCAAGCTGCGCCCGGGCATCGACGGCGTGATCCTGGAGCACGAAGGGCGCCGCGGCACGTTCCTGCCGCAGGTCTGGGAGGGGCTGCCCGACCGGCGCCGTTTCATCGAGGAGCTCAAGCGCAAGGCCGGCCTCGCCGCCGACACGCGGCTCATCCACTGCAGGATCTGGCGCTACCAGGTGACCAAGTGGCGCCAGTCCGAGTTTGCGTCGAACTGACATGACGAGCGAAGCGCACACTCCGGCACGCTGGTGGCACCAACTGGCAGACGGCCGCATCCAGTGCGACCTGTGTCCGCGCGACTGCCGGCTGCACGAGGACCAGCGCGGCCTGTGCTTCGTGCGCAAGCGCGAGGGCGACGCGATGGTGCTCACCACCTACGGGCGCTCCTCGGGCTTTTGCGTCGACCCGATCGAGAAGAAGCCGCTCAACCACTTCTACCCCGGCACGAGCGTGCTCTCGTTCGGCACCGCGGGCTGCAACCTGGCGTGCAAGTTCTGCCAGAACTGGGACATCTCCAAGTCGCGCGAATGGGACACGCTCGCCGACGAGGCATCGCCCGAGACGATTGCCGGGGCGGCGATCCGCCTGGGCTGCAAGTCGGTGGCTTTCACCTACAACGATCCGGTGATCTTCGCCGAGTACGCGATCGACATCGCCGCCGCTTGCCGCGCGCGCGGCGTGAAGACGGTTGCCGTGACCGCGGGTTACATCCACGCCGAGCCGCGGCGCGAGTTCTTTGCCGCGATGGACGCGGCCAATGTCGATCTCAAGGGGTTCACCGACGAGTTCTACTTCAAGCTCTGCGGCGGCCGGCTCGCGCCGGTGCTCGAGACGCTCGAGTACCTGGTGCACGAGACCGGGGTCTGGACCGAGATCACGACGCTTTTGATTCCCGGCAGGAACGATTCCGACGCCGAGCTCGAGGCGCAGGCGAAATGGATCATGCAGCACCTCGGGGCGGACGTGCCGCTTCACTTCAGCGCCTTCCATCCGGACTGGAAGATGCGCGACGTGCCGCACACGCCGCCCGAGACCCTGACCCGTGCCCGCGAGATCGCGCTGCGCGCGGGCCTGCGTTATGTGTACACGGGCAACGTGCACGACATGGCGGGCGGCACCACGCACTGCCCGTCGTGCGGCGAAGCGGTCATCGTGCGCGACTGGTACGACATCCGCGCCTACCGCCTGAGCGACGCCGGCGCCTGCCTGGCATGCGGCACGCCGCTCGCCGGTCGCTTCCAGAAGTTCGGCAAGCCCTTCGGAGCGCGGCGCATTCCGGTGCGCCTCGCGCACGCGACCCTCTGATGATCGCGGCCCGGTGCCGGCTGCACGCGTGAGCCTGCAGCCGGGCTCGGGCGGCTGGCTCGCCGCGCTTTGCGCGAGCCGCCTGCTCGCGGCGAGCTGGTTCGTCGCCTACTCGGCGGTGCTGCCACTGACGCGCGCCGAGTGGGGCCTTTCGGCGAGCGAGGCGGGCATGATCCAGTCGGCGTTCCACCTCGGCTACCTGAGCTCCCTGTTCATCGTCGGCTTCCTCGCCGATCACGTCGGCGCCAAGCGCACGTTCCTGCTGAGCGGCATCGCTGCCTGGGCGAGCCCGCTTCTGTTCGTCGCCTACGCGAGCGGCTTTTCCTCTGCGCTCTGGCTGCATGCGCTCACCGGGCTGTGCCAGGGCGGCAGCTACACGCCGGTGCTTGCGCTGATCAACGACAACGTGGCGCGCGAGCGGCGCGGGCGCGCCATGGGCATGCTGATCGCTGCCTCGAGCGCGGGTTACGCGGTCGCCCTCGGGATCGCCGCGCTGGTTCTGATGTTCGCCGGCTGGCGCGCGGCGCTCGGCGCGATTGCAGCGCTGCCGCTCGCCGCGTGGGTGCTCGCGCTGGCGTGCACGCGCCAAACGCCGAACGTGGTTCACCCGCGCCCCGGCGGCGAGCCGCTGCTCGCCGCACTGCCCGCGGTGCTGAAGAATCGCAAGGGCATGCTTTCCGTGTGGGGCTACACCTTCCACAACTGGGAGCTGCTCGGGCTGTGGGCGTGGCTGCCGGCCTTCCTCACCGCGGCGCTCGTGGGCAGCGGCGTGAGCACTGCCGAGGCGGCCGCCACCGGGCTCGCGTTTGCCGCGCTCACCTACGTCGCCAACATCGGCGGATCGATCGCCGGCGGCACCATGGCCGATCGCTGGGGGCGCACGCAGACGATCCTGCTCTGGTCCTGCGTCAGCCTCGCGCTGTCGTTCACGATCGGCTGGCTGATCGCACTGCCGATCGGTTTGCTGGTGACCCTCGCGTGCCTGTACAACTTCGCCGGCATCGCCGACTCCTCGACGCACTCGACGGTGCTCGCCGAGAGCGTGCCGCCGCACTACCTCGGTGTGGCCTACGCGGTGCGCTCGGTGATCGGCTTCGGCGCCGGCGCCGTGAGCCCGGTAGTGTTCGGCCTGGCGCTCGACCTCGCCGGCGGCACGCGCCAGACGAGTGATCCCTTTGCATGGGGCGTGGCGTGGGCGACGCTCGGGCTGGGCGCCGCGCTCGGGCCGTTTGCCACCCTCAAGCTGCACCGCCTCGCCCGATGAGACCGTTCTCCGCCGCCTGCGAACGCAATCGGGTGCCGATCCTCGAAATCCTCGCGCGCCTGTTCGCCGATCGCAAGGCGGTGCTCGAGATCGGCTCGGGGACCGGTCAGCACGCGGCGTACTTCGCGCCGGCGCTGCCAAATCTCGTTTGGCAGCCGAGCGACGTCGCCGTGCACCTTGCGGGCATCCGCATGTGGACCGACGAGGCGGGCGCGCCCAACCTGCGCGCGCCCAGCGCGCTCGATGTCGACGATCCGTGGCCCGAGCTCGAGGCGGATGCGGTGTTCTCGGCCAACACGTGCCACATCATGAGCTGGCCGCAGGTCGAGACGATGTTCGAGGCGATCGCCCGGCTGCTTCCGCCCGGCGGCGTGTTCGCGCTCTACGGCCCGTTCAAATACGGCGGTCGCTATACCTCGGAGAGCAACGAGCGTTTCGATGCGATGCTGCGCACCGACGATCCGAAGAGCGGCCTGCGCGACCTGCACGAGCTGCTGCCACTGGCCGCGCGCTGCGCGCTCGCGCTCGAGGAGGATAACGCGATGCCGGCCAATAATCGGCTGCTGGTGTTCCGCAGGCAGGACATCCCTCGCAGCGCGTAGCGCGTAGCGCGTCAAAGCGTATTGCGAGCGCAGTACATCCGGTCGGCCGCCCTCGTCGCCGCGTCGTCCCGGACCGGGCCGGTGGCGCGCCGCCCGCCGGTGAGGAGGACGACCGCCGCCGATTTGGTTGAGCCCGGCGGCACGGGCGTCGCTGCCGGCTTGGCCGTCGCGCTGCTTTTCCGCAGCCGTAGTGCGCGAGACGGGCGCGCTCACCCCGAGCCCGTGTCGCCCGGACCGGGGCGACCCCAGCGCCTGCGCAGCGCCCGGCCCGCGAACAGCGCCAACGCGAGCAGGGCCAGAGGCAGGACCGCCTCTCCCCGCAGCAGATCCGCCGGGTGGGCGGCCTCCAGGGCGTGACGGATAACGCTGCTGTAGACGTACGCCTTCATGCCGAGCCCGATCGCGGCGGTGGCCAGGAACCGGCCAAGGGGCAGGCGCAGGATGCCGGCGCCATAATTGAGCACGGAATGGGGAAAGGCCGGCACCAGGCGCAACGCGCAGAGCATGAGAAAATCGCTTTCGCGTTCGAGCGCGCGGTAGCCGCGGCTGGCGCGCAGACGCGCCAGGGACTCGTCGGTCAGCCGCCGGGCGAACCAGTAGGCGGCCAGGGCGCCAGCGCTGCCTCCTGCTGCGAGAATGAGCGTGGACGCAGCGGGAGCGTAGAGGGGGGCGACGAGCCATAGCACGGCCGAGCCCGGCAAGGCGAACATGAAGAGGGCCGCTTGGAGCAGGATTAACGCCAGCGGCAGCCACCAACGCAGAGCGTAGCCGCGCGCCCAATCGAGCGCCTGGCGCCAATCAAAGAGCTCGAGAACGTGCACCGCCAGCCCGAATGCGATCAGGGCGGCGAGTAGCGCGAGCGGCCAAGGCCCGCCAAAGGGCTGTTTGGGCACGACCGGCTATCCCCTGCGCGCCTTCGGCATGCGTGGCACGCGGTTCGCCGCGTCGCAGGCAAGGAGGTGTTTGAGCGCGTGCTCGTTCATGAATTACTCCAGAATGAAGATCCGCGCGTCCGGCAGCTCGCCGTCCTCATCCTCCGGGCGCCGATCTCCATTGGAAAGACGAGCGACGAAGCCGCGACCGGCAAAGGGCATCCAACGAGCCGGATCGATTCGCCCGTGCGTTGCTCACATGGCCCGAGAAGTGCCTTTGGACACGGCGCAGGCAGCTAGAGAATGCGGTTGAACCAGAGGAGCGAGAGCAGCGCCGAAACAAGCGCGAGGGCTGCCGCCGCCGCGGCGAACAGTGCCGTGACCTCGATTTCCTTCCGCTCCATCACCAGGCGCGTGTTGAGCGAGCCGTAGACCTTGTTCAGCTCGCGGGTGCTGCCGGCGTAGAAGTACTCACCGTCGGTGATGCGCGCGATGCTCTTGAGCGAGTCCTCGTCCAGGCGCGCGCGGAACGACCAGCCCTCGAATCCGATCACCTCGCCATCGGGCGTGCCGAAGCCCACCGTGAACACGCGCACGCCCCGGTCGGCGGCCATCTGCGCCGCTTCGTCCGGATCGGGGCCGGTAGTGCGCTGGCCGTCGGTGAGCAGGATGATCACCGCGGATTTGTAGGACCCCGGCGGCACGGGCTCGGGTGGTTCCTTTTCGGTCGGGTGGCTCTGCAACAGCCGGCGCGCGGCGTCGCGGCCATAGATCAGGGTGCTGACGTCGATGCCCGCGTCCGGGAACAAGGTCGCGAGCGACACGATGATGCCGCTGCCGGTGGCGGTACCGCGCTGCAGCTGGAAGCGGTCGATGGCGGCGATCACGTCCTCGCGACTGGTGGTCGGGGGCTGCACCACCGCGGCGGTGCCGGCGAACGAGATCACGCCGATGCGTGTGTTGCGCGGCACCTCGCCAACGAACGCCTTGGCCGCGATCTGCGAGGCGGCGAGCCGGTTCGGCTTGACGTCCTCGGCGCGCATGCTGCCCGAGACGTCCATGGCGAGGATGATGGTCTGGGTCTGCGAGGGCAGCAACACCACGCCGGTGGGGCGCGCCATCGCCAGGATCATCACCGCGAGCGCGCCGAGGAACAGCAGCGGCGGCACGTGGCGCCTGAACCCCGCGCCGCGGCCGAGCGCTTCCTTCACCAGGGCGAGGTGCGCGTAGCGCAGCGCCGCCTTCTTCTTGCGCCGGAGCACGAGCACGTACGCGGCGACGAGCGCGGGCACCGCGGCGAGGAGCCAGAGGAGCTCGGCCCAGACGAAGCTCATGGCGACACCGCGCGAAGATGCGCGCCCGCTGGGGCATGCGCCTCGGCGTCAGCCGCCGCGTGCGCCGCGAGGTGCGCTGGCAACGCGCCGCCCGCGGCGAGCCGGCTGCGCAGGCGCCGCAGCTCGGTAAAGCGCAGCACCGCGTTGAACAGGTCGTCGTCGGTGGCGAGCTCGAGCGCGTCGACGCCCGAGCGGCGGAATTCGCGGCGCAGCTCGCGCTCGTGCCGATCGGCGGCGGCGGCGAAGCGCCGGCGAAAGCCCGCGTCGTGCGTGTCGACGAACAGTTGCTCGCCGCTCTCGGCGTCCTGCACCATGAACAGCCCCAGGTCGGGCAGCTCGGTCTCGAGCGGATCGTAGAGGCGCACCGCCACCACCTCGTGGCGCTGCGCGAGATGCGCGAGCACCGTCCCCCAGCCGGGCCGGCTGACGAAATCCGAGACCAGGAACACGAGCGAGCGCCGCCGCATGATCGGCATCGCGCTGCGCAGGAACGCGCCCAGGTCGGTCGGCGCCGAGCGCTCGTGCTGCGGCCGGGTCTGCAGCCGGTGCAGCAGGTGCAGCACGTGGCGCCGGCCGGCGCGCGGCT
>Ga0214472_10005940_pt1 | contig 12818 bp, 12 predicted proteins | sample RVTome_6_FD_207662 | JGI IMG/M metagenome (GOLD analysis project Ga0214472, IMG submission 207662) | Soil microbial communities from uranium-contaminated site in the Upper Colorado River Basin, Wyoming, United States - RVT140D175 | ecosystem: Environmental > Terrestrial > Soil > Contaminated >... | reverse complement strand
CCGTCTCACGCCCAGGCCCTCCCCACCTCGTCCAGCGGTATGTCCGCATCGAAGGTGCCCGGGACCGCCAGCCAGCGGAGCTCCTGCGTCGCCCCGGCCTCCGAGGTGTAGTAGCCGGCGAGCGTCCACTCCTTGAGCGTGGCGAAGTAGGGGAGGGGGTCCGCGTCGTCCTCGCGTGCCTGGACCGCCTCCACGTCCAGACGGCTCAGCAGGGCGACCTGCTCGTCATGGGTCATCTCGAGGAAGTCGGCCCCGAGCTCGTCGAGCCCGGCGAGCACACGAGCGCGCTGCTCGCTGCCGGACCACCTGTCGAGCAGCAGATCGATGAACTCCGGCACGCCGGCGTCGCTTGCCCCCGGAGTATCCGTGCGCGGCAGGATACGGTCGACGACCACGGTGAGAATGTCGAGGTGCTCCGTGGAGAGGACCGCCGGCGCCCACTCGGAGGATGACGCCGCCGTCGCCCGACATCCGGAGAGTAGTGCGGCGACGGTCGAGGACGAGAGGGCGCCTCCGACGAGGACGGTCAGCCGCTGGACGGCTTCGCGGCGGGAGATGCGCTCCGAAGGGCTCGTGTCCATGGGTCACCTCACGGCTGAGGTAGGATCGGCCCGGGCATAATAGCCGCCTGGGCGCGGCGCGCACGGGGGGGTCCCCCTCCGCCGCCGACCGCGCCGCCTGGCCGCCCGCTCCCGGGGGCTGGCCAGCCGCCGCGTGGCGAAACAGCCCGAGGACCGTAGTTTGTCCGGATCGCTCACTCCGGACGGATGGCCGCCATGAGGACACCGCGCGCTCGTACCTCCGTGTCCGCCGGGATCTGGGTGAGCGTCGCGATGCTCGCCCTGGCCGCCCAGACAGCCGCGCAGATGCACAACACCCTCAGCGACGCAGAGCGGGCTGCTGGCTGGGCGCTGCTCTTCGACGGCCGGACGCTCGATGGCTGGAGGGGCTACGGCATGGATGGCCTCCCCGGATCCTGGGCGGTCGAGGACGGCACCATCGCGCGCGTCGGTCCAGGAGGGGACCTGATCACGGACGCGCAGTTCTCCGACTTCGAGCTCGCCTTCGAGTGGCGGGTCGAGGAGGGAGGCAACAGCGGCGTCTTCTACCGCGGCGTGGAGGGCCTGCCGGTCATCTATCAGGGCGCGCCCGAGTACCAGGTGCTGGACGACGCGAACCACGTGGACGGCCAGAGCCCCGTGACCAGCGCCGGCTCGAACTACGCGCTGCACCCGGCTCCCCGGGGCTCGGTGCGGCCCGCCGGCGCGTGGAACCAGGCACGCATCGTCGTGCGTGGCAACGAGGTGGAGCACTGGCTGAACGGCACGCGTGTGGTCGCCTACGAGCTGCACGGCGACGACTGGAAGGCACGGGTCGCCGCGAGCAAGTTCGCCGAGTGGCCCGCCTACGGGCAGGCCGAGCGCGGGCACATCGGCCTCCAGGACCACGGCGACCGCGTCTGGTACCGCAACCTGAAAGTCCGGGTGCTCGGGTGATCGACAGGCGCTCCTTCCTGGTCGCGGCACCCGGGCTCGCCCTGCTGGCGGCGAGCGAGCGCGGCGGTGCCCAGCCGTCCCGCCCTCGCGCGCTGGACGCGCTCGGCGTGCAGCTCTACACCCTGCGCTCCGCGCTGGCCGACGACCTCGACGGGACGCTCGCTGCCGTCGCCCGGGTCGGCTACCGGGAGGTCGAGCTGGCGGGGCTCTACGGCCTCACCCCCCGCGAGATGCGGGCCAGGCTCGAGGCCGTGGGCCTGCGCGCCACGTCGAGCCACCAGTCGGTCGACGACGTCCGCGGCGACTGGCCCCGCGTGCTCGATGGCGCGCGCGAGCTCGGGCAGAGCCTCGTGGTCGTTCCCTCGCTCCCCGCCGCCGAGCGCACGCCCGAAGGGCTCCGGCGCCTGGCCGACGAATTCAACCGCGCGGGCGAGGCGGCCCGGGCGGCCGGGCTCCGCTTCGGCTACCACAACCACGACTGGGAGCACCGCGCGCTCGCGGACGGCACGGTGCCCATCGACCTCCTCCTCGAGCGCTCCGACCCTGCGGTCGTCGACTGGCAGATGGACATCTTCTGGACCGTGCACGGCGGCGCCGATCCGGAGCGCTACCTCGACGAGACGGCCGGTCGCGTCACCAGCGTGCACGTGAAGGACCGCTCGCCCGACGGGCGCATGGTCGACGTGGGGGCCGGCGTGATCGACTTCGCCGCCCTGCTCCCGCTGGCGGAGCGGCACGGGCTCCTGCACGCGTTCGTCGAGCACGACCAGCCGGGTGACGATCCGATTGCGAGCGTGCGGCGGAGCTACGAGCACCTCAGCGCCGTGCTCGCGTGAGGCGTCAGTCAGCGGAGCCCTACGACGTCGTCGTCGTCGGCTCCGGGGCCGCCGGCGGCATGTGCGCCTACGTCCTCGCCTGCTCGGGCGTGCGCGTGCTCATGCTCGAGGCGGGTCGCGACTACGACCCGGTCACCGAGACCCCGATGTTCCAGCTCCCCAGGGACGCGCCGCTGCGTGGGGCGGGGACGCGCGAGAAGCCGTTCGGCTTCTACGATGCCACGGTCGACGGCGGCTGGGAGGTGCCGGGGGAGCCGTACTCGAGCGCGGAGGGGTCACGGTTCAGATGGTGGCGCGCGCGCATGCTCGGCGGTCGCACGAACCACTGGGGGCGCATCTCGCTGCGCAACGGTCGCTACGACTTCGAGCCCCGCTCGCGCGACGGATTGGGCTTCGACTGGCCGATCACCTACGAGGACGTGGCGCCGTACTACGACAAGACCGAGGCGCTCGTGGGCGTCTACGGCACGAACGAGGGGCTCGAGAACACACCCGACTCCTCGCCGGGCATCCTGCAGCCGCCGCCGGCTCCGCGCCCCCACGAGCTGCTCATCCAGAAGGCCGGGCGTGAGCGGCTCGGCATCCCGGTCGTTCCGGCGCACATCGCGATCCTGACCGAGCGCCAGGACGCCGACCGGCTCGCCCGCTTCCTCTGGCCCTCGAACGAGCTCGCCCGGAGGGTCACGGCCGACTCGATGCGCGCGCGCTCGGCGTGCTTCTACGCGACGCCCTGCGGCCGCGGCTGCTCGATCAAGGCGAACTTCCAGTCCCCGACCGTCGTGCTGCCCCCGGCGCTCGCTACGGGGAATCTGGAGATCCGCACCGACGCCATGGTCCGGGATGTCAGCGTGGATCCGTCCGGCCGCGCCACCGGCGTCCACTACGTCGACAAGAGGACGCGCCGCGACCGGCACGTGAGCGCCCGGGTCGTCGTGCTGGCGGCGAGCGCGTGCGAGTCCGCGCGTATCCTGCTTAACTCCAATAGCAGCCTATTCCCCGACGGTCTTGCCAACGGGAGCGGGCTCGTCGGGAAGTACCTCATGGACACCGTCGGCGCCGGCGCGAGCGGGCAGATCCCCGCGCTCGAGGGGGCGCCGCCCCACAACGCCGACGGGGCTTCGGCGATGCACCTCTATGCGCCGTGGTGGCTTTACGGAGAGCAGGCCCGCGGCCGGCTCGGCTTCGCGCGCGGCTATCACATCGAGATCGGAGGGGGCCGTAGGATGCCCGGCTTCGGCACGTTCAGCGGGCTCGATCGCCTCACGGGCGGCTCCTACGGCCACCAGTTCAAGGAGGACTGCCGGCGCTACTACGGCTCTTTCGTGGGCCTGGCTGGGCGCGGCGAGATGATCCCCAACGAGGACTGCTACTGCGAGATCGATCCCGACGGCGTGGACCAGTGGGGGATCCCGACGCTCCGCTTCCACTGGACGTGGTCGGAGCACGAGCTCGGCCAGGCGCTCCACATGGAGCGGACGTTCGCCGACATCATCGAGGCGATGGGCGGTCGCGTGACGAGCACGCTGCACGACAGCGGCGCCGAAGCGATCGCACCCGGCGGGGAGATCATCCACGAGGTCGGGGGTGTCATCATGGGGGACGACCCCGAACGCTCGGTGCTCAATCAGTTTTGCCAGGCGTGGGAGGTCGACAACCTCTTCGTGACAGACGGCGGCTGCTTCGTCTCGAACGCCGACAAGAACCCGACGCTCACGATCATGGCGCTCGCGTGGCGCGCGTCCGACTACATCGTCGAGCAGCTCGGGGCGAGGGGCCTCTGATGGAGCCGGTGAGGAGGCCGTCAAGGCGGTCGCCGGGGGAGCCCAAGGAGCTGCCGGTGGTGGGACCGGAGCCGCCTCTTCTGCCCATGAACCGGCGGCAGGCGCTCAAGGTCATGGCGATCGCGGCGGCGGCACCGGGCGTCGTGTCGTGCCTGGGCCCAGAGGCCTCGGAGGCGGGGGGTGAGTCGGCGGGCGCGGCTGCGGCCGCGGGCGGCCCGAGACCCGCCGGCACACCGTGGGATCCCGACCTCCTCGCGCCCGTCGTCCCATGGGAGCGGTCGCTGTCCGCCGACGAGCTCGAGTCGCTCGCGGCGCTCTGCGACGTGATTCTGCCCGCCGACGAGCGCTCGCCGGCCGCGAGCGCGCTCGGAGCCCACGACTTCGTCGACGAGTGGGTGAGCGCGCCCTATCCGCAGAACGAGCGGGACCGGGTGGTGGTCCAGGGCGGGTTGGTTTGGCTCGACCGCGAGGCGGTGGCGCGCTTCGGCGAGGGCGTCCGCTTCCGCGACCTGGACGCCGATCGGCAGCGCGCGATCGGCGACGACATCTGTTACCTCCCGGACGCGGCGCCCCAGTACGAGGCGGCTGCGCGCTTCTTCGACCGGGTGCGTGATCTGACCGCGACCGCGTTCTGGACGACGAGCGAGGGGATGCAGGACCTCGAGTACGTCGGCAACGTCCCTCTCGCGCGCTGGGATCCGCCGCCGCCGGAAGTCCTCCGCCACATCGGACTCGCCTGAGGAGGCAGCTTGGACGCACGCACGCCCCCATCCGATCCGACGCCCGCGGCGCCTCCCGCCGGCGTCGCAACTGTGCGCGCCGGGAGGCTCTTCCTCGGGAGCTGCGTCGCGCTCGTGGCCACCTCGGTCGCCTTCGCGACCGTCGGCGCGATCATGCTCGCGCTCAAGCGCGATTTCGTGCTGACGAACGAGGAGGTCGGCCTGATCGGCGGCGCGGCGCTCTGGGGGTTCGCCGTCTCGCAGCTCGCGTTCGCGCCGTTCGCCGACACGCTCGGCATGCGCGCGCTGCTCCGGCTCGCCTTCGTCGGCCACCTGATCGGATCCGTGAGCATGATCCTCGCCTCGGGGTTCGCGACGCTCTTCCTGGGCGCGCTCGTCATCGCGATGGCGAACGGTCTCGTGGAGGCCGCCTGCAACCCGCTCGTGGCGGCGCTCTACCCGCACGACAAGACGGTGAAGCTGAACCAGTTCCACGTCTGGTTCCCGGGCGGCGTCGTGATCGGCGGCCTCGCGGCGTTCGCCCTCGACGTCGTCGGCGTCGGCACATGGCAGCTCAAGATCGGGCTCATCCTGGTTCCGACGCTGGCGTACGGCATCTTGCTCCTCACGGAGCCTTTCCCGGAGACGGAGGGCGTGAGCGCCGGCGTGAGCATGAGTGAGATGTTCCGGGCAGCGCTCGGCACGCCGTTCATGTGGGTCATGCTCGTCTGCATGGCGATGACCGCCTCCATCGAGCTCGGCCCGAACCGCTGGGTCCCAGCCGTTCTGGAGGCCGGCGGCATGCCAGGGATCCTCGTGCTCGTATGGATCAACGGGCTCATGGCGCTCATGCGGTACAGGGCGGGTAACGTCGTGCACCGCCTGTCGCCCACCGGGCTCCTGCTCGCGTCGGCTCTGGTGTCGGGTGTGGGGCTGCTCGCGCTCAGCTACGCCGGCGCGCCCCTGACCATCTTCGCGGCCGCCACCGTCTTCGCAGTCGGTGTCTGCTACTTCTGGCCGACCATGCTCGGCGTCGTCTCCGAGCGGGTGCCGCGGAGCGGCGCGCTCGGCCTCGGTCTCATGGGCACCGTGGGGATGGCGACGGTCGGCCTGGTGACGTCGCCGGAGATGGGGGCGATCGCCGACCGCTACGCCCACGGGGTGATCCCCGTCGCCGAGACGGCGACGCTTCTCGATCGCGCGGAGCGCACGCTCGCGGGGAGCACCGACCCGGACGCCGAGGCGGCCGCGGCGGCGGCGGCCGAGGTGCTGCGCGCGTACCGTGCGGAGGGAGCGCTGCCAGCGCCGGAGACGGCGAACGCGCTGCGCGCGCTCATCGCCTCGGACGCCGACTCCGAGCTCGTGGCCGACGCGGCCGCCGTCCTCGGCCCCGCGGACAACTACGGTGGCAAGGTTTCCTTCCGCTACGTGGCCCCTCTGTGCGGCATCCTCGTCCTCGTCTTCGGCGCGATGTACGCGCGGGACCGGAGCCGCGGCGGCTACCGCGTGGAGAGGATCGCCGTCGCTTGAGGGTCCGCTACGGCATGGTCGGCGGAGGGCCGGGTGCCTTCATCGGTGCCGTGCACCGCATGGCGGCCGCGCTCGACGGGCGCTACGAGCTCGTCGCCGGCGCGTTCTCCTCGGATGCGGGGAAGTCCGCGCGGGCGGGCGCGGAGCTCGGCCTCGACGCGTCGCGCACCCACGGCTCCTGGGAGGAGATGGCCGATGCCGAGGCCTCGCTCCCGGAGGACGAGCGCATCGAGGCGGTGTCGATCGTCGTGCCGAACCACCTGCACCACGGCGTGGCCAAGTCCTTTCTCGAGCGCGGCTTCCACGTGATCTGCGACAAGCCGCTCACCACGACGGTCGGTGACGCGGAGGACCTCTGCCGTGCGGTCGCGGCGCGCGACCTCCGCTTCGCCGTCACCTACAACTACACCGGCTACCCGATGGTCAAGGAGGCGCGGGAGCTCGTCCGCGGGGGCGCTCTCGGCGCCGTGCGGAAGGTCGTCGTCGAGTACACGCAGGGATGGCTCTCCACGCTCCTCGAGGCCGACGGCCAGAAGCAGGCCGCGTGGCGGACCGACCCGGAGCGCGCCGGCCGCTCCTCCGCGCTGGGCGACATCGGCTCGCACGCGCACAACCTCCTGCGCTACGTGACCGGGCTCGAAGCCGTGCGCCTCTTCGCGGACCTGGGGACGGTCGTCGAGGGAAGGCGGCTCGAGGACGATGCGCACCTGCTCCTCGAGCTCGAGGGCCGCGTGCGCGGCACGTTGTTCGTCACGCAGGTCGCGGCGGGCGAGCGCAACCACCTGCGCCTGCGCGTCTACGGGACGGAGGGCGGGCTCGACTGGTCGCAGGAGGAGCCCGAGGCGCTCCGTCTGCTCGAGCCCGACGGGTCGGTGCGCATCCTCCACCGTGGGGGCGACGGCCTCTCCCCGCAGGCGGCCGCGTATACACGGCTGCCGGCCGGCCACCCCGAGGGGTTCCTCGAGGCGTTCGCGAACGTTTACCTCGCCTTCGCGCGCACGCTGCGCGGGGAGCGGGGGGCCTTCGCGGACGACTATCCGACCGTGGAGGACGGCGCGCGCGGCGTGCACTTCGTCGAGCGCGCGCTCGAGAGCCAATCGCTCGGCGGCTGGGTCGACGCGGCCTACGCCCCGCCCGCAGAGGCACGCAGGTGAGCCGCCCCGTCACGCTCTTCACTGGGCAGTGGGCGGACCTGCCGCTGACGGAGCTCGCCGAGAAGGCCGCCGCCTGGGGTTACGACGGCCTCGAGCTCGCCTGCTGGGGCGATCATCTCGACGTCGCGCGCGCTGCGGAGGACCCCGACTACTGCGCCGGCCGCCGCGAGCTGCTGGCCTCGCACGGCCTCGACGTGTGGGCGATCAGCAACCACCTCGTCGGGCAGGCCGTCTGCGACCCCATCGACGAGCGCCACCGGGCGATCCTGCCGGCGCACGTGTGGGGGGACGGCGACCCCGAGGGCGTGCAGGAGCGGGCAGCCGAGGAGATGAAGCGTACGGCCCGGGCGGCCGCGAACCTGGAGGTCGACGTCGTCAACGGCTTCACCGGCAGCTCGATCTGGCACCTCCTCTACTCCTTCCCGCCGGTGCCGGAGGAGCGGATCGCGGGCGGATTCCGCGACTTCGGCTCCCGCTGGAATCCTATCCTCGACGTCTTCGACGAGGTCGGCGTGCGCTTCGCGCTCGAGGTGCACCCCACCGAGATCGCCTTCGACACGGTCACCGCCGAGCGCGCGATGGAGGCGGTGGGCGGACGCGCAGCGTTCGGGTTCAACTACGACCCCAGCCACCTCGCCTACCAGGGCGTGGACTGCGTCGACTTCGTGCGGCGCTTCGCATCGCGGATCCACCACGTGCACATGAAGGACGTCTGGTGGTCCGACGCGCCGGCCCGCTGCGGCGTCTTCGGCGGACACCTGCCGTTCGGGCACGGCGACCGCTACTGGGACTTCCGCTCGCTCGGTCGAGGTCGTGTCCCGTTCGAGGACGTCATCCGCGCGCTGAACCGCGTCGCGTACGACGGCCCGCTCTCGGTGGAGTGGGAGGACTCGGGGATGGACCGCGAGCATGGGGCGGCCGAGGCCTGCGCGTTCGTGCGCTCGATCGATTTTCCCGCGTCGTCGACCGTCTTCGACGCGGCCTTCTCCAAGGAATGATGGTCATGCGGACGGCGTCGCCACCGTGTCGCCCTGCGCAACGATCTGCCCATCGACGTGGAGCTTCGCGTCGGGGAAGGCCTCGGTGTAGCAATCGCTCCTCACGCCGCTCGGACACCACCTCTCACTGCTGGGCTGCGCTCTCCCACATGTAATCCGTGTGCCAGCTACAGATCTGATTGAGCTCCTGCATGGCCAGCGCGTTCGTCGCCGTCGCCTCGTTGTAGATGGCGTCTTGCATGTTCAGGAGCGTCATGTGGTCGGCGCCGCTGAACGTTTCCAAACGGCGGAACATGCCGCCCATCCGATGCGCGGAGAAGTTCCATGTCGTGATGTGTCCCATTTCCTGATGCTTTCTGTATAGAGGGGCCAGGACCTGGGTAAAGATCTCGTCCGCACGGGTTTCCCGAGAGCGGTCGCAGGCGTGGTACGCAGAGATCGAGGCGGGACCCGCCACGTTGTCGACGGCAGGCCCCGAAGTCGCCACGGCCGTCCAGATGTAGTCGTCGTGGCTGGGACAAGCGGTGGAGAGTGCGGCCGCTGCGTCCGGATTCCTGTCGAGGAACTCTGCCTCGATCTGGGCACGGGTCGCCATCTGCGTTTCCAAGTCCGTTCCTATCGTCACGAAGACCCGGCGCCACTCGCCGCCCTGCGCGTGAGCCAACCAGTTCCAACTCGTCAGCGCGCCCGAGTCGACGTGCCTTTGTGCGATGGGTCCGAGCGTAGTGCGAACGACTTCATCGGCTTGGCTCTCCAGCGCCTGACTACAGCGGTAGTAGATGCCGAACACGATCTGGTTGTCGTCCTGGGCCAGCGCTGCAGTCGTGAGAACGACCGAAGCCGCGGCGACGATGAGACCAACCCTAATCATCAGATGCCTCCGGGGGGGAGGAATGGGACAGTCAGTATGCGCATCAACTGCTCACCCGGCTAGTGGAAGAGCAACTTTCTCGTAAAACCCCTGCCCGCCGCGCTCTGGTGAACCGCAACGCCACGATGTCGTCGCGTTCGGCAGACCCGAGGCACCCAGACCCCGCGGAGATGCTGCCCCACCAGCTTTGAATGCCCCTCGCGGGCGGCGACTTCGTCACCAGATTAGGGGGCCCCGGACGCCTCCGGGGGAGCGGAAGCCCTGCGGAAGATGATTGCGGTCGGGTCCTCGTGCCACAGTTCCCAGGCGGCCTCCCTTCGCAACCGCTCGGTGAGGGGAGCCTCGTGGCTCAGCAGCACCAACGAGATGTCGTGGCTCCGAAGGAGCTCCCGCCACAGCGGCCCTGCGTCCCGCATCATGCTGTAGCGTTGGAGCAGCTCCAGGCCGAAAAAGTCTGCCATGCTGTCCACGAACACCCGTTGCTCGGGCCACGCGTAGAGTACGTAGCCGCCCCACGTGTACTCCGACAGAAGGCGGCCGGTCAGCATCGCTTCCCGGGCCCGGTCGACGGCGACGACGGGGAAGTCCTCGTCGGAGAACTCGGCTGGGATGATCGCGAAGCCGCCGATCCTACCCCCGAGGAGCAGGACGACGGACAGGATCAGCACCGCACCCCCGGTGGCCTTCGACGACCGCCCGTGTGATCTCTTGAACTTGCGTCTCATAGGACCGGCGAACCAGTGGGGCAGCCGGGTCACGACGGGCGTGAGGGATCGGGCCATCATCGGCCATCCCGCCACAGCCAGGAGAGGACCGTTGCGCTGCCCGGCGAACGTGGCGGCCAGCCCCACGAGGAAAGCCGCCAGGGCATCGAACGGGATTCGCTCCCGCTGCACCCAGATGCCCGCCGCTACGGCGGCCGTCAGGGCCCCGATCAGCAAGCCATAGAGCGACCGCAGCCTCAGGGGCTCGAACTCGTCGACCCATACGAGCAGCTCGGCATTGGCGGCGTGCTGGATGGCGTGCACGTGCAGGGACCAACCGAACGGGTTGAGGAGAGACGCGCCCCAGGCCACACTCACGAGGACGGCATAGCGCAACCAAGTCGCGCGGTGGAGGTCTCCGGCGAGGCCCGCTTCGATCATTCTCCCAGCCAGAATGATGCCCATGATCGCGAGTCCGTAGAGAAATCCGGGATGGAGGTTTGCCCAGCAGGCGAACAGCACCCCTATCCCGATGACGTTCGGCCGCTCATCGTCCAGGAGGAGTAGCAGAACGGGGAGAGCGAGAAACGAGAAGAGGTGTGGTCGGGCTATCAAATGAGGCCCCATCAGGATCGCCGAGAGCGTACCGGTCATGAAGGCGAGCCAAGGATCGCCACCCGGTTTCCGGAGCATGTACACCACCACCAACGCCACCGCCGAAGCCACGAGCAGTCCCGCGAAGGCCGCCACCGCCGGGAGGCCGCCGAACCGGTGCACGAGATGAAGGACGGCCTGGCTCAACCACTCGTATGCCAGAAACGGTTCACCAGCTCTGGTGAAGGAGAAGGTGTCCGCGAAGCGAGGACCGTGCTGCAGGATGTGCTCCCCGACGACGAGATGCCTGGGCAGATCACCGTCGCCGTTGAGCACACGGTCGTGCGCCAACAGCGGGATCAGCAGCGCCCAAGAAGCAAACGCCAGATCGACGACGGAGGTCCGTGGGGGTGTTCGGGGACCGCCGGGAGTGGAATCTTCTGACACGGCCCCATGGTTGAGATGACGACTCGGAATGGGCCCGCCTTCGAAGCGAAGCGAACCGGGCAAGCCATGTTGAACCTTACGACACTGCCGACCTCGACCGCCATGACCGGGGGCTGCTGAGGTGGACGAGAGCCTGTTCGAGTTCCATAGTCGGATGGAGCGACAGCACTGGTGGTTCACGGCCAGGGCCGAGATCGTTCGAGGATTGGCCACGCAGCTGTTCGAGCACGAAGCCATGGTCGTGGATGTGGGCTGCGGCACGGGGGGCATCTTGGCTGTCCTTCCCGCTTCATGGACTCGCGTAGGCGTCGATCCTTCCCCCGCCGCGATCGCCGTGGCTCGCCGGCTCAACCCTGAGATCGACTTCCGTCTCGGCGAGGCGCCGTCGGCTGTCGTCCGTGAGCTTCCCCAGGCGGACTTGCTCATGCTCTGCGACGTCCTGGAGCACGTCGAGGAGGATCGAGGTCTCCTGTCGAGCCTGGTGGACGGGTTGACACCGTCGGCGCGGGTCCTCATCACGGTACCCGGGCACATGAGCTTGTGGAGTCGGCACGACGAGACCCACGGTCACTATCGACGGTACGAGCGCGCCGACCTGTCACGCTTTTGGGAGGGCCTTTCCCTGAGCCCTGTGCTCGTCTCTCCGCTGAACTGGCGGCTCTACCCGCTCGTGCGCGCGCTTCGCGTCGCAGGGCGGGGGAGGGGTCGCGGCGTAGGCGCTCATGAAACGGACCTGTTCCTTCCGCCACGACCGTTGAACAGGCTCCTCGAGAGGCTCTTTGCGTCCGAGGAGCGACCTTTGGTGAGAGCGCTCCACTCCTCGGGCCCGGTGCCGTCTCGCTCCGGTGTTTCGTGGCTGGTGATCCTCGAGAAGCTGGCGATTGGGCGCGGGGACGCGTGAGATGACCTGTCGCCCCACCGTCGTGGTGGTTCCTTGCTACAACGAGGAGCGACGACTCGAGATCGATCGCTTCGTGGCGTATGGCCGGGCCAACGAAGGGATCGGCTTCCTCTGCGTCGACGACGGTAGCAAGGACGGCACTGGGCGTATTCTCGCGGCTGCGGCCGAGGAGAATCCTGACCTGATCCGCTTCAAGGCATGTCCGGTGAATCGAGGAAAGGCCGAGGCCGTGCGAGCGGGACTACGCGATGCGATCGGATGCGGGGCCCGGACTGCCGGTTATTGGGATGCCGACCTCGCGACACCGTTGGAGGAGCTGAGCGGCATGCTTCGCGTGCTCGAGGCGAACGAACATCTCATTGGGGTTCTGGGATCCCGCGTGAGGCTCCTCGGCCGTACCATCCATCGCGACCCCCTCCGCCACTACGTGGGCCGTGTGTTCGCTACCGTCGCGTCATTCCGTCTCGGAGTGCCGGTCTACGATACTCAGTGCGGGGCCAAGCTCTTCCGCGTGCAACGGGTTCTCGAGCAGGCCTTGGAGCGTCCGTTCCTGACTCGATGGATCTTCGACGTGGAGCTCCTCGCGCGATTGCGGGATTCATGTGACGGAGAGTTCGTCCGAAGGGTGGAGGAGTACCCTCTCCGCACCTGGACGGACGTAGAAGGCTCGAAGCTTCGAGTTCGCGACTTCTTATTCGCAGCGTTGGACCTGGCACGCATTTCGCGGGGCAAAGCGGGAGGACCGATCCACCACCACTCCGAACCCGCCTCGACGATTCGAGGTTAG
>Ga0214472_10005939_pt1 | contig 12818 bp, 26 predicted proteins | sample RVTome_6_FD_207662 | JGI IMG/M metagenome (GOLD analysis project Ga0214472, IMG submission 207662) | Soil microbial communities from uranium-contaminated site in the Upper Colorado River Basin, Wyoming, United States - RVT140D175 | ecosystem: Environmental > Terrestrial > Soil > Contaminated >... | reverse complement strand
TAAATACCATAATCCAATAATACCCAAACCTAAACCCAACCATCATTTAAAGAAGAGAATAAACAAAGCAATAAAACAAAGTAGCGTGCCAGCTCCCACTAATACATCAGCCACTATCCCATTAAAATATAATCGTGTGTTTTTTTTCATTCCCATTATAAGAACAACCCCTCTTTTAAACCTTTCTGTGCTGTAACTTTAGAATTAAGACAGCTATTTCGTTTAAAGTTGTTGCTGTGGGGTGGTGAAATTTGCGTCATTTAGAGTGAGTAGTAACGCACTTAAACGCACTTTTTTAACCTGTTTTTGGCGGATTTTCATCAAGGCATATTATTTTACTACCCAATAGTCGTTTCAATGCCTTGAAATGCCTTACTATAGCTTGCTATAGCCACCCTATAGCCCTTTCGTCTTTCTTTCTATCTCTTTTATAGCTCTTTATCTTTTAGATATATAATTCTATTACTTAGAAGTGGCAATACGACCCAAAAACCGCTATTTCAACGACATTTCCGCAGCTTTCCCTGTCAGACCAGCGACTTTCGGGGGCAATTGTAATTCTTGCGGTAAGAGTTCTTTAGTTTTTAGATAAACATTACGCAAATCGTCTGATGTGATAACGAAATTATACTTTTTTAGTTCCGCAGATGCCTTTGCGAAAGAATTATGTAGCTGATAAATATAAACTAACGCAAGGTTTCTTTGAATCAGCAGCTTTTTCTCTCTCAAACCATAACCTGATTTAGGTTCGCTGTCTTTATCCATATCTTTTAAACTTTGAGCCTTCTTTTTTAAATATGCGCGCTCAAATTCTTGTCCTCCTGGAAATTTGTTATAGAAATTTCCTCTAAAAAATGTATTGACTGAATATTTCCAACCTTTTTTTGCACCATCTTGGAAAATTTTATTTTTGTCGTTATAATTATACCCTTTCCAAACTCTCTTTCCGTTTTTTTTGTCGAGGGAGATATTAAAAAGTCCGTGAGATCGCAGCATTGCAGGATATAAGTCGAGAAGCCAAATTCTTGGAAGGACGATAAAGACAATATTATTATTCTGACCCATCTCCATCAATCCTTGAATTAATTTTTTGTTAACTCTCGATAGAGCAGACCGTGAGGACATTCCTCTAAATGATTCATCGAAAACTATTACTCCATTTTTTATAGTTCTGATTGCATTGAAAAATTCTTCAGGAGTAAAACACACTCTGCGTAAAAATTCTTCAAGAGTCGAGAACATTTTTTTGTCTAAAACACCTGCTTGTTGAAAAGTATATAAACTCTTGCCTACACGTTCCATACCATCGACGATATAAACTCTGTCAGAATTTGTTTTTTTCATTATTTCTAAACTATTTTTCTGCCAATGGGCTAAAAGTCTATTGTTTACATGATAAGACATATCGCCGACTTGATGAACCGCCATTAATCCATATAGTCCTCAATGCTCTCTTCGTATGCTGTTCCTTTGCCCTGCTGATTCTGTAAAACTCTGAGGAACTCCTCCTTTTTCATTAAAACTTTTTTTTGAGTTAGCAGGATTTTGGAGTAGAGTTGTGGTTTTTTTGTTTTTAATCTCATAAGATTGCTATAAATAAATATAAGAGAGAGTTCTTTATTTATTTTGTCTTTTACTTTTTTATTTTCTACTCCCGCATCTGCTGATAACTCTTCCCAGATTCTATCTAAGTCTTCGTTCCAAGCGGAATAATTAATTTGTCTTGCGTGCCGATGGGCATCCTGCCATAAAGCGTCTAATCTATAAAGTTGTGCTATTGCAGAATTATACTTTGACTTCCTTATCTCTTCTGGAACTTCCATAGAAGTATATGCCATCTATTTATTAATATTTTCATAGTTAAAAACCTTTGGGGGTTAGGTTCTATAGGTTCTACTAATAATAATACTAATGTTATTTATAATATTTGTAACTTTTTGTATATCTTTTACTACATGTAAAAATTAACCATACCTTTTTATATCAAATTTTATTTATTCACTATTATTCAGGAGGGAAGAAAAAAAGATGTTAGGAAATATTATAGGTGGATTCATTGTTATCCTTGTAGGAACAGCTTTGCTGCCAACAGTAGCACAGCAAGTCGGAACAGCACAAGCTGACGGAAACGTTACAGGTGCAAGCGACACTCTTGTAGGATTAACAACGTTATTCTTCTCACTTGCAATAGCAACCTCAGCAATTGGTAAACGCAATGCCCATAGAAAAAGTAATTTTTCTATGCACAATCCCGAATCTCGGTTAAAATCCCGATGGTTAAATCTGGACAAGACCGAAGCGTCAATACAAAAACCATTATTTGTTTTTGAAAACGCTCGAGAGACTGACAAGGGCCTCCATATAAATGGAGGGATATACAGTCCGACCTCATGCTATATATAAAACATGAGACTAACAAAAGATTGCAGCTCAGGGACTCAGAAATTCAGGACTTATTTAAGTCTTAGATAGGAGAAAAATAAATGTTTGTAAAATTTGGCGAAAGAATGGTTACAAACCTATTCGGAGATAATTTTTTTCTTTCTTGTTCCGAGCCAAATCCTTTTTCTTATTTTAAAAAGGAGGATTTAAGGGATAAGGGCTGGAGAGTTATTTGCTTGTGGGAAAATGAGATTAAATTAATGGAGATAGCCGATTTGGAGAAATTAATATGAAAACAAAAAATATTTATGCAGCATTCATAGTTTTATCTTTCTTTCTTTCTCTTTCTTTAGTCAGCGCAGCAACTTATAAACAATGGACGCCGATTGAGTTAAGACACCCAATAAGAATAGACGGAGCCCCTTCTTCTTCTATTCTCGCAAACATAACAATACGTAATCCCGATAATTTAGTTATCTCTTCAGGGGAGATGACGTTTAATTCTTCAACTCTTGACTATAACTATACTCTCGTTTCTGGGAGGACAGGAGATATAGGCACCTACAATTACGATATAACTGCAAGTGGGAATGGATTAAATAAAACAGAGAGTTTTAGTTTTGAAGTAACGCCTTCTGGCGATACGGGGGTATTGGGATTTTATTTTTTAATGATTATTTTATCGTATGGAGTTCTCGCTTTGGGAATTTATAAACAGGATATTCCTGTAACAGTGCTTGGAACATTTGCACTTTATTTTGTAGGAATTTATATTTTATTCTATGGTTTAGATGTTCATAAGAACTTTTTAACAAATGGATTTTCATTTATCACACTCGGAGTTGCTTTTTATGTAAGTATAAAAATGGCACACGAACTTATCATAGATTAAAAAGGAGATGATGTAAAAAAATAAAATGAGAAAAACAATTTATAAGGTTCTTGATTTACTAAGTTTCATAAGTTCTCTGTTTCTTGTTGGTTTGTTTATCACAGTTCTAATCGGTTCAATGCAATATTTCAGAGAGGTCTTTCCTTCTGGTCTTCCGTTTAAATTCCAGATGTTTTATTTAGCAGTTATGATTGCTGTAGTTACAGTTCTTGCTCAATGGATAGAGGGCAGAATTACAGAGATAATTAGAAGTTGGAGAAGTTTAGAATTTAAAGAATGGTGGGTTAGACAGAAAGCAGAACAAAGTCGGATTAATCTTTTCAAAGACAAAATGGAAGGAGGTGCAACATGGCAAAACTCAGACCCCTTGATGAGGACGAAGAAGATGGTGGCGAGATAGAAGAAGCAGATGAAGAAATGGAAACCAAAGAACAAAAAAAGATAATTAAAGAGGCGGTTCAGCTTACACAAATTGTGACTGCAACAGACCTTGCTTATAAACTTCCAGATGGGACTATCGCTACAGAAAAAGATTATCTTGTCTGGCTCGGAAATCAGATTTGGGAAATAAAAAAGGCGGTGGCATAAATGCAGGAAGAAAATTATCCGTATTTTTTAGAAGCGGACTTCGGCAGCTATATCGGAGAGTGGATAACCATAGGTGATAATAAAGTTATTGCTCATGACAGAAAATTAAAAGAAGTTGTAAAAGAAGCCAAGTATTTAACTCACGATAAGAAATTTTTGTTAGTAAAAATTCATAGGGAATTATTCATATGATAGAAATATTATTCCAGTTTGTAAACGAATTGATATTAGTAAAGATAGTTGGAAACTCTGTGTTGTTCGGGAACACAAATTATGGAGCTCAGATGGCACCTATTGAAGGATTAAAATTAGATAAGTCTGGAGTGCTTAAAGAATTTCCTGATTTATCTGGAGATGCTGACTGGAGAAAGAAAGCAATCTCAAGATTCAAAGAAAAGATAAAAAGTTACCCAACAGAAAGAATGAAAGCAGATTATATAATTGACGACTTAAAGAAATTTGGGTATATTCCAACGAAGATTCAGATAAGTGGAAGGAGGCCTCAATCACTCTAAATGGGAGCAAAATTAGATACGCTAATAACATTTAGCATTATCTTTTTTTTGATTTTAATAGTTTGGAGTCGTGTGATGGGACAAAAAATGTTGGATACGATTATTGAGATAAAGGAGATAATTAAATCAATGGCTGGTAAAGAATGACAGACGACGATGACTTAAATCTCACTCCTGAAGAGCTGGCAGAATTGCAGAAATTTGTAGGCGGGGCAACTGCTCCTTCTCCAGAAGAAAAACATTCTATTCATAAATTTCTGCACGAAGTTTCAATCTCAGATGACACTACAAAAACAGGTTATCTTAAAGAGGAAGAAGTTGGCATTCCAAAAAATCCGCTAAGAACTTATAAAAATCTCGCTCTTATTTCCAGAGATATTTTAGATAACGAATATTTTATGAATCACTTTCTTGCGCAGGGAGAAATTTTAACAAGCACCTCATTAAGTAAAGATGCTAAATTATTAAGTCTTGCAGTAATTCAAAAAAGACAGCTTGAAGATGTCACCAAAAAGAGAAAGTCAAACAAAGGTTGGTTCAAGAAAGTTCAGGAGGAAGGCGATGAATAATGTTTTAAAAAAGACAGAAAGTAAAAAGGAGGAACATGGAAAATTTAACACTTAAAGACGAGATAAGAAAACTCAACGAGAACTTTCAGGAGCTTGTTAAAAAGAAAGAAGCAAAAAAATTTAGACTGCCCTGGAAAGCGAGAGTCAGCAAGAAAAGAGCAAAAGAAGGATATGCTGGAATTTGTTATATAAATGAGAATAGGAGCGTTAATTTTATGAAGGTTCCAATAAAAGAAGGAACAATTATTATAAACGGGACTCCTCATTTAGCAACAACCGACTATATGCTTAACTTCAAGAACAAACCATTTTTAATCGTGCCTTCGTGGAATACAGAACCCTTTAGTCCTGTTGAAAACTTAGAAGAGGCAACTGCAAACAAGAAAACAACTTATGGATATAGACTTTTATTGAATACATTAAAGTCTGAACAGCTTGAAACAAAGAAGAAAGTCGGAACAGCAATAATAATCTTGATTATTCTTGCAATTCTTGCGGGCGGATATTACCTGCTTAAGGGGGGAATTTAAATGAGAAAATATGGCTCTGGAATTTTAGAAATAATAATCAGAGATGGAACTGGAATGAAGTTAGACCATTTCACAATGAACCTCGCCGATAAAAAGCTGCAGATGAAAATATTTAATATAATTGGCTCTAAGTATGGAATAGAATTTTCAAGAGATGGCTTCTTTGATTTTTAACTTTATGGGAGAGACTCACGGTACATTGTTGCATTAACTGGACTTGAAAAAATTTAAAAAAATAAGTTAATCTTCTGGGTTTTGCTCAATAGAAAATTCCTTATCGTTCTTGTCTAACCTTTCCTGAAAGTCTTGTTTTGCTATATCCTTTATTTTATCTAAAAAGGAGTTCAACATAGCCAAATCGTTTAAACTGACTTCTTCGTCATCTACTTCGTAGCCATAAGCGAATCTAACCTGTCCTTCTTCATCCTTTAGGATGTTTATGTATGTGTTGCCAATTAGTTTATTTTTTGTCATTTTAAAACTCTCTTTTGTATTTTATCAATCTCATTTAATCTATGTTTTTTACATAAAGGGATATGCCATTTATTTTTACCAATATCTTTATCTAAATTAGTTTTACATAGTAGACATTCTCTTATTGAGATTTTTCTAACTATCTCTTCAAGTTCAAATTTCATCTTCCTATTAATTTAATAGCCCTTTGCTCTTTTTGGTTTTTTCCCAGCTGAATAGCGTGTCAAACTTGCAATTCTTCCACGTTCTTTTTCTGTTCATTTTTTACCACTTGAAGCCCTTGACACTAATCTTTTAGTCATTCTTGCCATCTTTTTTTAAACCTCCTTTCAATGTATTAATATAGTCAGAGTTCTCTAAATGGGAAGTGTCCTTTTCCTTAGAGATGTTCTTCGGTATTGCTTTCCCATAACTCTGACTACTATTAATATTTGTTATAGTTTTTAACCCTAATTCTATATGCTGTTCTAAACAATAAAGAGGAATATTTGCAACAGCTTTTTCTTCTGGAGACCATTTACTATTAATAGTTAAATCAAGTATCTCTCTAATTAAATTTTTTATATTTTCTCTTTCCTCTAATTGCTTTAATTCAGCTAATTTATTAATGATTGTCCACCAATAAGCATTGTCGTATCCTTTAATATTAAAATCATACATCGCTCTTCTAATCTGTTCTCTTGTTGTTTCCTCATTATCTATATTTAACATTTTATCTATAAACTCCTCTGATTCTACTCGCATTAATTTCTTTAATATAAACCCATTTTATTTTTATTCTATCTCCTTCTTCTAAGGTATTATCATATAATAAACTCTTTTCTTCTGCAAAATAATAAGTATTATTTATCTGTCTGTATCTTTCTGATAAGTGTGGAGGATTACCTAATAATCTATAGGTATGAATACATAAACAACCATTAGGACATAAACTTGTTTTCCTAATTTCTTGCGATTGAAAATATTGTATATCATATCTTTCAAAACTAAAATACATTATAAAAAGACTTAATGTGATAAAACACAGACAAAAGATTGTGATTATTACCACATATTTAATAACTTCATTTTGACCTTTTTCTTTTAGTTCCATTAGTTTAGATAAAGACATTGAATTTTTCATTTTGTTATAATTACCTTTGGACTCTTGTCATAATTTAGTTCAGCTAAAAATTGTAGGATTTCTTTTTTCTCGTCATCTCTTTGAGACTTATAGAATTTCCAAAATATCCCTATTCCTAAAAAACAAATAAGAATAATAATAGACATCTTATCTGGATAAATAAAAATAGTCCCATTTATATAGCTTACAAACCAAGAAACAATTAGCATTCCAAAAAAAATCCCAGAAGAAAAAGCGTAAGGAAATTTTAACCTTTTAAACAAATTAACTTTTTTCATTTTCCCTTAACCTCTTTCTCAATTAATTTCTCTAACAATTCAGACATATCTATTTTCTTCTCAATGCAATAGACTTTAAGTTTATCTCTGATTGATGATTTGATTTTAAAGCTCGTAGTTACTCTTATTTCTTCATCCATATTTCCACCTCTTACATTCTTGCTCTTGAAAAAATAAGGCTATTCCGCAAATTGCTGTTTGAAATATCATCTCTCCAACAATAGCATAAACGAAGTTAATACTTGCATAGTAAACTAATATAAAAACCCAGATAGATACAAAAAGCCACATGGTAAAATAATTATCTTCCATTTTTTACTTTCTCCCTTTGTTTTTTATTATAACACCGTAAACATAAATGTTCTCCAAAATTATCACAGTAAAACTTAGATTTTGTATTAAAACTTTTATCACATTCATGGCAATATTCTGGCTCATCATCACAGATAGCACAAACATAATGTGTATCTTCTATAACCTTGCTTTCTTTATATTCTTCTTTACTTTCCATAGTAACCTCTTTCTATTAATTCCAACCAACCATTTTTATTTTCAATCTGAACGTTAGGCACAGCAATTTGTGAAGGAGTTTTCTTTTCTAATGCCTGATGGTTTCTAACCCAATTATAGTAAATCTCAAATCCTTTCATTATAGTTTGAGCTGATGTAATGCAACCATGAAAGCCTCGCATTATTTTAGTTCTCTCTCTTAGAGTATTGTGTAGTCTTTCAACCTTATAATTAAATCCACCCGAATCTGATTTGATAACTTGATGGATTATTTTAGGGTTTCTTGTAGCATGAGGATTTAAACCGAATGTCTTTTTAATAGTTCTTGGATAAGCAACTAATCCATCAGTAGAGATAACCTTAACCTGATTTCCCACCTTTCTCTTTGCATTATAATAAACTTTGTTTAAAACTTTGTTAGTTCTTTGAGGTTGGTAATCTGTGCTTACTAAATATCTGCTATCAATATCAATTACATCTATAAAATATTCGTTTGCTACTCCCTTACTTCCTTTTTGATGGTCTATTCTTCTTTTGTATTCAACCTCATCGCCCTGTAATTGCCAACCTGCTTTAATGCTTTGCTTCTCTGTAAAGTTCTGCATAATTGGAACATACTTCATAATCCATCTGTAAATTGTTGAAGCATGAACTCCCTTAGGAAAGAAGCGTTTAAGATGGTCTGCTATCTTGTTAAAACTCATTCTAGAATAATACATATCTGTGCATTGGGTTATTAACTGCTCTTTGTTTCGCATCCTGAAAAATGGGTTGTCAAGAACAAAACGATTATTACAAATCTTACATCCGTATCTTTGAGTTTTCTCTCGGTTCTCTGTTTGGATAATTCCTCTTTTGATTATCTCTTTTGAGTTGCATTTCGGACAAGTTATTTGTGTTGCTTCCATAGTATTATATAATACTAAAGAGTATATAAAGATTTGTATAGTAAAGTAGTATATAATACTCTAAGGGGATTTATTCATAAGTCCACTTAATGCAACAATGTAGACTCACGGAAAGATTTAAATAGTAAGAATGTTAATTAATATTTATGGTAAAACTTTATAAAAGTATTAATGTGAAAATAGAGACGTGGAAAAAGTTACAGGAAATTAGAATTGACGAAGAGTCTACTATATCTAAAGTGGTTGATAGACTGCTTCAAATAAAAGAGGAAAGCGAAAAATGAGTGAAGTAAAAATACTTATTCAATTTAATGCAGGCGACCTTAAATTTATTATAAACAGAGAATCCTCAAAAGAAGAAGTTAATGAAATATTAAAGTTGATTGGGGCTCTGCGGATTTTAACTAAACAATTAGAAGAGAAGATAATTAAAAGAATTGGCATTCAAAATGGCTAATAGATGGAAAGTTATTGCAATAATCTTCATAATACTTTTTCTATTGGAGTCTGCGTTTTTACTTTGGGCATATAATCTCGGAGCAGAAACGATAGAGAAAAATGCCGAATGCCAATTAAATATCTGCAAAGGACATGACTCTTACTTCTACGACGATACTGAAAAGATTTGTTATTGTTATATAGATAATGAAATTTCTTATTGGGAATATGTTAATTGAATTTATATAAGTTAATTTGGTTTCCAGCTGAATTTATTTTTCCCTTTAAGAAACCCCATAAATTCTTTTATTTTAAAATCTATCTCTTCATTTTTTATTCTTAAATTAATCAGGTTGATACATTTTTCTATGGATGCCCTTTTTAATCTGCCATTTTTAATGTCCTCTTTTTTTACTATTCCTCTCTCCAAAGAATAAAAAATAAGTTTGTCTATATATGCAATCCAAAATTCAGCAAAGTCAAACGTCAAAGAAGGTTGTCCTCTGTGATTTTCATGCAGAAAAGAATGATATGGATTTATCCCATTGAGAATTAATCTCTGCTGTATTTTATTTCTTAAAACTGTGTGCATGAAATTCATCAAGACATTTATAACATCTATGCTTCTTCTGTCTCTTCTTTCAAATTCAAATGCAAATTCTCTATTCATTTCTGAAAGTGCAAAATAAAAATTCTTTGCGATATTTCCTTCTATCCCCATAATCTCTTGTCTTGTTTTTGCATTTATCAAACTTCTATCAAGATTCCTCATTTCTTTAAGAATTTCTTTTATATTTTCATTTTTTCTGGTCTCATTTAATCTTGATAATACTTTAATTCTTCCTGAACAAACAGCTTTGCAAAATGTCCACATTAGTTTTCTCTTTTTGTATTTTGAAAGTTTAAAAAATAATTCCTCATTCTTCAGGATTTTTGGAAGATTTTTTGAAGGGATTATAAAATGACTCGGATTCCCCCTATTGAAGATAGAAATTGTAAGGTTTGGATTAAGTTCAAATATCCCTGTGGAAATTGAAGATGGTTGTTTTGTTAGGATAATCTCATCTATCTTTGTAGGATTTAAAAGAAGAGTTTTATTTTCTTTTGTATTGAAATCAAACCCTTTTATTCTTATTCCTAAGTTTTCTTTCTTCACGTTACATGGATAATTTATTATCGTTTGCATAGATTAATTTAAGATTTTTGCGTCAATTATTAAAGTTGCATAAGTCTATTAGTATGATACTTTTCTAAAGACGAATTCCCCGAAACCAGTTGCATAAGTCTATTAGTATGATACCTTTTCTTGGACTTGATTTTCATTGTTGCATAAGTCTATTAGTATGATACTAATTTATCTTTTCCTCTTCAGTAATTCCTTATACCTTAACCATAAGTTTTTATAATACTCTTAATTTACATGTAAATGACGTTATTCAATTTAAAGCCAGTAATAAACAAGAGGAATGGGCAGATAAATTTTTCTTTGAGGAAGAAAGATTTGCCTATCAATCTAAAAAGAATTTTTAATAAAAACCCTCAAACAATTAAACTATTAAAAATGAAGTTGGAGAGTTATGAATAATGGCAAGAATACCTGATGCAAGAAAGATTGCAGGAAGAGCTCTTGAACCTGCAAGGCAGGAATTAAGACAGCAGGAAGCAGAAATTGTTGAACAAATAAGCACCACAAAAAGAAATCTTGCAGAGCGTGAAAGATTATTAGCTGAACAGCAGAGAGCGATGCAATCACAAGCAGTTGTGCGGGGTGGCGGATTATCTTTAAGAGCGCAGAGAGAACAAATTGCACAGCAAATCGGTCAGGAAGCTACGAAAGTTCGTGAAGCAAAACAGCAAGTTGCACAAGCAGAAGTTTCAGTTGCTGAACAATTTCAAAAAGCAAGACAGGAACTGGAAAAGCAGAAAGAGGCTTTACAAAAGCAAGTAGTTAAAAGTCTTGCCTTCGCAATACCCGAAGAAAGAAAATCTTTAGAGTCAAGGTTACAGGAAGAATTTAAAAAGCAAGTCGGAGAATTAACTGAAGAGCAAAAAGCTGAAATTTCATCTCAAGTCAGAAAAGCACTTGGAGAAGTTCAGCCGAGAGGAATAAGACCAACCGCTCCCGAGTTTTCAATTACAATTCCTACAAAAGAAATTGAGGCTCCTATTTCTGAAGTAATTATTGAAACGCCATCTGCAAGAAAAAGTTTCTTGCAAAGAGCTGCTGAATTAACAGCTCCAAATCTTTTAGGACTTTCTGGCATAAGAGCGACTGCTGTAGACATAGGAAAAAAAGTAATTGAAGTATCTCCTCCTGTTATTACTAAAATAGCTAAAAGGCAGGAAAAATTCAAAACAACTCCTTTAGGAATTGCTTTAGGAGCAACTTTCGGACTTGTTGAAAAAGTAGAAGAAAAAGTGAGCAGTGTAACACCTGTTAAAGAAATCAGAGGAGGACTCTCTGAAATAGGACAGAATCTAAGAGAGACAATAACATCTTCAGCATTTACACCAACAGAAATAAGTGCACAGCGTCTTGTTGAGCAGCAAGAACAGCGATTAACTAAACTTGATGAACAAATACAAAAAGTCCAAACTGCTCCGACTTTTAATGAACAGCGATTTATAGAATTAAACGAAGCAAGAAATCAAGCCATAGTTGATTTAGAAAGAAGCCGGCAAATTCAAAGAGAAGTGAGAGCTCCTGTTTTATTTGAGATTAGGGAATTTGGAGGTGGGGCTGTTGAAGTGCCATTTCCAACAGCTTCTTCTTTATTGATTAGACCTATTGGATTCAGCAGAGAATTTGTTGAAAGCATAGCAGGAATTCCAGAACAAATAGACCAAGAACCAACGGGAACACTTGCTTCTTTAGCAGGGCAGGCAACGTTTTTTAGTGCAGTTGGCGGATTAATATCTCCTAAGACATCTAAAGTTCCAATAGTTGAAAAGGGGAAGGTAACTTATAAATTAGGAACTATAAAGTCCAAAGGTTTCTCTGCCAGCGACGCTGTAAAAATAGGAACAAATCCTGATGGTTCTGCTGTTTATAAAGTAAATGTAGAACAGAAATTTGTTGTTGTTGATAAGGGCGGAAAAATTCTCAATAGGTATACGACAAAATCAGAACAGATTGTAACAACTTCTGTAGACAGCAAAACAGGAGCGATAAGAGCAGCTATTGAAGAAGCGGTAGCTGCTACAGAAAGAGCAGGGGCAGGGAGAGTTTTCAGAGACGAAAGGAAAATGACAACTACACAAGATATCAGTGGGATTGAAGGTTCTGTAACATTGCAGCCAGGAACTGCAGCAAACATTTTAAAAGGAACTGGCGAATTTTTTATTAAGGAAAAAGAAATAGGCAAATTAAAAATCCAGAAGCCAAGAGTCGCAATTCAATTCCTTCCTGGCAAGCCCGTCCCTACAATATTTGAACTCCCTGCTGCAATGGTAAGAAGAATAAAGCCAAGAGCCAGAGCCGAAGCAAGAGCTTTATCAAATATAGAAGTCAGACAATTAGGAACAAGACAAACTCAAAGAGGAAAAATTTCTGGCACAGAAACTTCTTTTCTGTTCCGAACTGTCTCTGATGTAACCCCTGAATTAGTTAA
>Ga0214472_10005938_pt1 | contig 12823 bp, 6 predicted proteins | sample RVTome_6_FD_207662 | JGI IMG/M metagenome (GOLD analysis project Ga0214472, IMG submission 207662) | Soil microbial communities from uranium-contaminated site in the Upper Colorado River Basin, Wyoming, United States - RVT140D175 | ecosystem: Environmental > Terrestrial > Soil > Contaminated >... | reverse complement strand
CGTCTCGGGTAGAGCACGTTGCAGTGCACCCCGCAACCGCCATGGAAAATAGACCGGCATATTCCCCCGTAGGGGCGGCCCCCCGTGGCCGCCCTGCCCTTGTTCGCCTTCGACCGAGGGGGATTCACCGGTTTTTCCCTGCCCGAGTCTCTAGCTGGAAACTCCCGGGTTTGAAGGGCAGATCCATGTGCCCGCCTGCCCCGAAACTGCCTCTTCGAGCTCTTCCAGGGCGCAGATGACCGCAGTGCCCTCCGTTTCACGGGCAAAGCGGATGCCCGCCTCGACCTTGGGGCCCATGGAGCCGGGCAGGAAGTGCCCCGCTTCCAGATGCCGCTGCGCCTCGTCCACCCCCAGGCGGCGCAGGAACCTCTGTTGCGGCCCTCCGAAATCCAGCGCCGCGCCCGGGACGTCCGTGGCCATCACCAGGCGGGCGGCGCCCGCCTCGGCGGCCAGCAGGGCGCTGGCCCGATCCTTGTCGATGACCGCCTCAAAGCCCTCGAGCCTGCCCTGCTTCCGCAGGACGGGGACGCCACCGCCGCCGCAGCAGATGACCAGCACCCCCTGCGTCAGCAACTCGCGGATCAGCTCCGCCTGGAGGATGCGCACCGGGGCCGGGGAGGGCACCACGCGCCGGAACCCCTTGGGCGTCTTCGCCTGCGCATAGTCCGCCGATGCGGCCGCATCGGCGCTCAGCACCGGCCCTACCGGTTTTTCGGGGCGGCTCAGGGCCGGATCCGCTTCCGAGATCTCCACCAGGGTCAGGAGGCTGAGCACGGGCGCCTGGGAGGGGCCGCCGAGTCCGGCCAGGGCCGAGCGAAGCTGCGATTCCATCAGGTAGCCGATCTGCCCCTGGGTCATGGCGACCAAAACGTCGAGACTCTGGGCGGGCAGGGCGCCGCTTTCCGCCGCCGCGAGCAGTTGTCCCACCTGGGGACCGTTGCCGTGGGTCAAGATGAGGGAGTGAGTCCTTGAGAGCCGGGCGACGGTTTCCATGGCCCCGCGCAGGTTGGCTCGCTGCTCGGAGGAGGTGCCCGATTCGCCGGGACGGATGAGGGCGTTGCCCCCCAGGGCGATGAGGACGAGTTCGCGCCTCATGGGGAGCCTCCCGCGGTCCCCAGGCGCTCGCACACGGCTTCAAGCAGGCCCGGGGAGCCCGCGTCCTTGAATTCGTACCGGGCCCGGATGGCAGGAACGCTCAGCCGCAGCAGCCGGGCCAGATCCGCGGGGGTTCCCAGGATCACGAATTCGCAGTCCGCCGCCGCGATGCTCGCCTCCAGATCCGAGAGCTGCCTCGGGCTGTAACCCATGGCGGGCAGCACGCCGCGGATGTGGGGATATTTTCGGAGGGTCTCGCGCAGGCTGCCCCGGGCGATGGGGGCCGGATCGAGGATGCGGGCGCCTGCCGCCTCGGCGGCCAGGTAGCCCGCGCCATGGGGCATGCCCCCGTGGGTGAGGGTGGGGCCGTCCTCCACCACCAGCACCCTGCGTCCCCGGAGATCCGTTTGCGCCTCCAGGCGGATGGGCAGCTTCGAAAGCAGGATTTGCGCATGGGGCGCCGCCTTGGTGATGCTCTGCCGAAGCCGCTCGACGCTGCCGGCGGGGGCCGAATCCGTCTTGGTGATGAGGGCGATGTCGGCCAGCAGCATGTTGGCCTCGGAAGGGTAGTAGAGAGTCTCGTGGCCGGCCCGGTGGGGGTCGAAGAGCACCAGGTGCACCTCGGGCCGGAAGAAGGGCAGGTCGTTGTTGCCCCCGTCCCAGATGAGCAGATCCCCCTGCTGCTGGGCCGCCTCCAGAATGCGGCCGTAATCCACCCCCGCAAAGACGCAGAGGCCCGCCTCCACCAGCGGCTCGTATTCCTCCCGCTCCTCCAGGCTGCACCGGGCCTCATCCATGTCCGCAAGGCTTGCGAATCTCTGCACGGCCTGCTTTTCCAGATCCCCGTAGGGCATGGGATGGCGCACCACCACCGGGTTGAATCCCCGGCTCTTGAGCCCCAGGGCCAGGGCCCGGGTGCAGGGGGATTTGCCGCAGCCCGTGCGCACGGCGCAGACGCTGACCACCGGGACGGCGGCCCGCAGCATGGTGCGCCCCGCCCCCAGAAGCACGAAGTCGGCCCCGCAGCTCTGGGCCAGCGCCGCTCGGTGCATGAGATCGGGATAGGAGATGTCGCTGTAGGAGAAGACCACCTGCTCGACCCGCTCGCGGCGGATCAGATCCCCCAGGCGGGCCTCGGGCTCGATGGGGATGCCTTCGGGATAGAGAGGCCCGGCCAGGGACGGGGGATAGCGGCGACCGGCGATCTCGGGGATCTGCTCGGCGGTGAAGGCGATCACCCGGGCCTCGGGGTCGTCCCGGAAGCAGCAGTTGAAGTTGTGAAAATCCCGCCCGGCGGCGCCCATGATGATGGTGTTGCGCGGCATCTCGAAACCTCCTCTCCAGATTTTCTGCCGGTGAGGCCGAATCCCTATCATTCTAGCAGAGCCCCCGCCGGGGGCGATTTCGCGATGCAAATCGGCCGCTTCTGGGGTACATTGCGGCGGTTCCCTCATCCCCCGGATTTTTCGGATTCTCAAGATGTCGTCACTGATACTTCACAGCAGCAACCGCATGGAAGCCCTGGTCGATGCCCTGGGCGAGCTGGTGAGCGTCCCCGCCGGCTCCCCCTTGCGCCCGGAAACCGTCGCGGTGCAGAGCCGGGGCATGGAGCGCTGGCTCAGCCTTCGGCTCTGCGAGCGTCTGGGGGTCTGGGCCAACTGCCGCTATCCCTTCGCGGGCAGCCTCATCGGGGATTTCATGGGACAGATCCTGGGGGAGGCCGGGGGCGGGTCGGTCTTCGAACCCACCACCCTCTGCCTGCGCATCTTCGAGGCCCTGGGGGAGTTGCCCCCGGGCCCCGCTTTCGCGCCCGTGGCCGCCTACCTGGGTTCGGACGACCCGCTCAAGCGTTTCCAGCTCGCCGCCCGCCTGGCCAAGCTCTTCGACCAGTATTCGGTCTTTCGCCCCCGGTGGATCCTCGACTGGCAGGATGGAGGCGAGGAGCACTGGCAGGCCCGGCTCTTCCGGGGGCTCTTGCGGGAGACGCCCCAGGGGCACCGGGCCCTGCTGCTCAAGCAGTTCCGCAGCGCCATCGCCGAAGGCGCGGCCCCCAGGGTGGCGCCGCCTGCGCGCATCAGCGTTTTCGGCCTCTCCAGCCTGCCGCCCTACCATCTCGAGGTGCTCCAGGCCATGGCCCGCTTCACCGAGGTGCATCTCTTCCTGCTCAACCCCTGCCGCCAGTACTGGTTCGATCTCATGGGCGCCAAGAGCCGCCGGCGCCTGCTGGACTTCATGGATGAATCCGAGGCCCACGCCGAGGAGGGCCACCCCCTGCTGACCTCCATGGGCAGCCTGGGACGGCATTTCTTCCGGCAGCTCCACGGCCAGTTCGAGCCCCGGCAGTGCGACCATTTCATCGAGCCGGGAAGAGGGACCCTGCTCGCCGGCCTGCAATCGGATCTGCTCGACCCCTGGGAGCGCCCCGAGGGGGACAGGCAGAGCGTCTGCGCCGAGGATTTTTCCCTGCGGATTCACAACTGCCACGGTCCCCATCGTGAGCTGGAGGTGCTTCAGGATCAGTTGCTGGATCTCTTCGAGCGCCTCCCCGATCTGCGCCCCCGGGACATCCTGGTGATGACCCCGGAAATCGACCGCTACGCGCCCTACATCAGCGCCGTGTTCGACGCGGTTTCCGATGCCGCCAGGCGCATCCCCTACAGCCTGGCCGACCGCTCGGTGCTGGGGGAGGGGGGCATATCCGCCGCGTTCATGGCTCTGCTGGGCCTGGCGGGCAGCCGCTTCAGCGCCCCGGCCATCCTGGATCTGCTGGAGCTCGACGCCCTGCGGCGGCGTTTCGGCATCACGGAGGCGGATCTGCCCCTTATCGGCCGCTGGGTGCAGGGCGCGGGCATCCGCTGGGGCATCGACGGGGAGCACCGCGCCGGCCTGGGCCTTGCGCCCTTCGAGGAGCACAGCTGGGCGGCGGGGCTCGAGCGGCTGCTTTTGGCCTGCGCCCTGCCCGAGGCGGGGCTTTTCGAGGGCATCGCCCCCGCCGGCAGCGTCTCGGGGCAGCAGGCCCAGCTGCTGGGCCGCTTCGCCGATCTCATCGCGGCCCTGGTACGCCTCTGCGAGACGCTTGAGCGCCCCGCCTCCATCGGGGACTGGTCGGCGCGCCTGCTGCGCCTGCTGGAGGATTTCCTGATTCCCGAGGACCCGGGCCAGGAGCGCGAGGCGCAGAAACTGCGGGAGCTTCTGGCCGGATTCGCCTCCTGCGCCCGGGGCGCGGGCTCCAGGAGCGAGGTGCCCCTGGAGGTGCCCCGCGCCTGGCTGGCGGAACATCTGGGGGCCCAGGGCACGGGAGGCGGTTTTCTGGGCGGCGGGGTGACCTTCTGCGCCCTGCTGCCCATGCGCAGCGTCCCCTTTCGGGTGGTGGCCCTGCTGGGGATGAACGACGGGGAGTTCCCGAGGCTGGATCGGCCCCTGGAGTTCGACCTGATGAAGGACGCGCCGGAGCCCTTCGACCCCAGCCGCAGAAACGAGGATCGCTACCTCTTCCTGGAGGCCCTGCTCTCGGCCCGGGACTGCCTGCTCATCAGCTATGTGGGCCAGAGCATCCGGGACAACAGCCCCAGCCCCCCCTCGGTGCTGGTCAGCGAGCTGCTCGACGCCCTGGACGAGGGCTTCGATTTCGGCGGGGGCTCGGCGGCTTCGTCCCTGGTGCGCCTGCATCCCCTCCAGCCCTTCAGCGCGGCCTATTTTGCGGCAGGCTCCTCTGTGTTCAGCTACAGCCGGGAGAACGCCAGGGCCTGCCTCATCCGGAGCGCCGGGCAGCAAAGCCCTCCCGGGCCCTTTGCGAAGGAGCCGCTGGAGGCCATGGAGCTCTCAAGCGTCCTGGAGCTGCCGGATCTGCTGCGCTGCTTCAAAAACCCCTCGCGCTATTTCCTCCAGCAGCGCCTGGGCCTGCGGACGGGCCGGGAGGAAGCCCGGGTGGAGGATTGCGAGCCCTTCGCCCTGGAGGGCCTGGAGCGTTTCGGGCTGATGCAGGAGATGGTCGAGCGCAGGCTCGGGCAGGAGGAACCCATCTGCGAGCGCGAACTTCGAGCCCGCATGAAGCTGCCTCCGGCCGCCTTCGGAGAGCAGGCCTACGCCCGGCTGGCCCGCTCCTGCGAGCAGCTCTGCGACAGGCTCTTCCCCTGGATGTCCGGCGGCAAATCCCATCTGGATCTGGAACTTACGCTTGGGGGCCTGCAGCTGCGGGGCCGCATCGACGGCCTCTATCCCCAGGCCCTGGTGCGCTACCGTCCGGCCAGGATCCGGGGCGCCGATCTCCTTTCCGCCTGGATCGAGCATCTGGCCCTGCAAGTCTTCGGGCACCGGCCCTGCCGGACCCTGGTGGTGGGGGAGGACGCCGACTGGGAGCTGGGCCCCGCCGCCGAGGCGCAGCAGCATCTGCTGGAGCTTCTGGAGCTGCGCCGGGAGGCGCTGTGCAGGCCCCTCGCCTTTTTCCCCGAGACCTCCCTGGCCTTTGCCCGAAAGGAACTGGAGGGCGAAAGCGGCATGGGGGAGGCGAAAAAGAAATGGATGGGGGGCCCCTACGGCAGGCCCGAGTCGGAAGAGGAGTCTTTTGCCATCTGCTTCGGCGAGGCCGAGCCCTTCACCGAGGAGTTCGTTCTCCTGAGCAAGCAAATCTACGGCCCCCTGCTGCGTTGCCTCAGGAGTCTTTCGGCATGAACCATTTCGACCTCGCCCGCAGTCCCCTTGAGGGCCGCAACCTCATCGAGGCCAGCGCCGGAACCGGCAAGACCTACACCATCGCCGCCCTGTTCTTGCGCCTGCTGCTGGAGCAGGGGCTGGAGGTGGGGCAGATCCTGGTGGTCACCTTCACCGAAGCGGCCACCGAGGAGCTGCGCGATCGCATCCGTCAGCGCATCCGCGACGCCCTCGTCGCCTTCGATGCCGGGGAAAGCGAGGACGACTTCCTGCGGGGCCTGCTGCAATCGGCGCCTTCGCAGCTTCGGGCCAGGGCCTTGCTGCGCCGGGCCCTGGTGGCCTTCGACGAGGCCGCCATATACACCATCCACGGCTTCTGCCGGCGGGTGATTCAGGATCGGGCCTTCTCCACCGGGATGCGCTTCGACACCGAACTGCTCACCGATGCCTCCGCCATGCTGCTGCAAATCGTGCGGGATTTCTGGCGCCTGCGCAGCCGCAACCTGCCCGAGGTGCTGGTGGCCCATCTGCTCGAAAAGAAGATCGGCATCGAGGCGCTGTGCCGGTTCCTGCGGGGCAAGCTCATGGATGAGGGGCCGCAGGTGCTGCCCCTGCCCGCCGGTGCTTCGGCCTCCGAGGCGCACCGGCGCTGCCGGAGCCTCTTTGCGGAAGCCGAAGAGCTCTGGGGGCGGGACAGGGCCGAGATCCTGGCGCTGCTGGAGAAGTCGCCCCACCTCAACCGCCGCTCCTACCGCAAGGATTATCTGGCCTCCTGGAGCGCCCAGCTGGAGGACTGGTTCGAGCGGGGCGAGCCGGCGGCCTGCCCCGAGAAGGCCCTGGAGCGCTTCGGACACCAGAGCCTGGAGGCCGCCACCAAGGAGGGGGGCTCGCCTCCGCGCCACGGGTTTTTCGAGACGGCCCAGCAGCTCTTCGAGGAGCTGGAGATTCTCAAGGAGGCCCTGCGTCTCGACGTGCAGCGCCTCAAGCTCGATTGCCTGAGCTACGCCAGGCAGCAGCTGGAGGAGAGAAAGGGCGCCGAAAATGTCCGCTTTTTCGACGACTTGCTGACGGGTTTGAAGAAATCGCTGGAAGCGCCCCGGGGGGACGATCTCGCCTCTGAGCTGCGCCGGCGCTATCCCGCGGCCCTCATCGACGAGTTTCAGGATACGGACTGCGTCCAGTACCGCATCTTCAGCCGCATCTATCCCGACTGCGAAAGCCTGCTGTTTTTCATCGGCGACCCCAAGCAGGCCATCTACAGCTTCCGGGGCGCGGACATCTACGCCTACCTGGAGGCCAGCCGCCAGGTGGACGCCCGCTACAGCCTGGGCACCAACTTTCGCTCCACCCCGTCCCTGGTGCAGGCCGTCAACTGCCTCTTCGGCCGCCATCCCAACCCCTTCGTCAGCAAGGACATCGTCTATCAGCAGGTGAGCGCCGGTCAGAAGCGCACGAAGCTTCTGGACCCATCGGGCGAAGGCGCGGCCCTGCGCTTCTGGCTGCTGCCGCAGCCGGAGAACAAAAAAAGCTGGAGCAAGGAGGAGGCCCGGGAGCTGCTGGCCCGAGCCACCGCCCGGGAGATCGCTGCGCTTCTGCAACAGGCAGGGGACAGCGGGCTCTGCATCCTGGAGGAGCCCAGCGGGCAGCGCTGCGCCATCGGTCCCGGGGATCTGGCCGTGCTGGTGCGTTCCCATCGCGAGGCCAGGATCGTCCAGCGGGCGCTGCTGGCCTGGCGGATTCCCTCGGTACTCCAGGGCACCGGCTCGCTCTACGCCTCGCAGGAGGCGCGGGAGCTGCTGAGCATCCTGCGGGCCATCCTCAGCCCGGGCGACGAGCCGGGACTTCGGGCGGCGCTGGTGACCTCGGTGCTGGGGCGCGACGCCCGGGAGCTCGATCGCCTGAGCCGCGACAGCCAGGACTGGGACCGAATCCTGGAGCGCTTCGACGGCTATCATCAGCTCTGGCGGCAGCGGGGGCTCTTCGTGATGGCTTCGAAGCTGCTGCTGGAGGAGGAGGTGCGGGAGCGTCTGCTTGCGCTCCAGGGGGGGGAGCGGCGGCTGACCAACCTGCTGCACTGCCTGGAGGTGCTCCACCAGCACAGCGTCGAGGCGCGCCTGGGGCCCCGGGGCGAACTGCTCTGGTTCGCCCGCCAGATCGAGGAACAGCCGGATCAGGACCAGGCCCAGATGCGCCTGGAGACCGACGATGCGGCGGTGAAGATCGTGACCATCCACAAGAGCAAGGGCCTGGAATACCCCCTGGTGTTCTGTCCCTTCTGCTGGGGGGGATCTAAGGTCAAGGGGGAGGAGATCAGCTTCCACGACGGCGCCGGCGGCGATCGACTCAGCCTGGATCTGGGCACGGCGGATCTGGAGGCGCACCGCGAGCAGGCCCAGGAAGAGCTATTGGCGGAGAACATGCGCCTGCTCTACGTGGCCCTGACCCGGGCCCGGTACCGCTGCTATCTGGGGATGGGGAACATCAACGAGTCCGAGAGCTCCGCCCTGGCCTGGCTGCTCTCAGGCGGCGAGGGGGAGGCGGATCCGGAGGCAGCGGCCCTGGAGCTGGTCGCCGATTCCCGCGGCACCATCAGTGCGCAGCCCCTGCCGGCGGGGGGCGAGCCGGTGCCCTACCGGGCCGAGCGCCCCCGGGGAGGCCGTTGCCGGGAATTCAGCCGTACCCTTGAGCACGACTGGCGCATCGCCAGCTTCACCCTGCTCACGGCCCGGGCCACCCACGGCCTGGAGGGGCCGGGCTGGGACGAGATTTCCGCCGAACAGGGGGCACCGGGGATCTCCGGCAGCGGTCTTGACGATCTTTTTGATTTCCCCAAGGGGGCCACGCCGGGGACCTGCCTGCACGAGATCCTGGAGCGTTTCGATTTCACCCTCGATTTCATCGACCCGGCCCGGCAGCAGGAGGCGCGGCTGTTGGTTGCGCAGAAGCTCGAAGCCTTCGGCATCGAGAGCCGCTTCAGCGAGGCGGTGCTGGGAATGCTCCGGAGGCTGCAGCAGGCCCCGCTGCCGGGCCCGGACGGCGCGGTGCGGCTCGGTTCGGTGCCCTGGGAGCAGCGTCTCTCGGAGATGGAGTTTCATTTTCCCCTGCGGCAGTTGAGGAGCGAACAGCTGCGAACGCTCTTCGATCGCCACGCGAACCGTCTGCGTTTCCCCGGCGGCGGGGACTGGCTCTCAAGTGTGGATTTCCCCTCCCTCCAGGGGGTGCTCAAGGGGTACATCGATCTGGTCTTCGAGAGCGCGGGGCGGTTTTACGTGGTGGACTGGAAATCCAATTACCTGGGGCAGGGCTACGGTCACTACGGCCCCGAGAACCTGCTGCGATCCATGAAGGCGGAGCATTACATCCTTCAATACCATCTCTACAGCCTGGCGCTTCACCGGTATCTGAAACAGCGGCTTCCCGGCTACATGTATGAAACCCATTTCGGCGGCGTCTTCTATCTCTACCTGAGGGGGGTCCGGGAAGATTGCGCAGAGACCGGCATTTTCTCCGATCGTCCCCCTCGGGAGCTGATGGACGATCTGGAGCGCCTGCTTTGCCCGGAGCCTTGCCCATGAGTCTGCTGCGACCCTCAAACGAACCGGAGTGGCTCCGGCACCTCTCCCCCTTCGGCCGCAATTTCGTGCGGCTTCTGCGTCGCATCGAGGGGGGCGGCAACGAACCCCTGGAGCTGGTCGCGGCCCTGCTCTGCGAGGCGTCCCTCGCAGGCGACGTCTGCCTTTGCCTGGATGAGGCCGCGCCGGCCACCGCAGGTGCCGAGGCGCTGCCCGCCTTGCCCGGCCCGGGAGTCCTGCGGGAGGCGCTGCTCGGCAGCCGCTGCGTGGGCGCGCCCGGCGAGCAGGCCCCCCTGATCCTCGATGACGCGAATCGACTCTATTTCTACAGGCACTGGCGGGATGAATCCTTCGTGGCCCGCAGTATTCTGGATCGGGCGCAAAGGCTGGAGGATGAGGTGGATCCGGCGCTGCTGGGCAGGGGGCTGGATCGGCTCTTTTCCCCTCAACGGGAGCGGGCCGATTGGCAGCGGGTGGCCGCGGCCCTGGCCTGCCTCAAGCCCTTCGCCCTCATCTCGGGCGGGCCGGGAACGGGCAAGACCTCCATCGTGGTCAAGGTGCTGGCCCTGCTGCTGGAACAGGCCGAGGGGAGGGGACAGCGGATGCGTTGTCTCCTGGCCGCGCCCACGGGAAAAGCCGCCGTGCGCCTGAGCGAATCCATCCGGAATATGAAACAGGGGCTCGATCTGGAGGAGGAGCTCCGGCAGGCCATCCCGGATCGGGTTCAGACGCTGCATCGCCTGCTCGGAGCGCGTCCCGACGGCAGTTACCGCTTCGGGGCGGACAACCTGTTGCCCTGCGACCTGCTGGTGCTGGACGAAGCCTCGATGATCGATCTGGCCCTGATGGCGCGGCTGCTGGAGGCGCTGCCCGCCCGTTGCCGCCTGGTGCTGCTGGGTGACCGGCATCAGCTCTGTTCCGTGGAGGCGGGCTCGGTGCTGGGGGATCTCTGCGCGCTGGAGACGCCCGACGCCTTCTCGAGGCCGATGCTGGAACTGCTTCGCCCCTTGGGCGGGCTGCCCGGGGAGGCAGGGGAAGTCCAGGAGGCGGGATTTCAGGATGTCCTGGTGCTGCTCAAGAAAAGCTACCGCTTCGATGACGCCAGCGGCATCGGCCGGGCCAGCGCGGCCATCAACCGGGGGCAGGGGCGGGACGCCATCGAGGCTTTGAAAAATTCATCGGACTGTACCTTCCGAAGTTTCACCCAGACCCAGGCCATGTACCGGGCCCTGGATGCGGTGGCGGTGGAGGGGTTCGGAGACTATCTGCGTTGCCGAACGGCCGAGGAGGCCCTGGACAGGTTTTCAAGTTTCATGATCCTCTGCGCCCTGCGGCAGGGGCCCGCCGGGGTCGAGGCGGTGAACGAGCGGGTGCGCGGGGCCCTGGAGCGGGCGGGACTCATCGCCCCCAGGGGCCGCTGGTACCGGGGGCAGCCCCTGATGGTGACCCGCAATCTCCCCGCCTTCGGGCTGTTCAACGGGGATATCGGGCTGATCTGGCCCGACCCCCGGGAACAGGGCGCGCTTCGGGCCTTTTTCCCCACCCCCGCGGGGCTCAAGTCCTTCTCCCCCTCCCGGATTCCCGAGCTGGCCACCGTCTTTGCCATGACGGTTCACAAGAGCCAGGGGTCGGAATTCGACGAGGTGCTCATCCTGCTGCCCGAATCCTCTTCCCCTATCCTCAGCCGGGAGCTGATCTACACGGCCCTGACCCGGGCCCGCTCGAAAGCCAGGCTCTGGGGAAGCGAAGCCGTCCTGCGCGAAGCGATCGCAAGAGCCGTGCAGCGCCAGAGCGGCCTGGCCGACGCCCTCCACCGCTGTGCCCCCGCTGATTCGGCCGCCCCGCCCGGGCTCCACGGCCGTTAATCGACGGCCGGTTCGTCTTCCCGCTCCACCCAGCCGAAGGTGCGCTCCACGGCCCGCTTCCAGTGGCGAAGCAGGTGATCCCGTGTATCCATCGCCATGGACGGCGACCAGCGGCGATCCTGCTGCCAGTGTCTGCGCAGCTCCGCCTCATCCGCCCAGAATCCCCCGGCCAGCCCGGCGCAATAGGCCGCGCCCAGCGCCGTGGATTCGAGAACCTTCGGCCGGATGACGGGGACGCCCAGCACATCGGCCTGGAACTGCATCAGCAGGGCATTGCCCGTCATGCCGCCGTCGACCCTCAGATCCTTGAGCGGGACGCAGGAATCCTTGAGCATGGCCTGAAGCACGTCCTGGACCTGGAAGGCGGTGGATTCCAGGGCGGCCCGGGCCAGATGGGAGCGGTTCGCGAAGCCGGTCAGGCCGAAGATGGCCCCCCGGGCGTCGTCGCGCCACCAGGGGGCGAAGAGCCCGGAGAAGGCGGGCACCAGGTAAACTCCGCCGTTGTCGGGGACGGCCTGCGCCAGCGCCTCGATCTCGCTGGAGGATCGGATGAGCCCGAGCTGGTCCCGAAGCCACTGAACCAGGGAGCCCGCCACCGCCACCGAGCCCTCCAGGGCGTATCGGGGCGGAGCCTCTCCGAACCGGTAGGCGAGGGTGGTCACCAGTCCGTGACGGGAGGCGACGGGCGTCTGCCCGGTGTTGAGCAGCATGAAGCAACCGGTTCCGTAGGTATTCTTGGCCTCGCCGGGGCTGAAGCAGGTCTGGCCCACCAGGGCCCCCTGCTGATCGCCGATGACGCCCCGGATGGGGATGGCTTCGCCGAAGGGCCCCGACGCCAGCGTCCTGCCGTAGCAGTCGCCGTGGCTGGAGGGCAGGATCCGGGGAAGGATCGATTCCGGGACACCCATCTGGTCGAGAATCTCCGGATCCCATCGGCAGGTCGAGAGGTTCATCAGCAGGGTGCGCGAGGCGTTGGTGACGTCGGTGGCATGCAGTCCCCCACTGAGGTTCCAGACGAGCCAGCTGTCGACGGTGCCTGCCAAAGCCTCTCCCTTCTGCGCGTCCCGGGCGAAATCGGGGTTGTTCGCAAGCAGCCACATGATCTTCGGCCCGCTGAAATAGGTGGCCAGCGGCAGGCCGGTAGCGTCCCGGAAACGATCGGGGCCTACCTCGGCGCCGAGGCTGCGGCAGAGGGCCTCGGTGCGGGTATCCTGCCAGACGATGGCGTTTCCGTAAGGGAGGCCGGTCCTGCGGTTCCAGGCAACCAGGGTCTCGCGCTGGTTGGTGATGCCGACGGAGGCAATCTGTCCGGGGCGGATGCCCTGGGTCCGCAGGAGTTCGGCAATGAGGCTGCGGCAGTTGTTCCAGATTTCCAGGGCATCGTGCTCCACCCAGCCGGGCCTGGGGCAGATCTGGGCGTGCTCCTTCTGGACCAGGGCGGCCGGGACTCCGTCCGCATCGAAGAGTATGCAGCGGCTGCTCGTGGTGCCCTGGTCGATGGCGGCGATGTACTCTTTCATGGTTTTAAGTCCGTTCTAGAGTGCGGTTTGCAGGATGCGAAGAGCTTCGGCCAGTTCTCTTGCGGCTTTTTCCTTCGGCCAGCAGAGCTCGGCGGCCATCAGCTCCGTAGTGCGGGGCAGG
>Ga0214472_10005937_pt1 | contig 12824 bp, 6 predicted proteins | sample RVTome_6_FD_207662 | JGI IMG/M metagenome (GOLD analysis project Ga0214472, IMG submission 207662) | Soil microbial communities from uranium-contaminated site in the Upper Colorado River Basin, Wyoming, United States - RVT140D175 | ecosystem: Environmental > Terrestrial > Soil > Contaminated >... | reverse complement strand
GGGCTGCGGGAGAACGGGGTCCCCATCGACGGCGTCGGGCTGCAGATGCACGTCAGCGCCGACGGCTATCCGCCGGCCGCCGACATCGCGAGCAACATCGCCCGCCTCGCCGACCTCGGGCTGCTCGTCAACATCTCGGAGATGGACGTCCGCATCCGCACGCTCGCCGGGGATGCCGGCTCGCGTCAGCAGCGCCAACGAGACGTCTACCGGGAGGTGGTCGGAATCTGCGTCGCCCACCCCCGCTGCCACGCCGTCACGTTCTGGGGGTTCACCGACGCCCACTCGTGGATCGACGCCTTCTTCGGCGCCGACGACCCCCTTCTCTTCGACGAGCAGTATCGTGCCAAGCCCGCGTTCTATGGGGTCGAGGGTGCCTTCCTCGGGCCTTGAGGAAGACAGCAGCACGGACACCGCTGGCGCTACTCGGGGGCGTCAGCAGCTAACCGGGGACTCCACCCGCGGAGGCAGAGCCAGCCGCCATCTGCGAGCTCCCGCTCCCGAGCCGTGGGATATGATGACTTTCTCCGAACCGCCCGCGTCGTTGGACGCGAGCCAATCGGCGAGGGCGTCACTCTGCCGGAGCGACTGACGCTCTGCGATGGCACGCGCACCCTGTACGGAGCATGGAAGACCATCGACGCACACATGCCCGGCATGGTGCGGATGGAGAGGGGAGGGTGGGAGTTCGACTTCCGCGACTCCTGGAAGAGCGAGGTCGCGGCCTATGAGCTCGACAAGCTGCTGGGCCTGGGGCTCGTGCCGCCGACCGTGGAGCGCGAGGTGGAGGGCCGGAGGGGCTCGCTCCAGATCTGGGTCGAAGGAGCGATGACGGAGAAGAAACGGCGGGAGCGTGGCCTCGAGCCCAGAGGCCCGCGCGAGGTCATCCGGTGGAAGCCTTCTCTCCGGACCGACTGGCGGGGACAGGAGTCCTCGGTCACGAGCCGCCGCGCTACTTCTCCACGGTGAACGCGGCCGAGCGCATGTCAGAGCCCCGATCGTCCTGCACCGTGACACGGATCTCGTAGGATCCGGCCGGGAACTGCGCAAGGGGCAGCCCCAGCACGTGCTGAATGCGGCCGCTCGCGTCGGGCGCGGGCAGCTCGATGGGCACGTCCGCCAGCTTGGCGCCACTGCGGAGGACCGCGATCCGAGCCCTGGGGGCGTCGGCTCCGGTTATGGCCGCGTAGACCTTGAAGAAGAATGCGAGCTCGCTGCGGGCAGCCTTGCTGATCGGCTCCCCGAGGCTCGGGTAGAGCAGGATCTCCCCGAAAGTCAGGGGATTCTCGGGATCGCGCTCGGATTCCGGGATCTGCTCCACCCGCTTGACCACCATCACACTGCTGAGGCGGAGGCGATCGTCAGAGGGCTCGGGCACGACGAGCTCCGAGTTCCGCACGCTGGCGGCCTCGGCCTCGCCGTCGTAGGCGATCGCCTCGACGGTGTACCTGCCGGGCTCGAGCTCAGCCTCGCGGTAGAAGAGCACCTCGCCGGCCCGTGCGGCGTCCCGGTTGACCAGGGGACCGGTCATCCGGTAGTGCTGGCTCAGGCGGTCGACCACGCGTCCCTCGGGGTCCTTGATCCGAGCCATGATCACGAGGTCGGCGAGATACGTCTTCTCCTCCTCGTCGGTGGTGAACTTCAGCACGTTGCCCGGGACGTCGACCAGGATCGGGGCGAGGCCGGGTCGCTCGGGCTCCGGGAAGCTCAGGCCTCCCGCCCAGGTTGGGAAGGCGTCGGAGGTGGCGCCGCGGTCGAGGCGGGCGAGGGCGGGACCCTCAAAGGACAGGACGGGCCGCTCGTCGGTCTGCCGGATCGCGACGTAGCCCTTGCGGGCCCGGACCTTGACCCCCCCGCGCTGGACCTTGACCTCGATCTTGCGGAAGCTCCCGTCGTAGTCCTGGTTCGTGGGCTCGTAGGCGAGCAGGTAGTAGAAGCGCATGTCGGCGTTGATCCGCCGGAACCCCGTCTTCAGGTCGTTGGTGTCGTGGACGAGGAACCCCCCGGTGTCCTCGGCGAGCTGCCCCAGCCCGCTGTGTGGGTTGAGCCGGAGCAGGTCCTCGTTCCGCTCGAGCTGCTTGGACATGGCTCCTCCGGTGAAGGCGCGACCGGAGGCGCGTTGCCGGGCCTGCTCGTTGGCGGCCGCGATCATCTCGCGGCGGGTCTCGGCCATCACGCTGTCCGTTCGGAGGCCCGCCACGTCCATGGCGTAGACGCTCACGTTGGCGCGATTGGCCTCGCTGATGACCGATCGGAAGTGGGCCTGCACCGCGACCGGAATCGCGAGCCCCTCGGAGAAGAACACCACCGTCTTGCGGCCGGGCATGAGACGCAGGGAGTTCACGACCGCGAGCAGGCCATTGGTGGTGGCGTACCCCTGCTGGTCCCGCTCCAGGACCTCGAAGCTCCGGCTCATCCGCAGCTCGATCGCCCGCAGCTGGGCCTCGGCGGCGGCGCCCCCGGCCGCGGAGCCCGCGGCCAACGCGCCAGACCCTCCGCCCGGACCGCTCGCGCCGCCGGCCGACGAGGCGGACTGCTCGAGCGCGGCTGTGGTCGCCATGATGTCGCGCTGCCGGCCACGGTCCGAGGCGTAGGTGGAGGTCGCTCGCTCGCCGGTCCTCTTGATGGCCTCCCGGATGAGGTCGGCGTCGCTGGTGTAGCTCTGGAGCGTGATCAGGGACAGGTCGATGAGGAACACGCCGACGCGGTCGGTCTCCCGGCGGCCTCCGTCCAGATAGGTGAGGGCGGCGCGCTCGGCCTGATTGCGGGCGTCGGGCGAGAGCCGGTCGAACACGAACGCGATGAGGGCGACATCCGGCTTTCGCAAGGGGGCGGGTGCGGGCCTCGTCGTCTCGGGCTGCGTCTGGCCAGGTTCTCCGGGGGGCCCGGACTCGCCGCCGGGCGCGGGCTCCGGGGCCCGGATGACCTGGAAGATGTCGACCTGCTGTCTTTCACCGTCTTCGTAGACCTCGAAGTCGGATGCCTGGAGGTCCGTGACCGGGGTGTCCTTCCCGTCGCGCACCACGACGTCGAGCAGCACCCGCGACGCCTCGGCACCGAAGGCCTCGATCGCGCCCGGGGCGGGCGTGGGCTCCTCCTGGCCGGCGAGGCGCAGTGGCAGGGCCGCCATGAGCGTCAAGATCAAGCCCAACCCCAGTCTCATGATCTGCCCCTTTTCTCGTTCGGCGTGGCAACGCGGCGGCACCGCAGACGGCGGCCCGGCTCGCCATCTCCGGAGCGCTACTCGGGTGAGGTCTCCTTCTCCTTCGACTCCAGATCGATCCCACCCATCGTCCGTTCGGGGCTGCGTGCGGCCTCCCTCGCCTCGTCGAGCCTCCGGAACTCCTTCCGCTCTCGGTCGGCGTCCTCTTTCCGACCGGCCCGGGCGTAGGCGCGCGCGAGCTCGAAGTGCATCTCCCGGCTGAGGGGAGCGATCTTGATGCCCTCTTCCAGGTGCTTGAGCGCCCCCTCCACGTCATCCATGTTGAGCAGGATGCGTCCGAGGATGTTCCGGCCCGCGGAGTTTCCCGGCGCCAGCTCCACCGCCTTGCGGGCGAGGGCGAGGGCCTCTTCGTGCTCCGCGCGCAGGTTCTTCTCGAGCGCGATCTGCAGCATGGCTTCCACGTGGAAGGCCGAGAGCCGCAGCTCGCGGTTGAACTCCTCGAGGGCCGTGTCTGGGTCTTCCCGCAGCAGGAACACCCCGAACGCGTAGTGGACGTTGCGCGTCTCGGGGTAGCGCAGGAGCAGCTCCTCGAATCCCGCTCGCGCGGCCGTCCGACGGCCGTTCGCCCACTGGACGGTGGCGCGGCCGGCCATCAGCACCATCTCCCGCTTCTGGGGCGGCAGCTCGGAGGGGAGAAACGGCAGCCTCAGCACCGACAGGCCCAGAGCCTCCACGATGCTCATGCTCTCGTTTCCCTCGCGGGCCAGGCGCGCCAGCAGCTCCAGGCTCTCCTCGAACTGCTCGTATCGTGTCAGGAGAGCGCCGAGATGGTAGGTGGCGACGTGATAGATCTCCTTGTTGGGAAGCCCCAGGGCCTGGGCGCGCTGCAGGTCGCTGAGCGCGCGGTCGTAGCTGCGCAGCTCGAACTCGCAGAGCCCCTTGAACGCCCACGAGGAGCCGTCCTCCGGCGTCGCCGCCACGACACGACGGAAGGCGTCACGCGCCTCTTCGAATCGCTCCAGGCTGTAGAGCATCGTGCCCAGGTACCACCAGCCCTCCGTCCAGGAGGGCCGTGCCTCGAGCGCCTCCTGGTAGAGCCGAGTCGCCTCGTCGAGGCGCGCCGCGCTGCGCGCCTCCTCGGCGGCCTTGGCCAGGCGCTCGAAAGCAGCGTCACTCGGCGGCGCGGTTGCGGTCGCCGCTGCACGCCCCCTGGCCGACACGGTCGGCACCTCGGGTGATGCAACCCGGGGTAGCGCCCCGGCGAGAACGGCCAGGACGACCAGGGCCAGAGTCAGCCGCCCTCCGATGCCGGGCGAGCTCATCAGTCCCTCTGCTCCTGTCGTCGCCCCTCGTCCGGCGGTGCTCCGCCATCCGTCGTGCCGGGAGGGGCGGTCTTGAGCGCAGCGTCGTCGCTCTTCTGGCGCTCGGTCGTGAGCCTCCGGGCGATCGCGCGTTCACGCTCGGCCTCCTCCGTCCGGCCCAGCCTGAAGTACGCCATGGCCAGGAGCACGTGAGCCTGCTGGAAATCGGGAGCCTGGCTCACCAGCGGCTCGAGGGCCTCGCACGCCTTCTGAAAGTCACCAGTGGACACGTGGAGGCTCCCCATCGCATAGAGCACGGTCAGGTCCCCACCCCGAAGCCGCGAGGCCCGCGTGAGGTAGGCCAGGGCTTCATCGTAGCGGCCCTCGTCTCGCCTCAGGTTTCCCATCTGGAGGGTAGCGTCGAAGTCGTTGGGGTTGATCTCGAGCTCCCGACGGTAGGCGGCCTCGGCGCCCTGGGCGTCTCCCATGTGCTGGAGCGCCTGCCCCAGCAGGGAGTGGACGGTGAGCAGGTTCGGATCGAGCTCCGCCGCGCGACGCAGCTCGTCCCTGGCGGCAAGAGGGTCTCCCGCCCGCAGGTGGGCCTCACCCATCAGGAGGCGCGTCTGGGCGGAGTCGCCCTCGCTCAGCACGCGGTCGATGAGCACCTTTCCCCGCTCCAGGTCGTCCTGCTGGAGCAGCGCGCTGCCCAGGAGGTAACCGTAGGCGCGGTCCTCGCCCCAGGCGTCTTCGAATGGCGAGAGCAGCTCCACGACCTTGGCGCTGTGCCCCTGCCGCAAGTGGCACTCCGCCAGCAGGAGGAGAGCGCTCTTGTTGTCGGGTTGCTTTTCGACGACGCGGGCCAGCTCCTCGGCCGCCTCCGGGAGGCGCGCCGCCTTGAAGAGGGCGAGCCCGAGGTTGAAGCGGATGGCCGGGTCCGGGCTCTCTCCGGCGAGGGCGAGGCGGTACTGCTCGATGGCCTCGTCGTGGCGGCCCAGCCGAACGTACGCCGCGCCCAGGTTGGAACGAACGTCCGCCCTCTCGGGGGCGCGCTCGAGAATGGCGAGGTACGCGTCGATGGCGCCGAGGACGTCCCCCTGCTGGTGGAGCGACACCGCGCGGGCCACCAGCACGTCGACGTCTTCCTCCTCACCCGCTCCACTGGCGAGCGCAGGCCACGCGCTGACCACGAGGGCCATCGAGAGGAGGAGAAGAACGTGGGTCCCGATCCTGGGCATGAGCACGTGCGCGTGACGTCCGACTTCGTCGACGATGATATCAGGTCGAAAAACAAAGGGGGCAGCGAGCATTGGGCTCGCTACCCCCTCTTCAGGAGTCGACCGGTCCGATGGCCGGACCAGTCGCTCAGGTCAGAAGTAGAACTTCAGCGCCAGCTCGATCACCCGGTGTCCGCGCAGGAGGTTGATGTTTCCGAAGTTGCGCTGCGTCTGCTCGGTGAAGACGAAGCCCTGGGTCGGGTCGCAGACGTTCTCGGTACCCCCGACGCCGTTCGGCGCGTCCACCCGGACGTTACAGGTCGTCTCCAGCCGGAGGTCGATGTCGTCGGTGACCACGGGCGAAGCATAGGCCATGTTGAAGCAGTTGAAGCAGCCGATCCGGAACTGCAGCTTCTTGCCCCCGGTGCCGATCGGGAAGTTCTTCATCAGGGTGACGTCGTGGAACATCCGGTTGGGGGCGCGGATGTACACCGCCTGGTTGTAGGGACCGGACTCGGGGAAATTCGGGATCGTGAGCTGGTTGACGTCGAGCAGCTTGTCCCCGGGGCTGGTGCCGCCGATGCTGACGCCGTCCCCGATGATCGGTGTCACGAAGCCGCTGCTGATGTTCTGGGCCCCGGCGCAGGTCGACGTGCCGTCCCACGCCAGGCACATGTCCGAACCGATGCCGAGGTCGCCCGAGAACCGGAGGCGGATGTACTGGCCACTCTGGAATGTCGAGATGCCCGAGACCTGCCAGCCGTTCAGAAGACCCTTCAGGAAGCCGCTGCTCGTCTCGCTCACGAGGTCCGGCACCATCCAGTTGTAGGACACGTTGATGAGGTGCGTCCGGTCGTTGGAGGGGACGCCCCAGGTGCGGTTGCGGGCGTCATAGGGGTCGAGCCCTCCGGAGCCGTCGGTCTCGTTGATGTTCGTCGCGCCCAGCACCTTCGAGAACGTGTAGGTCAGGAAGTACTGCAGCCGGTCGCTCGTCTGGCGGCTCAAGGTGGCCTGGAGCGAGTGGTAGTTGGACGTGGCGGCGTACTCCCAGACCCGGATGCGGCCAAACGCGGGGAAGGCCGTGGCCGCGTTGAGGATGCTGTCGTCGAGGGCGACCCGGTTCGAGGGGATCGAGAGATCCGCGTTGCCGATCTGACCTTGCAGGAAGGTGCCCAGCGGAATCACGTTGATGTCGCGGTGGTTCAACAGGTGGCGCCCGAAGGTCCCGACGTACCCCACCTCCAGCACGTTGTCGGCAAAGAGTCGCTTGGAGACGGACAGGCTCGTGTTGGTGATGCGGGGGTAGTCCTTGTCGTCCACGTTCCCCGAGATGATCTCCTGGCCCGCGATGATCGAGAAGGGGTCGATGCCGGGCAGCTGGTTGAAGCCAAAACCGTCCCAGGGGCTGTAGTACGAGTTGAACGCATTGGGGGGGATCCGCATCACGTCGTACTCGGCGTTGCCCTGGGGCCGGTTGTAGAAGACGCCGGCGCCCCCGCGGACCACCAGGTCGCCGTCGCCCTTGACGTCCCAGGCGAAGTTCACCCGTGGCATCCAGAAGATGCTGCGGTTGGGGGTCAGGCGATCGGGCACGTCTCCCTTCGCGGCGTAGGCGATGCCGTTCAGCCGCTCGAGGGTGCCGTCGAGGTAGGCCCCCTGGGTCGGGTCGTAGCGGGCCGGGTCGAAGATGGCGGCCAGTCCCTGGATCTCGGTATTGTTCGGCATGTAGGCCGCGCGCACTCCCGCCTCGAGCGTGAAGTTGCGCTTGATCTTCCAGCTGTCCTGGGCGAAGAGCGCGACGTTGTACTGTCGGAAATGACCCGAGGGGAGGATGCTCCCCTGTCGGTACGAGATCGGCTTCCCGACGAGGAGGTTCCCCAGCGTGCTCCCGGTGGCCCCGGGCTGGCCCCAGGAGGCGGTCTCCATCTGGCCTTCCTCCTGATTCTGGAAGTTCTGCTTCTTGTTGAGCTGCTCGACGCTGACGCCGAACTTCAGCACATGGGTGTCCAGCACCTTGGTCACGGTGTCCGTGAGCTGCAGGGCGTCGTTGTGGGCGAACATCGGGTTGCCGTTGAAGGCGAAATCGCCGATGCCCTGGTCGTTCCAGGGAGTCACGTTGAGCGGGAGGTACGGGACCTGCTGTCCGTAGAATCCCGCGAAGCCCCCGAGGCCGTAGGTGTTGAGGTCCATGACCGCCGGGTCCGCGAAGTCGTTGTTGAGCCTCAGCTTGCTGTAGCTCAGCAGCACCTCGTTGGTCATGGTGGGGCTGATGACGGTGACGACGCTCATGGAGGCCGACACTCCGGTGTTCGAGCCCCGGACCGGCGTGGGGAGGGCGTAGGGCCCGGTGTCCCACCACAGCCCGCGGGGCTGGTCGTTGGTCTCCTTGGAGTAGGCCAGCCGAAGGTACGCCTTGGTGGACTCGCTCACGTTGTAGTCGAGCCGCAGCATGCTCTCCCAGCGGTCGACGATCCGGAGCTCGTCACCCGTGTAGTTGTACCGGTTCTGCGCGTTGGAGAAGTCGGGCAGCGGGTACTGGTTGAGCAGGACCTGCCCCAGCGGGTCGATGTAGGGCGAGAGGTCGTTGTTCGGGGCCGGATTGCCGGCTCCCGGATGGCCGCCAGGGATCACGACCTGGGTCGGCTGGAGGAGGTTGTCGCCCACCGGGTTCGCGAACTCGGAGAAGTCGCCCTGGCGTTGGGCCTCGGTCGGCACGACGCCGAACCGCGTGCCGAGGTCGACGCGCTGGCGCTGGTACTCGAACGCCCCGAAGAAGAACAGCTTGTCCTTGATGATCGGTCCGCCGAGGTTTGCGCCCGGATAGAGGAACTCGCTGGGGGGCTTGGGGTTGCCGGCTATGGCGTTGGAGCGGTCGTTGGCGGCGAGGTCGTGGTGGCGGCTGTAGACGTAGGCGGTGCCGTGGAACTCGTTGCTGCCGCCCTTCGAGACGGCGTTCACCTGCACGCCGGCGGCCCCGTACTCCGCCGCGTAGTTGCTCGTGAGCATCTTGACGCTCTCGACCATGTCGGGATTGGGGTTGATGATCACGCCGCTGTTGGAGCCGATGTCGATCATCATCGACCCGTCGAGGGTGACGACGTTGTTGGTGCCGCGCACGCCGTTCACTGTGTAGCCGCTCGTGTTGTTTCCGCCTTGGCCGAAGCCGACGGTCTGCAGGGCGTCCTGCTCCAGGGGCACGACTCCGGGCATGATGCGCAGCAGCTCCATTGAGCTACGGCCGATGATCGAGAGGTTCTCGATCTGCTCGGCCCGGAGCAGGCCCTCGCGGGCCCCCGTCTCCGTCTGGATGATCTCCGCCTCGGTCGTGACCGTGATGACCTCGGTCTGCTCGCCCAGCTCGAGGACGACGTCGAGACCGCGCGTGTCCATGGAGCTGATCGTCAGCTTCTCCTCGCGGGTCTTGAAGCCGGGGAGCTCGACCTTGATCGAGTAGGGGCCGGCGAAGATGCCGGCGAAGTAGTAGTTCCCCTCGGGCCCGGTCGTGGAGGTGCGTGTAGCCGCGGTGTCCCTCTGGATGAGTGTGACCGTGGCCCCGGGGACGACGGCTCCGGTCGAGTCGGTCACGGTGCCGCGCAACGAGGCTGTCTGGGCCCCCGCCGGCGGCGCCAACAGAAGCGTGGCCACAAGCGCCAGCCCGAGGCACGACAGCCACCAAGGTGCGATCCGGAGGCGGTGCGGACCTCCGGCGTTTGGATTACGGAAGTCGTGGCCTTCGGGAATGCGTGGTCTCTCCATTGCTACCCCCACACTTGCACTGCAGTCGGGACATGGGCTCGGCACGGCATATGGGCTCCTTGCGGCGACGGATCGTCATGCCCACAGGGCCACTCAAGAAACCGATTTCGTCAAGTGAAGTAAAAGCGTGCGAACGGCGGGAGAATAGCGAACCCATAAGATCATGTCAATCGGAAAACACGAGTGAATCATAGGGCCTATGTGCAAGAACTTACCGCCACCGTCTGGTTGCCCGACGGAGACCGTCCAGAAGCGGCGAATGTCCACCCCGGCGGGGTTTCTCGCCCTCCGCAGACGGGTCGACGACCTCCCCCGGGAGGACGGCTTTCGTGCTCGTTTGGGGGCCGCCCACTCCGCCAAGCGTGGGAGTGCCACGCGGGAGGGGTGGTTGGAGTGCCGGGGTGGGGCAGCGGTCGATCGCCGGTCTGCTAGACTCGCGTCGTTTCGGAGTCTTGAGTCCGGAGGAATTCGGGGATGAAACGCGCACTCGTGACGGGAATGGTCCTCGCACTGTGCGGCCTGGGCGCGCGAGAGGGTCGCCCGCAGGGGGCCATGGCGCGCGGACAGGTCGTGGACGAGCAGGGGCAGCCGCTGGCCGGCGTCAAGGTCGAGCTCCAGTACACCGGCCGGGAGCCCGAGACGTTCGTGCGCACGACCAACGAGAAGGGAGGGTTCATCCAGGTGGGCCTCCCGTCCGGTCCCTACACCATCCAGTACTCCAAGGAGGGCTACACCCCGGCGCTGCACCAGACCAACATCACCGCGGGCGGCCTGACCGAGATTCCCACCGCGACGCTGAAGGTGGCACCCAAGGCCGTGGCCGGGCCCGAGGCGGAAGGCCTCCCACCGGCCGAGGACATCGGGAAGAAGATCCAGGCCACCTACAACCAGGCCATGGAGGCGACCCGCGAGGGGCGGCTCGACGAGGGAGTCGCCCTGTACAAGGAGATCCTGGAGGAGGCGCCGGAGCTCGCCGTGGCCCGCTACAACCTGGGCTACATCTACACCAGGAAGGAGGACTGGGGCGCAGCCGAGGCCGAGTTCCGGAGGGTCATCGATCTCCAGCCGGAGAGGAGCGACACGTTCATTGCGCTGGCCGCCGTCTACGAGGCGACGGGGCGCCGCGACGAAGCCCTCGAGCTCCTTTCCGCGGCGAGCTCCCGGTTTGAGCAGGACGCCACCTTTCAGTTCAGCCTCGGCATCGCCTACCTCAATGCCGGAGAGGGCAACCTCGCGGAGGCGGCGCTGCGGAAGGCTCGGGACCTCGATTCCTCGAGGGTCGAGGCGTACTACTACCTGGGGACCCTGGCCATCGGAAACGGCCAGCTCCCCGAGGCGATTGCGGAGCTCGAGACGTATGTGTCCCTCTCGGGCCAGAATCCCCAGAACCTGGCGACGGCCGAGAAGCTGCTCGTGACCTTGAAGAAGTCCGGAACGCAGTAGGATTCGACGGGACCGCGGGGCGGCGATCCGGACGCCAGGGCGATGTCGGAGGCTCAGCCGCCCGTGGAGGGCTCGGCCGGCGCCGCGGTGACCGTGAGCGGCTCCCGCAGCACCTGCTCCCGGCCGGAGATCTCGTCCCGGACCGTGATCAAGAGCTCGTAGCCGCCGGGCTCCACACCGGCCAGCCCCATCGCCCACAGCCGCGACAGATAGCCCAGTGAGGTGGGTCTTATGGCGGTGGGCTCGGCCTGGAAGACCGTCGTGCCGTCGGCCCTGACGAGAGCGTAGCCGGCGCTCACCTGGGGAATTCCGGTGACCATGCCCTTCGTGGCTCCGTAGACGTCGAACTGGCAGAAGAGCGGGCTTCCGGACGCGAACTGACGGTGGGCCACGAGCAGGGGAGTGGGGACGGAGTCCGCGCCCTGTTGCTGCAGCCGGTCGCTCAACACCGGCGTCGAGACTCGCCACCCCTCGAGGTCGGGGACCTCGAACTCGTGCGTCACGGTCCCCAGCTTGCGATCGTGCGCGTCGCGGGCCACGAGCTTCGCCTGGTACCACCCTTTCGCGAGCTGGAACTCACGATTGAAGGCGTACCAGGCCGCAGACGACTGTGCCGGGCTTCCGGGGCGGAGCACGATCTCCACCTCTTTGTCCTCCCGCTGGACCTCGGACGAGCCCCGGTGGGCTATGGCCAGCAGCAGGTGCAGCGTGCCCGCTCGACGGCCGTCCTCACGCTCCTGGAACCCCAGATCGGTGACGTCGATCTCGGCGGCGAGCAGTGTCCGGGCCTGCCCGAACAAGGCCTCTTCGCGAACGTAGGCCGTCATCCGCATCGGGATCTCGTCGGTCAAGTAGGGCGAGTCCAGGACCCTCTGGATGTCGGCGTCCACCTTCGCGCCTTCCGCCGGAGTCGCGGCGCCGCCGGGGGCGTAGTAGCCCTTGCGCGCGCGGATGTTCAGCTCCTTGCCTCGCACCTTGACCTCGATCCGGCGATAGCTCCCGTCGTGAGGGGTGTGGCTCGGGTCGTAGCCCAGGAGGTAGTAGCTCAGGGACTCCCGGGCGATCCGTTCGATGCCGTCTTCGAGGTCGTTGGTGTTCCGGATGACGAAGCCCCCGGTGTCGTTGGCCAGGTGCTCGGAGCCGGCCGCCTCCTGGGTGACGTCGGCCAACACCGCTCCCAGGTCCCGGCTCACGACCGGAGCCACCAGGTCCGCCCCGTACAGGCTCTCGAGCCCCTGCAGACCACGCGTGTTCACGAAGTAGATGGCCACGTTGGACCGGCGGGCCGTCTGCACGACCTGCTTGAAGCCCTCGAGGGAGGTGTCCAGGACGAAGCCGTCGGAGACCAGGATGAGCGACTTGCGGCCCTTGGCGGAGGCGAGGGACAGAAGAGCCCTCCGCAGGGCGGAGAGGGTCCGGTTACTGCGCGTGCGCACGTTGTGGTAGGTCTCCGACGCACGACTCTCCACCACCAGATCGTTGATTCCGCGTGTGTAGAAGTTGCTCTCTTCCTCGCGGTTGTCCCTCACTCCCTGCACCCGGTCGGAGGGGAAGGCGTTGTCCGGCATCAGGCGCAGCGTCTGGAAGCGCCGGAGGACCTGCTGGCCCACCATGGTGTCGTTGTACTCGGCGATGCGCATGGCCTCCCAGTCGCTGAGGCGGTCGAGACGCTCCTCCGGAAGCCGGCGGCCCTCGAGGCGCCTCAGGATCGCGAGCAGGTCCTCGCGCCCAGCCTCCATGCGGGTGTTCCACCAGGAGTCTCCCGAGGTGGCCAGCAGGCTCGCGTAGTCGCCCTCGCGAACGCCGTTCTTCAGGAAAGCGGCGACCGCTCCCTTGGCCTGCGGGGCATCCCGGGGCGTCAGGTGGAGGTCGTCGAAGACGATCACGAAGGTGCGGCTGGCGCGCTGGCGGGGCAGCATGTTCGTCGAGACGGGCGGGCGGGGGAGA
>Ga0214472_10005934_pt1 | contig 12826 bp, 22 predicted proteins | sample RVTome_6_FD_207662 | JGI IMG/M metagenome (GOLD analysis project Ga0214472, IMG submission 207662) | Soil microbial communities from uranium-contaminated site in the Upper Colorado River Basin, Wyoming, United States - RVT140D175 | ecosystem: Environmental > Terrestrial > Soil > Contaminated >... | reverse complement strand
ACCAGCGCCGTGATCGTGGCAAGCCATGCCGGCATGTCGGCCGGGTTGGAGAATCCAGCGGCCGTTGCCGGCAACAACAGGAGCGAGGAGGCAAAGATCGGCGGAATGACGCCGGAAGTATTGAGCTTCAGCGGCAGGTGCGAGGAATCGCCCTGGAACATCCGGTTGCCGATCTGGCGCTTCGGATATTGGATCAGCAGCCGCCGCTGCGCCCGCTCGATGAACACGATGAACGTGATCACGACTACCGCAAGCAACAGGATGGCGAGGATCACGGGCGTCTGCAATGCACCGGTGCGACCCAGTTCCAGGGTGCCGAACAGCGCATTGGGAAGTGAAGCGACGATGCCCGCAAAGATGATCAGGGAAATGCCGTTGCCGATGCCGCGCGCCGTGATCTGCTCTCCGAGCCACATCAGGAACATCGTTCCGCCGACCAGCGTGATCACCGTCGAAATGCGAAAGAACCAGCCCGGCTCGGCGACGATGTTGGCGCCCGATTCAAGCCCCGCGGCGATGCCATAGGCCTGAAGCGTCGCCAGCAGCACGGTGCCGTAGCGGGTGTATTGATTGATGATCTTGCGGCCCTGTTCGCCTTCCTTCTTCAACTGTTCCAGCGTCGGGATGATCGATGTCATCAGCTGGATGATGATGGAGGCCGAGATATACGGCATGATGCCGAGCGCCAAGATCGCAAGGCGTTCGACGGCACCGCCCGAAAACATGTTGAACAGCCCCAGCACGCCCTGGCTCTGCTGGTCGAAAGCCTGGGCGTAGGCTTCCGGATTGATGCCGGGCAAGGGGATATAGGTTCCGAGGCGGTAAACGATCAACGCCCCCAGTGTGAACCAGATGCGCCTCTTGAGATCTTCTGCCTTGGCAAAGGCCGAGAAATTGAGATTGGATGCAAGTTGCTCTGCGGCTGACGCCATCGGATGCTCCGCTCGGAAACAGGCGTCAAACGCCGATTCCTATATAGGGGCCCGGAACCGATTTGCCCATGCCCCGCCATGGCGCCGGGATTGCGGCGCCACAGCGATTCCATCAGGTCAAGCGGCCGGCGCTTCTGCCGCCGGCGCCAGGACCTTGACGCTGCCGCCAGCTTTTTCGACCTTCTCGATCGCCTTTTTCGACGCGCCGGCAACCTCGAAGGCGACCTTCGCCTTTAAATCGCCGTCGGACAGCAGGCGGACGCCGTCATGCGCGCGCCGAACGATTCGGGCTGCGACCAGCGCCTCCACCGTCACCGGTTTCTTTGCGTCGAGCTTGCCGGAATCGATCGCCGTCTGGATGCGGCCGAGCGAAATCTCGCTGTAGACCTTCGCAAACTTCGTGTTGTTGAAGCCGCGCTTGGGCAGCCGCCGATAAATCGGCATCTGGCCGCCTTCGAAACCGTTGATGGCGACGCCCGAGCGCGCATGCTGGCCCTTGACGCCGCGGCCGGCGGTCTTGCCTTTGCCCGAACCGATGCCGCGGCCGACGCGCTTTCGGGTCTTTGCGGCGCCCGGATTCTCGCGAACCTCGTTGAGTTTCATCTTCAATACTCCTTCGCGGGCATTTTCGCCCGGAATTGCCTCAGGCGTTTTCGACCACGCGCACAAGGTGCGAGACCTTGGCGATCATGCCGCGTACCGCCGGCGTATCGACAAGTGTCGACCGGCGGCCGAGCTTGTTCAGCCCGAGGCCGATCAGCGTCGAGCGCTGGGCCGAGGGCCGCCGGATCGGGCTGCCGAACTGTTCGATAACAATGGTTTTGCCTTTGGCGCTCATGGCCGCACTCCGGATCCCTGAAATTCCTACTCTTCGGCGCCGATCAGTTCGCGCCGCCGCGCCTGCAGCGTGGCGTATTTGACGCCGCGCTGGGCCGCGATGTCCTTTGGGTGCACCTGGTGCTTGAGCGCATCGAAGGTGGCGCGCACCATGTTGTACTTGTTGGAGGAACCCAGCGACTTTGCAACAACGTCCTGGACCCCAAGCGATTCAAAAACGGCGCGCAGCGGGCCGCCGGCGATGATGCCCGTGCCGGGCTCGGCGGCACGCAGGAATACCTTGCCGGCGCCGTGGCGGCCTTCGACATCGTGATGAAGCGTGCGCCCGTCGCGCAACGGCACATACATCATCTCGCGCTTGGCTGCTTCCGTGGCCTTGCGGATCGCCTCGGGAACCTCACGGGCCTTGCCGTGGCCGAAGCCAACCCTGCCCTTGCGGTCGCCGACGACGACCAGCGCGGCAAAACCGAAACGGCGGCCGCCCTTGACGACCTTGGCAACGCGATTGATGTGGACGAGCTTGTCGATGAATTCGCTGTCACGCTCTTCGCCGCCACGTTCGCGGTTGTCGCGCCTCGATCTGCGTTCCTGTGCCATTATCCTAGACCTTTGTTCTTTTCCGGTAGCACAATCCGCTCCGCCGACAGGCGGACCGGGCATATTCATACGCTTGAGCACGATCTATTTCGAAAAGTGGCATCCACTTTTCGGGATCACGCTCTAAAATTCCAATCCGCCCTCGCGCGCGGCCTCGGCCAGCGCCTTGACCCGGCCATGATAGAGATAAGGCCCGCGGTCGAGGATGACCTTCTTGACGCCGGCCTTGACGGCGCGCTCGGCCACGGCCTTGCCGACCACGGCCGCCGCAGCGACATTGCCGCCGGTCTTCAGGCTGTCGCGCAATTCCTTTTCAAGGCTCGACGCAGACGCGAGCGTGCGATCCCCGAGATCGTCGATGACCTGCGCGTAGATGTGGTTGAGCGAGCGGTGCACGCTGAGGCGCAGGCGCCCATTGGCTGCCGCCTTCACCGCGCGCCGCACGCGCGCGCCGCGTCTTGCCCTGCTGTCGCGATTGTTTGCCATGGCTGATTGCCTTACTTCTTCTTGCCTTCCTTGCGGAAGATCGTTTCGTCGGCGTATTTGATGCCCTTGCCCTTGTAGGGTTCCGGCCCGCGATAGTCGCGGATTTCGGCGGCAACCTGGCCGACCTGCTGCTTGTCGATGCCGCTGACGACGATTTCGGTCGGCTTCGGACAGGCGACGGTGACGCCCGTCGGGACGTTGTAGAGGACCTCGTGGCTGTAGCCGAGCGCAAGCTGCAGATTCTTGCCCTGCATTGCCGCGCGATAGCCAACGCCGCTGATCTCGAGGCGCCGCTCGTAGCCCTTGGTAACGCCGTCGACGAGGTTGCGGATCATCGAACGCGACATGCCCCATTTCGAGCGTGCGGTCTTCGATGCGTCGCGCGGATCGACCGCGATGGCGCCCGATTCCATTTTCACCAACACTTCGTCATTGACGACAAAATGCAGTTCGCCCTTCGGTCCCTTGACAGAGATTTTCTGGCCATCGACTGTTGCCGTGACGCCGGCCGGGATTTGAACCGGTTTCTTGCCGATACGAGACATGACTTCGTTCCGTTCCTGTAGGTTGGGCGTGTTGACCTGCCTAGAATATCTGGCAGAGCACCTCGCCGCCGACATTCTGTTCGCGGGCGTCGTGATCGGCCATCACGCCCTTGGGGGTGGACAGGATCGAGACGCCGAGTCCGTTGGCAACGCGCGGGATCGAGTCGGCCGAGGCATAGACGCGGCGGCCAGGCTTCGAAATGCGGGTGATCTCGCGGATTACCGGCGCACCGTCGTGGTACTTCAGTTCGATCTCGAGTTCGGCCTTGCCGTTGTCGTAGTCCGTGCGCGTGTAGCCGCGGATATAGCCTTCCGCCTGCAACACATCGAGAACGCGCGCGCGCAGGCTCGATGCGGGAGAGGAAACCTTGGATTTGCCGCGCGTCATACCGTTGCGGATGCGGGTCAGCAAATCGCCCAAAGGATCGTTCATTGACATTGGAACTTACCTCCTCACCAGCTCGACTTGACGATGCCCGGCACCTGGCCGCGATTGCCGAGTTCGCGTAGCGCGATACGCGACATCCGCAACTTGCGGTAATAGGAGCGTGGGCGTCCGGTGATCTCGCAGCGATTGCGAATCCGCACCTTCGTGCCATTGCGCGGCATTTCGGCGAGCTTGATCTGCGCCTTGAACCGGTCTTCGATCGGCTTCGTCTTGTCCATGACAATCTTCTTCAGCGCGTTGCGCTTGCCGGCGAATTTTTTCGCGAGCCGGGCCCGGCGGTTGTTTTTCTCGATTGCGCTCGTCTTGGCCATGTAAATGGTTCCTTGGTGCCGTTACTTGCGGAACGGAAAGTTGAAATGGCGCAATAGTGCGCGCGCCTCGTCATCCGAATTGGCCGTCGTGCAGACGACCACGTCCATGCCCCAGATCTGATCGACCTTGTCGTAGTTGATCTCCGGGAACACGATGTGCTCCTTGATGCCGAGGGCGTAGTTGCCGCGGCCGTCGAAGCTCTTCGGGTTGAGACCGCGGAAGTCGCGCACGCGCGGCAGCGCGATGGTGATCAGCCGGTCGAGGAATTCGTACATTTGCGCCTTGCGCAAGGTGACCTTGGCGCCGAGCGGCATGTTCTCGCGCACCTTGAAGGAGGCGATCGACGTGCGTGCGCGCGTGACCACAGCCTTCTGGCCCGCGATCATGGTCAAGTCGTCCGCGGCAATTTGTGCCTTCTTGGAATCTGCGGTCGATTCACCAATGCCCATGTTCAGCACGATCTTGTCGATCCGCGGCACTTCGTACGGATTCTTGTAGCCGAACTCCTCGCGCATTTGCGTCTTGATGACTTCGTCATAAAGCGAGCGCAGGCGCGGCTTGTAGGTTGCCTCAGCCATCGATCTGTTCTCCGGAACGCTTGGCGATGCGAACCTTGCGGCCATCGTCCAGTTTCTTGAAACCGACACGGGTCGGCTTGCCGTCCTTGGGATCGGCGACGGAAATGTTGGAAACGTGGATCGGCGCCTCGCGGGTGACGATTCCGGCTTCTTGATTGGCGCCCTGGCGCTGGTGGCGCTTGATCATGTTGATCCCGCGCACGACGGCGCGATCTTCCCGCGGCATCATGCGCATGACCTCACCGGTACGGCCCTTGTCCTTGCCGGCGAGCACGACCACCTTGTCGCCCTTGCGAATTTTCTGCATCGCAACCAATCCTCAGAGTACTTCCGGCGCCAGCGAAATGATCTTCATGTGGTTGCGGCCGCGCAATTCGCGCGGGACCGGACCGAAGATGCGGGTGCCGATGGGTTCCTGCTTGTTGTCGATCAGGACGGCGGCATTGCTGTCGAAGCGAATGACGCTGCCGTCCGGGCGGCGGATGTCCTTGGCGGTGCGAACCACCACCGCTTTCATCACGTCGCCCTTTTTTACGCGACCACGCGGGATCGCTTCCTTGATCGAAACGACGATGACGTCGCCGACCGAGGCGTATTTGCGCTTGGAGCCGCCGAGCACCTTGATGCACATCACGCGGCGCGCGCCGGAATTGTCGGCGACGTCGAGATTTGTCTGCATCTGGATCATGACTGTCTGCTCTCTTCTGGCGTCGGTTTCAGGGCCGATCAGGCCTGTTCCTGGACTACAACCCAGCGCTTCGTGCGCGAGATCGGGCGGCTTTCCTGGATCAAGACCACGTCGCCCACCTTGCACTTGTTGTCTTCGTCGTGGGCTTGGTAGTTCTTCGTCAGGCGCACGGTCTTTTTCAGCAGCGGATGGGTGAAGCGCCGTTCGACGCTGACCACCACGGTCTTATTATTCTTGTCGCTGATGACCCTGCCCTGAAGCACTCGTTTCGGCATGTTTTGTTCCTCAGGCCTTGGCGTGGCTGGCCGATTTCTCGGCCGCGATCGTTTGAATTCGGGCAATGTCGCGGCGCACCTGGCGTACGCGCACGGTGTTTTCCAGCTGTCCGGTCGCCTTCTGGAAGCGCAGGTTGAACTGCTCCTTCTTCAGCTTTGCCAGCTCGTCCTTGAGCTGGTCGGCGCTCATCGCGCGCACATCCGAGGATTTCATCTCGTCGTTCCTTACTACTCGGCAACGCGCGCCACAAAGCGCGTCTTGACCGGCAATTTGGCCGCGCCGAGGCGCAGCGCTTCGCGCGCGACCGTTTCCGGCACGCCGTCGATCTCGAACATGATGCGGCCGGGCTTGACGCGCGCCACCCAGTATTCCGGCGTGCCCTTGCCCTTGCCCATGCGCACTTCGGTTGGCTTCGAGGACACCGGCACGTCAGGAAAGATACGGATCCACACGCGGCCGGCACGCTTCATCTGGCGCGTGATGGCGCGGCGCGCCGCCTCGATCTGGCGCGCGGTGACACGCTCGGGCTCCTGCGCCTTTAGGCCATAGGCGCCAAAGTCCAAATTCGTTCCGCCCTTGGCCACGCCATGAATGCGGCCCTTGAACTGCTTGCGGAATTTCGTGCGTTTGGGTTGCAGCATGATTCAGTCTTTCGCAATTCTCAACGGCGGGCTTATGCGGCCGCCGAGTGGCGGCGGCCGGCGCCGGGCTCCTGGCCTTCCAGGGACCGCCTTTCGGACGCCATCGGGTCGTGTTCCAGAATCTCGCCCTTGAAGACCCAGACCTTGACGCCGCAGACGCCATAGGCGGTCTTGGCTTCGGCGGTGCCGTAGTCGATGTCGGCGCGCAGCGTGTGCAGCGGCACGCGGCCTTCGCGATACCATTCCATGCGGGCGATTTCGGCGCCGCCCAGACGGCCCGCGCAGTTGATGCGGATGCCGAGCGCGCCGAGGCGCATCGCAGTCTGCACGGCGCGCTTCATGGCGCGACGAAACGCAACACGGCGCTCGAGCTGCTGGGCGATCGACTGCGCGATGATGCGGGAGTCGATTTCAGGCTTGCGGACCTCGACGATGTTGATGTGCACCTCGGATTCGGTCATCTTCGACAGGTGCTTGCGCAGCTTCTCAATGTCGGCGCCCTTCTTGCCGATGATAATGCCGGGGCGCGCCGAATGGATCGTCACGCGGCACTTCTTGTGCGGACGCTCGATAACCACCTTCGAAATCGAAGCGGAGGCCAGTTCCTTCTCGAGATACTCGCGGATCGCCAGGTCCTCGTGCAGCAGGCGGCCATATTCACTGCGGCTGGCGAACCAGCGTGAATCCCAGGTGCGGTTGACGCCGAGACGAAAGCCCAGCGGATTGATTTTTTGGCCCATCAGGCGGCCTCCTCTTGGACTTGGCGGACAACGATCGTCAGATGCGAGAACGGACGCAGGATGCGTGAGGTGCGGCCACGGCCGCGAACATGGAAGCGCTTCATGACTACCGACTTGCCGACGAAAGCTTCCGCGACAACCAGACTGTCGACGTCGAGATCGTGATTGTTTTCGGCATTGGCGATCGCCGATTCGAGCGTCTTCTTGACGGTGCCGGCGATGCGCTTGCGCGAGAAGGTCAGGTCGGCGAGCGCCGACTGCACCTTCTTGCCGCGGATCAGCTGCGCGACGAGGTTGAGTTTCTGGGGACTGACGCGGATGGTGCGCGTCACCGCCTTGGCCTCGTTGTCCTTGAGCGCGCGCGGGCGCTTTTCCTTGCCCATGGATCAGGTCCTCTTGGCTTTCTTGTCGCCGCTGTGGCCGTGGAACGTGCGCGTCGGCGAGAACTCGCCGAACTTGTGGCCGACCATGTCTTCGCTGACGAGCACCGGCACATGCTTGTGGCCGTTGTAGACGCCGAAGGTCAGGCCGACGAACTGCGGCAGGACGGTCGAGCGGCGGCTCCAGGTCTTGATGACCTCGTTGCGACCGCCTTCGCGTACCTTCTCCGCCTTCTTGAACAAGTAGCCGTCGACGAACGGCCCTTTCCAGGTTGAACGCGCCACGATGCCTATCCTTACTTTTTCTTGCGCTCGTGCCGCGAGCGCATGATGAATTTGCCGGAAGTCTTGTTGGTCCGGGTCTTCTTGCCCTTGGTCGGCTTGCCCCACGGGGTGACCGGGTGGCGGCCGCCAGAGGTCCGGCCTTCGCCGCCGCCATGCGGATGGTCGACCGGGTTCATGGATACGCCGCGGTTGTGCGGGCGGCGGCCCATCCAGCGCGTGCGGCCAGCCTTGCCGATCGAAATGTTCACGTGGTCCGGGTTGGAAACCGCGCCGACCGTCGCCATGCAATTGCCATGGACGAGGCGCTGCTCGCCGGAATTCAAGCGCAGGATCGCATAGGCGCCGTCACGGCCGACGACCTGGGCGTAGGAGCCGGCGGATCGCGCGATTTGGCCGCCTTTTTCCGGCTTCATTTCGACATTGTGAACGATGGTGCCGATCGGCATCGAGCGAAGCGGCATGGCGTTGCCCGGCTTTACGTCGCAGGAAGCGCCGGCAACGACCTTGTCGCCTTTGGCGAGCCGTTGCGGCGCAAGGATATAGGCCAATTCGCCGTCGGCATATTTGATGAGCGCGATGAAAGCGGTGCGGTTCGGATCGTATTCCAGCCGCTCGACGGTCGCATCGACATCCCATTTGCGGCGCTTGAAATCGACCACGCGATAGCTGCGCTTGTGGCCGCCGCCGCGAAACCGCACAGTGACGCGGCCGAGATTGTTGCGGCCGCCCTGCGAAATCAGGCCCTCGGTCAGTTCCTTGACCGGCTTGCCCTTCCACAGCTCGGATCGATCCACGATCACCAGCTGCCGCTGGCTCGGCGTGGTCGGTACAAATGTTTTCAGTGCCATGGTCCCGTACCTTCCGAATTCGCCGTCACAGGCCGGTCGTCACGTCGATCGAATGACCTTCGGCCAACGTCACCACGGCGCGCTTGGTATCGCTCTGGCGGCCCTGGAAACCGCGGAAGCGCTTGTTCTTGCCCTTGCGAACGACCGTGTTGACGGACTTCACCTTGACGTTGAACAAGGCTTCGACGGCCTGCTTGATCGCCGGCTTGGTCGCCCCCGGCGCAACCTTGAAGACTACCTGATTGGCCTCCGAGGCCATGGTCGATTTTTCCGTGATCACCGGTGCGACGATCACATCGTAGTGGCGCAGGTCAGTCATTTCGCCGCTCCGTTGAAGCGAGCCTCGATCGCCTCGATCGCCGCCTTGGTCAGAACCAATGTCTGGCGGCGCAAGATGTCGTAGACGTTGAGGCCCTGCACCGGCAGCACGTCGAGACCGGGAATGTTGCGGGCCGCAAGCTGAAAATTCGTGTCGAGTTCGGCGCCGCCGATGAATAGCGCGTCCTTCAAGCCGAGCTTGGCAAGCCGCGTCTTCAGCGCGGCGGTTTTCGGTTCCTTGGCAGTGAGCTCGTCGACGATGACCATGGCGCCGTCCTTCACCTTGGCCGACAGCGCATGCTTCATCGCCAGCGCGCGCACCTTTTTCGGCAGCTCGATGGCGTGATCGCGCACGACGGGGCCGAATGAGCGGCCGCCGCCACGAAACTGCGGCGCACGGGCGGAATGGTGCCTGGCCCGGCCGGTGCCCTTCTGCTTGTACAATTTCGCGCCAGTGCGGTTGATTTCGGAACGGTTCCGTACCGCGTGCGTGCCGGCGCGGCGCTTGGCAAGCTGATACTTGACCATGCGACTGATAAGGTCGGCGCGCGGCTCAAGGCCGAAGATGGCGTCGGAGACGTCGATCTTGCCCGACGCCTTGCCGTCCAGCGTGGTGATCTTGAGTTCCATCAGGAATTGCCTCCTTCGCCCGCCGGCGCGGCATCCGCCGGCATCTCCGCTGTCGCAGCCGCCACGGCCGCTCGCGTTGCAGCCGGCTTCGGCGCGCTTTCCGGCAACGGCGCCTTCACCGCATCGCGAACCAGTATCCAGGAACCTTTCGCCCCGGGCACGGCGCCGCGAATGAGAATCAGGCCGCGATCGGCATCGGTACGCACGACGCGCAGATTCTGCGTGGTGACGCGCACCTGTCCCATATGGCCCGCCATCTTCTTGTTCTTGAAGACGCGGCCCGGGTCCTGGCGGTTGCCGGTCGAGCCGTGCGAGCGGTGCGAAACCGAGACGCCGTGGGTAGCGCGCAAACCCGCGAAATTGTGGCGCTTCATGACGCCGGCAAACCCCTTGCCGATGCTGGTGCCGGTCACGTCCACGAGCTGGCCTTCGACGAAATGGTCGGCGGTGATCTCGGCGCCGATGTCGATCAGGTTCTCCGGGCTGACGCGGAACTCGGCGACCTTGCGCTTCGGCTCCACTTTGGCAGACGCAAAGTGGCCGCGCTCTGCCTTGGTGGTGTTCTTGACCTTGGCGAGGCCGGCGCCGAGCTGCACGGCGGTATAGCCGTTCTTTTCCTGCGTGCGTTGGGCGACGACCTGCAAGCCGTCGACCTTCAGCACGGTAACCGGGACCTGCTCGCCCGCATCGGTGTAGATGCGGGTCATTCCCAGCTTCTGAGCAATCAGTCCTGAACGCATCGGTTCATTTCCCGTTCGTTGTTGGTCGATCGCCGGTCGTCGCTCGGATGAACTGCATCACGAATGACGAACCACGAGTGACGAACGACCCCCTACAACTTGATCTCGACGTCGACGCCTGCCGACAGGTCGAGCTTCATCAGCGCATCGACGGTCTGCGGGGTCGGATCGACGATATCGAGAAGGCGTTTGTGCGTGCGCATCTCGAACTGTTCGCGGCTCTTCTTGTCGACATGCGGCGAGCGATTCACCGTGAACTTTTCGATGCGGGTCGGCAGCGGAACCGGGCCGCGGACCTGCGCACCCGTGCGTTTCGCCGTGGAGACAATCTCCTTCGTCGAAGCATCGAGGACGCGATGGTCGAACGCCTTCAGTCGGATTCGGATGTTCTGGCCGTTCATGATCTGCGCTTTCCGAGGCGACGGACGATCCCGCGCGCCAATGCGATTGCCTGTTTCAACCTGCCCGAAGAGGGCGTCGGCGGCGAGGAATCCCGCCGCCGGTAAACGTTACTCCACGATCTGCGATACGATACCCGAACCGACCGTGCGGCCGCCTTCGCGAATGGCGAAGCGCAGCTTGTCTTCCATCGCAATCGGAACGATCAGTTCGACGTCGATGGCGACGTTGTCGCCCGGCATCACCATCTCGGTACCTTCCGGCAGGGTGACGACGCCGGTCACGTCGGTGGTGCGGAAGTAGAACTGCGGCCGGTAGTTGGTGAAGAACGGCGTATGGCGGCCGCCCTCCTCCTTGGTCAGGATATAGACCTCGGCCTTGAACTTCTTGTGTGGCGTCACCGAGCCGGGCTTGGCAAGAACCTGGCCACGCTCGACGCCGTCGCGATCCACGCCACGCAGCAGCGCGCCGATATTGTCGCCGGCTTCGCCCCGGTCGAGCAGCTTGCGGAACATTTCGACGCCGGTGCAGACCGTCTTGGTGGTGTCGCGGATACCAACGATCTCAAGCTCGTCGCCGACCTTGACAATGCCGCGCTCGACGCGGCCGGTCACGACAGTGCCGCGGCCCGAGATCGAGAATACGTCCTCGATCGGCAGCAAGAACGGCTGGTCGATCGGGCGGGTCGGCTGCGGAATGTAATCGTCAACCGCCTTCATCAGCGCGCGTACGGTATTTTCGCCGATGTCCGGATTGGTGCCGTTCATCGCGTGCAGGGCCGAGCCCTTGACGATCGGGATGTCGTCGCCGGGGAATTCGTACTTGGACAGAAGCTCGCGCACTTCCATCTCGACGAGTTCGAGCAATTCGGGGTCGTCGACCTGGTCGACCTTGTTCATGTAGACGACGATCGCCGGAACGCCGACCTGTCGGGCGAGCAGGATGTGCTCGCGGGTCTGCGGCATCGGGCCGTCGGCGGCCGAGACGACGAGGATGGCGCCGTCCATCTGCGCGGCGCCGGTGATCATGTTCTTCACATAGTCAGCGTGGCCGGGGCAATCGACATGCGCGTAGTGGCGCTTTTCGGTCTCGTATTCGACATGCGCCGTGGAGATCGTGATGCCGCGCGCCTTTTCTTCCGGCGCCGCGTCGATCTGGTCATAGGCCCTGAACTCACCGAAATACTTGGTGATCGCAGCGGTCAGCGTCGTCTTGCCGTGATCGACATGCCCGATCGTGCCGATATTGCAATGCGGCTTGCTGCGGTTGAATTTTTCCTTTGCCATTTGGGCTCTCCGTTTCCTACGGGCTCAAGGTTGAGGGGTTGGTTTCGTCAGCCGGCGTATTTGGCCTGGATTTCCTGGGACACGGCATTCGGAACCGGCGCGTAGTGATCGAACTGCATGGTGTACTGGGCGCGGCCCTGGCTCATCGAACGCAACGTGTCGACGTATTTGAACATGTTGGCGAGCGGCACATGCGCGTTAATGACGGTCGCGTTTCCACGCATCTCCTGGCCCTGAATCTGGCCGCGACGCGAATTCAGATCGCCGATGACATCGCCGACATAGTCTTCCGGCGTTACGACCTCTACCTTCATGATCGGCTCGAGCAACTGCGCGCCCGCCTTCTTGGCCGCTTCGCGGAAGCAGGCGCGGCTGGCGATTTCGAAGGCAAGTGCGCTCGAATCGACGTCGTGATAGGCGCCGTCGACCAGCGTCGCCTTGACGCCGAGCATCGGGAAGCCGGCGAGCGGACCGGAATTGAGCACGCTCTCCAGGCCCTTCTGGACGCCGGGGATATATTCTCTCGGTACCGAACCGCCGATGACCTTGGATACGAATGCGAAATCCTCGCCTTCGGGATTCGGGGCAAACTCGATCTTGACGCGGGCGAACTGGCCCGAACCGCCGGACTGCTTCTTGTGGGTATAGTCCTCGGTATGGGCACGCGTAATGGTCTCGCGATAGGCGACCTGCGGGGCGCCGATATTGGCTTCGACCTTGAATTCGCGGCGCATGCGGTCGACGATGATGTCGAGATGCAATTCGCCCATGCCGGCGATGATTGTCTGGCCTGATTCCTCGTCGGTCTTGACCCGGAACGACGGGTCTTCGGCGGCGAGGCGATTGAGGGCCATGCCCAT
>Ga0214472_10005933_pt1 | contig 12826 bp, 13 predicted proteins | sample RVTome_6_FD_207662 | JGI IMG/M metagenome (GOLD analysis project Ga0214472, IMG submission 207662) | Soil microbial communities from uranium-contaminated site in the Upper Colorado River Basin, Wyoming, United States - RVT140D175 | ecosystem: Environmental > Terrestrial > Soil > Contaminated >... | reverse complement strand
TTGAACAGGCTCGGATTGGACACGAAGCTCACCTGCACGAGCAGCATCGTGTGCCCGTCGGGGGGCGACTTCGCGACGAAGGCGGTGCCGATCGTGCCGCTCGCACCGGGGCGGTTCTCGACCAGGATCTGCTGGCGAAAGCGCCCGGTCAACTGCTGCGCGACGGTGCGCGCCATGATGTCGGTCGAGCCGCCCGGCGCGAAGGGCACCACGATGCGCATCGGCCCCGCCGGGTACGTCTGCGCCCACGCCGTCCCCGCCGCCGCAGCGAGCGCCGCCATCGCGATTCCCAGCTTGGTTCTCACTGTTTTCCTCCTCACCGTCACTCCCGCGGAGGCGGGAGTCCAGGCCAGTCTCCTACAACTTGACCAATCGCCCACTAGATTCCCGCCTTCGCGGGAATGACGAGCGTTAGAACATCTGCTGTCCGCCATCCACGTAGATCAGCTGCCCGCTGACCATCTTCGAGCCCGGGCCGCACAGGAAGCGCACCGCGTCGGCGATCTCCTCCGGCTCGACGCGGCGCCCGAGCGGCACGTTCGAGGCGTCCGGGCGCGCCGCGCGATCGGCCGCGCGCGCGGTATTCATCTGGCCCGGGGCGACGCAATTCACCCGGATATTGTGCTCGCCCAGCTCCTTTGCGAGCGCCCGCGTCATGCCGTAGAGCCCGAATTTCCCGACCGAGCCGTGCACGCGCCGCTTTGCGCCGGAGAGCGCGGTCATGCCGCCGATCGTCACGATCGCGCCGCCACCGCCCTTGATCATGTGCGGCAGGCAGGCCTTGGCGCAATGGAAGGAGCCGTCGAGCGTAACCGAGGTGAGGCTCTTCCACTCGTCGAAGCTCATGTCGATGAACGGCGTCTCCTTCCGCACCGACGCGTTGAGCACCAGGATGTCCAGCCGGCCGAAGCGCTTGACGATGGCTTCGACCATCGCGTTCACCGCCTTCGGATCCACGATGTCGGCCAGGTATGCCTCGGCCTTCCCGCCCGACCCGCGGATCTCCTGCGCGACCTTGTCGGCGTCCTCGCGGGAGGTGCGCGCGTTGACCGCGACCGCGACGCCACCGGCGGCGAGCGCGAGCGCGATGGCGCGCCCGATGTTGCGCGAGGCTCCGGTGACGAGCGCCACCTTCCCCGCGAGCTCATTTGCTGTTGTCATCGTTCTCCCTGTTCATGCCTCAAATGCGGGTAAGCTCCGGAGCGTCGGCCTTTTCGAGCACCCACATCGCGAAGCCCGCGTTCTTCCGAGCGATTCAACACGCATGATCTTCATTTGCCATCCCGATGGCGCCGATCATGGAGGATTATAGATGAGGGATGATGGGATTGAAGTCACGCGGTATCATGTGGCGGGTGACCGATGATTGACTGGGCCCATTTCACTCCCTGGACCTCGCTCGGCGGCGGCATCATGATCGGCGCCGCCGCCGCGATGCTCGCGCTGCTGAACGGCCGGATCGCGGGCATCAGCGGCATCATCGGCGGCGTGCTGCGGCCCGCGGCCGGGGACATGGCGTGGCGCTTTGCCTTCATTCTGGGGCTGCTCGTCGCACCGGCGGCGTATCGCCTGTTCGCCGCGCCGGCGGCGCCCACGATCGAGGCAAGTTATCCCGTGCTCCTGCTGGCGGGGCTGCTGGTGGGCGCCGGCACCCGCTACGGCTCGGGATGCACCAGCGGGCACGGTGTCTGCGGCCTGTCGCGACTGTCGCCGCGCTCGCTGGCGGCGACTATTGCGTTCATGCTCGCCGGAATCATAACGGTGTATGCCGTCCGCCACCTGCTCGCCTGAAAATCGCGATGAATGCTGTCAGCGCATTTGTGGTCGGCCTTCTCTTCGGCACCGGCTTGATCATCTCCGGCATGACCGATCCATCGAAGATCATCGGGTTCCTGGACCTGGCCGGCGCCTGGGATCCGTCCCTCGCGTTCGTCATGGGTGGAGCGGTCCTGGTCGGATTAATCGCATTTCGTTTCGCGCGCAGGCGCACGGTGTCGCTCCTCGGCGGTGCGATGCACCTGCCGAACGCGCGGCAAATCGACCGGCCGCTGATCCTCGGCAGCCTCGCGTTCGGGGTGGGCTGGGGTCTTGCGGGCTATTGCCCGGGACCGGCGGTCGTGGCGTTCGGCTCGGGCCAGGACAAGGCCGTGGTGTTCCTGGTTGCGATGATCGCCGGGATGGCGCTCTACGAGGCGGCGGATCGCCTCTTTCACGCCCGGCGCCGGAGGCGGATACCGCGCGAGCTCTCGGACGTCGCCGGCGACGCTTAGGCTACAGGTTGCTGCCGATCACGCCGCCGACGACCGCTCCGATGGCAGTCGCCGCGGTGCGCCCGTTGCCGCCGCCGAACTGGCTGCCGATCGCGGCACCGAGGATGGCCCCGCCGAGCGTGTTCAGCACCTGATTGGGCGCGACCCCGGCGTATACCGGAGCGGGATGGGCGGGCAACGCGCCGTAGTAGACGGGGCGCTCGACGTACACCGGGCGTTCCACGATGACCGTCCTGCGCACGACGACCGGCTGCCTCACCACCACAACTTCGCGCACCGCGGGCCGGTGGTGGCGCGGGTGCTTCACCACGAACACCCGTTCCGCGTCATGGCGCTCGCCCCGCGCAGGCGCCCAGCGCGGGTGATCCGCAAATGCGGGCGCGGTCACGAACAGCGTGCCTGCTGCCAACGTGAGAATCGTCTTCCGTGCGTTCATGGCGTCCTCCTTTCAAGGTTGCCTGAGGCTTAGAACGCCGATACCCCGCCCAAGGTGCACGCCGGTGTGAAACAAGGTGTTAAGCCTGTAACAGCGTTGTTACAATTCCGGCGCGTGACCGATTCCACCTCGCAGCCGCCGCGCGGCGCCAATCCCTCGTTCGCCGCGCTCCGCCACGGCGATTTCCGCATCTACCTGGTGGCGACCTCCGCCGCGATGATGGCGGACAATATCGAGCACGTCATCAGCTACTGGGTGATGTTCGAGCTGTTCCGATCGCCGGCGCTGGCGGGATTCGCGGTGCTCTCGCACTGGCTGCCGTTCCTGTTTCTCTCGGTGTACTTCGGCGCGATGGCCGATCGCTTCGACTGCCGGCGCATCATCCAGGTCGCGATGCTGCTCTTCATGGCGGTGTCGCTGGCGTGGGCCGTGCTCTTCTACACGGAGACGATCGAGGTGTGGCACGCCGCCGTGCTGCTGGTCGTGCACGGCATCGCCGGCGTGCTATGGGGGCCGGCGAGCCAGCTGCTGATCCACGACATCGTCGGCCGCGAGAGCCTGGTGAGCGCCGTGCGGTTGAACGCGACCGGTCGCCAGTTCGGAATCTTCGTGGGCCCCGCCGTCGGCGGCGGGCTGCTGCTGGCACTCGGCCCGGCGGCCGGCCTCATTGCGAACGTCCTCATCTACCTGCCGCTCACCTGGTGGCTGTGGAAGGTGCCGTACGGCGCGAGGCGTCGCCGCGAGGGCGCGCCGGCGACGGGCAGCGGATTCGCGGACGCCCTCACAGCCATGCGCGAGGTCTCGGGCAACCGCACGATCCTCTCGATGATCCTGCTGGCGGGCATCTCCTCGCTGCTGGTCGGCAACGCGTTCCTCGCGCAAATGCCCGAGTACGCGGACGATCTCGGCACCGAGAAGGCGGATTTTTCCTATGCGGTACTGCTCGCGGCCAACGCCGCGGGCGCCTTCGTGGGCGGCATGGTGCTGGAAGTGAGGGGGTTCCTGCGCGCGACTCCCTTGACCGCGATCGTCTTGAGCATCATCTGGTGCATCAGCATCGCGGGCTTCGCCGCCGCCACGAACTATCACCTCGCCGTCGCCCTCATGTTCGTGGCCGGTTTCCTCTATCTCGCCTACAGCTCCATGGCCCAGGCGCTGGTGCAACTGGAGGCGCCGGCCCACCTGCGCGGCCGCCTGATCGGGCTCTACCAGATGTCCAACAACGGGCTGCGCGCCTTCAGCGGCATCACCGTCGGCCTGCTCGGGAGTCTCATCGGGATCCACTGGTCGCTCGCGCTCTCCGCCGTGCTGCTGCTCGCCGTCACGGTCGTGCTGCTCGCGTTCTCGATGCGGACCGCGTGACGGAGGCGGCGCCGGACCATGGGCGGGAATCCGCAAGTGATCGTCGCGGGGGCGGGCCCGGTGGGGCTGCTGACGGCGCTCGCGCTCGCAATACAGGACGTTTCCGTCCTGGTTCTCGAAGCCGAGCCCGGCCTGACCGTGGACCTGCGCGCCGGCACCTACCATCCGCCGTCCCTCGAGATGATGGCGCCCTACGGCATCACCGCCGAGATGCTCAGGACCGCGATCAAGGTGCCGCGCTGGCAGATCCGCGACCGGAAGGAGGGCGTCATCGTCGATTGGGACCTCTCGCTCATCAAGGACCTGACGCCGTACCCCTACCGGCTGCACCTGGAGCAGCACCGTCTCACACCCATCATCCATACCAAGCTCAAGGAATGCGCGAACGCCGAGTTGCGGTTCTCGCACGAGGTGACCGATTTCGCCCAGACCGCCGACAAGGTCGTCGTGACCGCGAAGACGCCGGAAGGCATTGAGCGCTTCGAGGCGGCGTGGCTTGTCGGGGCGGACGGCGGCCGCAGCACGGTGCGCAGGGTGATGGGCGTCGGATTCGAAGGCTACACGTGGCCCGAACGGTTCCTCGTGGCGAGCACCCATTACGATTACGAGCCGCACGGCTTCCGGTTGAATACCTACGTCGCGGACCCCGTGGACTGGAACGCCATGTTCAAGATGCCGGGCGACGGACCGCCGGGGCTGTGGCGCGTGCTGTTTCCGGTCCGGCCCGAGGAGGACGAGGCGGCGGCACTCTCGGATGAGAACGTCGAGCGTCTGATGCAGGGCTTCCAGCCGAAGTCGGGGCGCTACGCCATCGAGTACAAGAGCATCTACAAGGTGCACCAGCGCGTCGCGGACGATTTTCGCGCGGGCCGCGCGCTGCTCGCGGGGGACGCGGCGCATCTCAACAATCCGATCGGCGCGTTCGGGCTGAACGGCGGCATCCACGACGCGATCAATCTCGCCGGCAAGCTCGGAAGAGTGTGCCGCGGCGAGGGGGACGACCGCCTGCTCGATCTCTACGCGCGCCAGCGCCGGACGGTGAATCTCGAATACGTGCAGGAATTCTCGATCAGGAATCTGAAGCGCCTGACGGCAAAGACCGAGGAGGAGCGCCGCCGGAACTTCGACGAGCTGCGGCAGGCGGCGTCCACCGTGGAGGGCTCGCGCAACTTCCTGCTGGTCTCGAGCATGATCGCGAGCGTGCGGCGGGCGGAAGCCATAGAATAGGGGCTTAGGGACGAATCCTCGTGGCTCAAACAGCGCCCCGTCCGCCGTTCCGCGCCGACCACGTCGGGAGCCTGCTGCGCCCCCCCGAGCTGAGGGAGGCGCGCGCCCGCGCGCGGCGCGGCGAGATCGGCCCCGAGGCGCTGCGCAAGGTAGAGGACCAGTGCATCCGGGACGTCGTAGCGTTCCAGGAAGCGGTGGGACTCCAGAGCATCACCGACGGCGAGTACCGGCGCGACTGGTGGCACATCGACTTCCTGCGCGGCTTCGACGGGGTGCAGACGGTGGAAGGCAGGACGTTCGGCGTGCATTTCCAGGGCGCCGACGAGCAGCCGCCGCTGATGAGAGTGCAGAGCCGGATCCGGCGCACCCGGCCGAGCATGGTGGATCACTTCAAGTTCCTGAAGTCCGTCACCCGGCGCACGCCGAAATTCTGCATGCCGTCGCCGGCGATGCTGCACGCGCGGGGCGACCGTGAAGCGCTGCGCAAGACCTATCCCGACGTGAGCGAGTTCTGGGCCGACCTCACCCAGGCCTACCGCGAGGAGATCCGCGACCTCTACCAGGCCGGCTGCCGCTACCTCCAGATCGACGACACGACGATCGCCATGATGGGCGACCCGAAGGTCCAGGAGACCTTCCGCAATCTGGGCGACGATCCGAAGCAGGATACGAAGATGTACGCCGACGCGGTCAACGCGGCGATCCGCGACATGCCGGACGACATGACCGTCTGCGTCCACACCTGCCGCGGCAATTTCATGAGCACTTGGCTCGCGAGCGGCAGCTACGATTTCGTCGCCGAGACCGCGTTCACGCGGCTCGACGTGGATGGGTTCTTCCTCGAGTACGACACCGAGCGCGCCGGCGGCTTCGAGCCGCTGCGCTACATTCCGAAGGGGAAGAAGGTCGTGCTCGGGCTGATCAGCTCGAAGTTCCCGGCGCTCGAAAGCAAGGACGACTTGAAGCGCCGCATCGGTGCCGCGGCGAAGTTCGTGCCGCTCGAGAACCTGTGCCTTTCCCCGCAATGCGGCTTCTCGAGCACGCACCACGGCAACAAGATGACCGTCGACGACCAGCGGCGCAAGCTCGCGCTCGCCCTCGAAGTGGCGCAGGAGGTCTGGGGGAACTCATAGCGACAGCGGAAAGGGTAACGCGAAATGGACAAGGCACCGCAAGTCACGCTGCAATCGACCGCGCACTATTTTCTCGAGGGCCTGAACGAGCTCGGCGTCGAGTACCTGTTCTGCAATTTCGGCACCGACTACGCGCCCCTGATCGAGGAGATGGCGCGCTGGCGCGCCGAGGGGCGCAAGTTCCCGAAGACGCTGCTCTGCCCGCACGAGAACACCGCCGTGCAGATGGCCATCGGATACGCGATGGTGACCGGCCGCGGGCAGGCGGTGATGGTGCACGTGGACGCGGGCACCTCGAACGCGGCGATGGGGCTGCACGATGCCTGCCGCTCGCGCGTCCCGCTGATCCTCATCGCGGGCAAGGCGCCCTACACCGTGCGCGGGGAACTCCCCGGCTCGCGCGACACCTACGTGCACTTCATCCAGGAGCCGTTCGACCAGGGCGCGATCGTCCGCAACTACGTGAAATGGGAGTGGACGCTGCCCTCGGGCGTCATCACCAAGGAGGTGCTGCGGCGCGCCCATAGCGTTGCGCACAGCGACCCGCGGGGGCCGGTGTACCTGATGGTGCCGCGCGAGACGCTCGCCCAGACCTGGGACGCCGCCGCGGTGCGCTCGTTTCCGGAGGCGCGCTACGGCGCGGTCGGCGCCGGCGCGGCGCCCGCGAACGCGGTCGCCGCGATTGCGGAGCGCCTGCTCGCGGCGCAGTACCCGATCCTGATCACGTCGTACGCGGGCCGCAACCTCCACGCGCCGGGCTTGATCGAGGAGCTGGCGCGGCTCGGCGGCATCCGCGTGTTCGAGTTCAATCCCCTGCACCTGAACATTGCGCGCAACTCGCCGTGCTTCGGCGGCACGATGCCGGGCAGGCACGTGGCCGAAGCCGATGTCGGGCTGCTGGTGGACGTGGACGTGCCGTGGATCCCGAGCGACACCCGCGAGAATCCCCGGACGTGGTGGGCGCACATAGACGTGGATCCGCTCAAGGAGCGCTCTCCGATCTGGGGCTTTCCGTCGAATCTGCGCCTGCCCGGCGACAGTGCGTTGGTGCTCGCGCAGTTGATCGAGGCGGTCAAGGCGAAGGCGACGGCAGCGTTTCGCGACGGCGCCGCCCGGCGTATCGAGGCGATGGCGCGCGAGCACGGCGAGCGCCGCGCAGAGGCCGCGAAGCTGGCCACGAACAAGGGTGCCCGGGGCGCGGTCAACACGCATTATCTCTGCTCGGAGATCGCAAAAGCGATCGGGGAGGACGCTATTCTCGTCAACGAGTCGATACGCAACGCGGCGCTGGTGCACCGGCAGATCACCCGGACCCGGCCGGGCACGGGGCTCGGCTGCTCCGGCGGCGCCCTCGGCTACTCGAACGGCATGGCGCTCGGTGCCAAGCTCGCCCGGCCCGAAGCGCTCGTCGTGCAGATCGTGGGCGACGGCAGCTTCTATTTCGGCAATCCGTCGTCGGCGTTCGCGGTCGCGCGGCAGTACGGGCTGCCGGTCTTCACGGTGGTGCTCGACAACTCGGGCTGGTCCGCGGTGAAGGAGTCCACGCTGCGCATGTATCCTGAAGGCGCGGCCAAGGCGGTCAACGAGTTCGGCGCGCGGCTTGCTCCCGACGCCGACTTCGCGAAGATCTGCGAGGCGGCGGGCGGCTACGGCGAGGTGCTGACCGACCCCGATGTCGTCCCGGCGGCGATCCAGCGCTGCCTCGCTGCGGTGCGCGGCGGCCGGCCGGCGGTGCTGCACGCGAAGATCCCGGTGCTGTGAGCGGGAGATCCTTGGAGGATAAATTCACGCTGGCGGCGCCCTCGACTTTTTTCGTGGGAGGTTTTGACTAGGGTGGGACCCGCTTCGAATCCGGACCGTTTCCCGAGCCGTTCGATCCTGCCGGATGCCGTGACGCAGTGCCGTGAGGTTCGCGCCGCAGGGGTGTTAGCTTACGCCGTCGTCTGAAAAACCGGAGTCAGAAAGTGGGAGACGGGGGAATCATCATCGAGTACTTGCGCTCCTGCACGGCCGGCTCGCTGGGGATGTCCGATTGCGGGCCGGTTTGGCAACTCGGCATCATCGCTGCATTTCTCGTCGCCGCCATCGTGACGCTCGTCATTCTCAGGCTGCGCGCCAGCAGAATAGAACGGTAGCCGCAGGCCACGCCCGCAGCTCATCTGATGCCTTAACGCGATTTACCGCTTCCCGGGGCGCTTCCCCGCTTTGCGACGGCGCAATGCTATATTTGCGTCCGGCGCAGCGGCGCGCCGCAACGCTCATGAAGACGTTCACGATCCTGCAGTTCAACATGCAGTACGGGCAGACTTGGGACGACGCCAATCCCGATCGCGCGCCCATCGATCTCGACGTCACGCTGGAGGAGATCCGCAGCCACGGGGCCGACATCCTCCTGTTGCAGGAAGTGGAGCGCGCCCTCCCCGGGGGCGCGCAGGCGAATCCCCCGCCGAACTACACCCGGCTGCGCGCGGCGCTCGACGGCTATGACAGCTATTTCGCCTATCCCCGGGAGGATCCGCGGGAATTGCCTTTCGGGATCGGGCTCGCGATCTTCTCGAGGACGCCGTTGCGCGACGTCCTGCGGCGCGATCTTCCTTCGCCGCGGTTGGAGTTCGAGTTTGCGGGGGCGAAGCACACTCCCACCGACCGCCTGCTTCTTGGCGCGACCACCACGGTCGCTGGCCGCGATCTGCGTCTCCTCAACACGCATCTGCTCGCGTTGTTCATGCTCAATTCCGATACATCGGCCCATCCCCTGCAGCTGCGGCTCGTGCTCGAAGTGGCGCGCGCCTCCACCGGGCCGACAGTGCTGGCGGGCGATTTCAACGTCCTCAGCCACGAGGCGCTGACCCGGCAATTTGCCACTGCCGGCTACCGCTCGGTGCAGACCGACCAGCCGACCTGGCGCCGCCACCCGTTCGTGCTCGACCACATCTTCCACAACCGCCACCTGCGCCCGGTCAGCTACATCGTGAAGCCGACGCGGGCATCCGACCATCACGTGATCGTCGCCGAGTTCGAGTTCACTGATTCATAATAGACTCCCATGGCGACCATCATCGGCGGCATCGGCACCTCCCACGTGCCCACGATCGCCATGGCGTACGACCGCGGCAAGCGCAACGACCCCGACTGGGCGCCGCTGTTCCGGGGCTACGAGCCGGTCGCGCGCTGGCTCGCCGAGCGCCGGCCCGACGTGCTGGTGTTCTTCTATAACGACCACGCGACGACGTTCTTCTTCGACCACTATCCGACCTTCGCGCTCGGCGTGAGCGCGGAATTCCCGATCGCCGACGAAGGCCTCGGCCCGCGCCCGGTGCCGCCGCTAAAGGGACACCCGGAGCTCGCCCGGCACATGGTCGAAGCGCTGGTGAACGAGGAGTTCGACATCTCCGTGTTCCAGGACCTGCCGATCGACCACGGCTGCCATTCGCCGCTCACGATGTTCTGGCCGCCGGCGCCGGACTGGCCTGGCCGCATCGTCCCGGTCGAGATCAACGTGCTGCAGCATCCGCTGCCGACGCCGCTCCGCTGCTACAAGCTCGGCCAGGCGGTGCGGCGCGCCGTGGAAGCCTATCCCGAGGCGCTGAAGGTGGTCGTGGTGGGCACCGGCGGGCTCTCGCACCAGCTGAACGGGGAGCGCGCCGGCTTCAACAACGAGGAATGGGACCGGAAGTTCCTCGAGCTGATCGAGCGCGACCCGGGCACGCTGACGAAGATGACGCACGCGGACTACATCCGGCTCGGCGGCACGGAAGGGGCGGAGGAAGTAATGTGGCTCGCGATGCGCGGCGCGCTCTCCGACCGCGCCCGGAAGATCCACCAGAACTGCTACCTGCCGATGACGGCGACCATGGCGGTCGCGCTGTTCGAGGAACCGGCATGAACCCACAGCTCAAAGGCATCGAAGCGCTCGCCGGCACCTACGTCTTCGATTTGCAGCGCAGCGCGCGGGGGCTGCGGCTCAACCGGTTCCTGCACGGGCTGATCCGGCCGGAGCAGCGGGCGCTCTTCAAGCAGGACCCGGAGGCCGCGTTCGAGAAGGCCGGTCTCGATGCCGAGGAGCGCCGCATGGTGCGCAGCCTCGACTGGCCGGCGCTGATCCGCTATGGCGCGAGCTTTTTCTGCCTCGAGAAGCTCGCGCGCGTGAAAGGCGTTTCCAATCCGGAGATGGTGGCGGCGTTCCGGGGCGAAACGCTCGAGCAGTTCCTCAAGACCCGAAATGTGCCGGGTGCCCGATGAGAAAATCCCCCCGGCTTCGCCACCCCCCTTTGACAAAGGGGGGTAGGGAGGATTTAATCGGTGCGCGCGCCGGACGCGCGGACGACGGCGCCCCAGCGCTTGACCTCGGCGGCCATGAATTCCGTGAACGCCTTGGCGTCGAGCTGATTCGGCTCGATGCCGTCCCTGCGCAGGCGGTCACGAACATCGGAGAGCTGCAGGATGCGCCGCACCTCGGCGTTCAACCGGTTCACGACATCGGCCGGCATGCCGGCGGGCCCCGAAAGCGAGAACCAGACCGTCGCCACCAGGTCGGGGTAGCCCGCCTCGCGGAACGTGGGCACCCCCGCGTAATCGGGCAGGCGCTTCGTGGAGCTGATCGCGAGCGCGCGCACCTTGCCCGCGCGGATCTGCCCGCTGGCGGTGGTGAGCGTGGTTGAAATGATCTCGATATGCCCGGCGACGATGTCCACCACCGCCAGCGCGGCGCCCTTGTAGGGGACGTGCACGATCTTGATGCCTGCTTTTTGCTTCAGCAGCTCGGCGGCGAGGTGGCCCAGGGTGCCGTTGCCGGGCGAGCCGTAATTCATATCTCCCGGCCGCGCCTTGGCGAGGGCGACGAACGCCTTGAGATCCTTTGCCGGCAGCGACGGGTGGACGCCGAGCACGGCCGGTGGCCCGCCGAAGAGCGCGATATGGGTGAAATCCCTGAGCGGATCATACGGCGGCCTGGAAGCGAGCGCCGGCGCGATCGTGTGCGACGCGATGCCGGAAACGACGAGGGTATAGCCGTCCGGCGCGCTTTTCGAGACGGACTCCGAGCCGATCACGCCGCCGGCGCCGCCGCGGTTCTCGATGACGAAATTCTGGCCGAGGCTCTCGCCGAGCTTGAGCGCGACGATGCGTCCCAGCGTGTCCGCCGTGCCGCCCGGCGGGAACGGGACCACGAAGCGCACCGATTTCGCCGGATACTGCTGCGGCCATGCCGGCGCTGCCGCCAGCATGCCGAACAAGCCGAGCACGATCCATCCCGATTTCATTCCTGATTCCTCCTCGTCCTTTGCAATTATTCCACCTTGACCCCGGCGGCCTTGACGGCTTTCGCGTATTTTGCGATGTCCGCGCGGGTCTGCGCGAGGTATTGCGCCGGCGTGTTGCCCACCGGGTCGATGCCGAGCGTGGTGTAGCGGCTTACGGTATCGGGGTGCTGCACGGACTTGGCAATCGCCCCCGCGAGCCGGTCGATCACGGCCTTCGGCGTCTTCGCCGGGGCCATCACCCCGATCGCCGGCGGATAGTCGTAGTCCTTGATGCCCGTGATCTCCGCGATGGTCGGCACGTCCGGCGCCTGCGCGTTGCGCTTGATGGTGTTGACGCCGAGCAGCTTCAGGCGTCCGGCCTTGACGTGCGGGGCGATGGACGGCAGCGCCGCAAAGAGCAGCGACACCTCACCGGCAAGCAGCGCGGGCACGGCCTGGCCGGTGCCCTTGTACGGGACGTGCACGATGTCGAGGCCGAGCGGCGCCTTGAGCGCCTCCATGCTGAGGTGATGGACGCTGCCGATCCCTCCGGAGCCGTAGCGGAACTGGCCCGGCTTGCTCTTCACCCGCTTGATCAGCTCGGGAAGCGTTTTCGCAGAGACCGATGCGTGCGCCACGAGGAACTGCCCTGATGTGCCCATGAGGCTCACCGGGGCGAAATCCCGCAGCGTGTCGTAAGGCAGTTTGGCATAGAGCGCCGGGTTGATGGCGGTCTGCCCGACGTCGGCGATCAGCAGCGTGTAGCCGTCGGGTGTCGCACTGGCAACGAGAACGCAGCCGGAGATGCCGCCCGCGCCGGGACGGTTATCGACGACCACCTGCTGCCCGAGCATTTCGGTCATCCGCCGGCCTGCGATACGCATCATGGTGTCCGGCAGCCCGCCGGCGGCATACGGCACCACGGCCCGGATCGGCCTTGCCGGAAAAACCTGTCCCTTCGACGTGCTCAGGGCAGGCTCTGAGCCTGTCGAAGGATTTTGCGCGGCAGCGGTGCAGGCGCACGCCGCCGTACCCGCGAGCACAATCAGCAGCCATTTACGCTTCATGGGGGGGTCCTCCTCCGTATTGGTCTCGCCGCTGGCGGCAGCTTTGAGGTTTAGACTGCGAGTTTAATACAAGCGGGCACCGTTCCGCACG
>Ga0214472_10005932_pt1 | contig 12830 bp, 14 predicted proteins | sample RVTome_6_FD_207662 | JGI IMG/M metagenome (GOLD analysis project Ga0214472, IMG submission 207662) | Soil microbial communities from uranium-contaminated site in the Upper Colorado River Basin, Wyoming, United States - RVT140D175 | ecosystem: Environmental > Terrestrial > Soil > Contaminated >... | reverse complement strand
GTAACGATTGACCGATGCCCAGACTTGGTAGTCGTTGCCGTCGATGTCGATACTCAGCAGGTCGAAGTCGACCGGCATGGGTGTGCCGGCGAGCAAGTTGTCGAGGACGTTCTCGCCTCCGTACTCGACGAACCGGTTCAGCAGAATAGCCCTGCGATTGCCGGCATAAGTCCCCTTCAGGTCCTCGTACTTTACCGGGTCGGCCTCGATGAGCACGCCGGACCAGCCCTTGTGCGCGATCAGCTGGTAGGTGTTGCTGTACTTCCGGCCGTCCCACGCGCCGAACTCGCAGCACCACCTGTCCATGCCCGGAACCAGATCGAAAATCCGCTCGAGGATGCCGTCTTCCCCACCTTGGGAGGTGGCATCCCAGGCATAAGCCTCGAACCATTGTGCGGGGCCCGCCTGATTGCGAGTCGGAGGGTCGTTCAAGACCGCAGCCTTTCCAATGCGTGGTTGATCGTCATCCCATAACGAAATGGTGAGATGCCGGGTCAAGGCCCTTAGCGGCCTGCTCGTCGGAATTAATCGGCGCTAGCGCGTGCCTGGCCTCATACCGGAACAGTGGGTTGGCGGGACTGACGAGAATATTTGCGATGATCATCGGGGACGCAGCGCGAACCTGTAGAGCAGAATTCTGGTCAGTTTGACCGGAATCAGGAGCAAAAGCACCGACTTATCGAGCCATCGGTCGACGACTCCGACACAGGCAAGATCCTGCCGCAATTCCTTGTACGCCCTGCGGAAAAGATCTCCCGTGGAACTGACTGGGAAGCTTTTGCCGACTCCCATTCGTTTGTACAGCGTGACCGACGGATCCACCAACGCGTTTCCGTGCCGGAGGCAATCCAGCACAAACAACATATCGACGGCCAGAAGGCCGCGGTCATATTTTCCCCAGTGCTTGATGCCGCGCAGGAATGCGGTGCGGAACAGCCCGTACGCGAGATTGACCTTTCCTTCGGCCGCCTCCGCAAGAAAGTAACGAGCCAGCCTAATAGTCCGGACGCCGGCGAACCGCAACGGGCGGAAACGCCTGAGGAGTTTTCCGTCCAAGTCAATCGACACCAGATTGCTGAAAACCACCACTGCTTCTTCGTCTACCAGCTTCCGCAGCAGCGCTTCAACCCATCGCTCGTCGCGCAGATCGTCGTCATCCGCCCAGAAAAAGTACTCGCCGCTGGCCTGTGTCAGCACGAACTGGATATTTGCCGGCGGCCCCAGGTTGGTCGGCTGGCTGAAATAGCGGATGCGGCTGTCTTTCTGCGCATACTCCAGGAGAAGTGCTTTGGTCTCCTTACAGGGTGTGCAGTCTTCGGAAACGATGACTTCAAGGTTGGAATACGTCTGGCCAAGCACGCCGTCGAGCGCCCGCTTCAGGTAAGCCGGGCGGTTATAGGTGGTGATGCCCACAGAAACCAGTGGCATCGTGGCCGCGTTCAACATCGAAAACTTAGTCCGCTCGCCTGGGAATTCGCAGCTGCAACCGGCCAATTACGCCGCGGTCTTGCGCAAGAAGAGCGTTTGCGTTACCGGCGTAAGCAACGCGCCGCCGAGCAAGCCGCCAAGCACCGATGCCGTGATCCAGGCTGCCTGCCCCGCCATGCCCATGCCGACAGGCATGAATATGCAGCCGAGGCCGACCACGGCCAGTACCGCAAGCGTAGGCCAGGCGAAGTCGGCCAGCAGCCAGTGCCTGAACTCGCCTCTGAGAAATTTTGCATGAATGATGGGTAGTGAAAACAACACGGTGCCTAAATTGAGCATCACCCAGATGGATGCGGCTCCGATGGCGCCATAATGCCTGATCATCCAGATTAGCGCGGGAACTAGAACCACGACCGCAACTGCGGTGGAGATGAGGGCAAGCTTGATCCAGCCGTGCGCCAACTGCAACGCATAGGGGACATTCATCAGGGCGTTGAGCGCCGTGCCGATAGACAACAGGCTGAGCAGCGGCGCGGCGAATTGCGCGATGGTCGCGTCCCGGGTCCAGATATGCAATACCGGCTCGGAGAAGAAGCAGAGTCCCAGCGCCACAGGCATTACCAGAACAGTCATCAACTGGCAACCCTTGTGGTAAAGCCGGCGCAGGCCCGCGTAGTCACCGCTAGCTACAAGCTGGGTCAGGCGTGGCTGCATGGCCGAAAAAATGGGAACGATGATGAGGTTGATGCCCAGAGCCAACGTCGAAGCGAGCATGTAGTACCCAAATTCCTTCAAGGGCAGCATCTTGCTAAGGATGATCTTGTCGAGTTCTACCACCAGCATTGCCAGAATGCCAATGCCGCTTAATCCCGCGCCGTAGCGCCACAACTGCCGGAACAGCGCGGGCGCGAAACGCGCTGGCGTTTCCGCCGAGGGCAGGCTGCGCCAGAGGACGAGACGGAACAGGACCGCTCCGATCATGCTTGCCAGGGCGTGCCAGATGAAGAATGCAGTGATAGTAGGTGCCACCAGCCACAGGACTAGAACCCCGCCGCCGTTGCGGAAGGTCTCGACGCCGATCCTCAGGCCATTGAGGAGCACCTGTCTTTGAAGTCCGATGAGACCGCCTGCATAGAACCCGTAGGGCATCCTGAAGGCGATTGCCACGCCCATAAGCATCACGGACATGCGGACGATCTCTAATGGGACTTCATTCGCATTTAGCCAGACTGTCGCAATCCAGTCGGCAGCCAGAAAAAGAGCAGTAACGATAAAGCCCGCCAGTGCCCAGTACACCGCTTCTAGAGTGCGTACCACGTTGCGCATTTCCGTCGCGCTCGTCTCGACTGAGGCGGACAGCCTGGCTAGCTCCCTGGACAAGGTTCCCGTGAGTCCCAAATCGAAGACGGAAAACAATACTTGCAGGGTGACAAAAAAGCCGACCAGACCGTACGACTCGACACCCATGAAGTGGATGTACAGCGGCACGAAGGAGAGCAGCAACAGCGCTGTCCATCCGCTGCCGATCGCGTTGGCGACAATGTTCCTGCGGACAGGCGACATCACGCGTGCGCGATCGCGCTCTCAGGAGTCGCGCGAATTGGCATGCATCAGCAGCTGCAGGGTATCGGCGACACCTCGATCCATGCTGCTCCGCATCTCGAATCCGGCCGCGGTCAGCCGTGAATTGAGGACGTCGTAGGAGAGCGAATTCATGACATGGCTATCGACGAAACTGATGGTCAGGCCTGGCAAATGCCGGCGAATCGTGTCGGTCACCTCCCGTACCGTTGAATTGACCGTCACCGCGTTGTAGACACGGCCGTCGAACATGCGCCGCTCGATGACGAAGGCGACGGCCCTGACCGCGTCGCCGAGGTCGAGGTAGGGACGTCTCTGGTCGTATGCGGTTCGCCACACCGTCAGCGGCCTGCCCATAACGGCCTGCCAGCAGAACTTGTTGACTGCCGTATGGAAGCGCATGCCGGGCGATGTGCCGAAAATGGTGCCAAAGCGGAAGGTCATTGCCTGCAGGGAGCCGTCCCTGCACATCTGCTCGATCAGCAGTTCCTCTCGCCGCTTGCTGTCGGCATAGGGGCTTTGGGGCGCAATGTCCTCGGGGCCGCAGTCCTCATCGATCGCGCTCTTCTCCGTGCCATAGATGCTGGTCGAGGACGCGTGGACAAGCGGGACCCCGACCAGCGCGCACGTCTCGGCCACGCGCTTGGTTGCCGCGAAGTTCACCTGCTCCATCGCTTCAGGATGGTCAAAACTTGCCCCCGGATCGGTCAATGCCGCCAAATGCACAACGGCATCGGCGTCCTCGAGCATGTCCTCCAAGTCCAAAGAAGTGACGTCGCCCTCGACGAATTGGTAGCGCGCCTCGCCGGGAAGGTTGAACAGGGAGACGTAGCGTTGCGTGGAGAGGTTGTCGATGATGATGATCTCCGGGCGATCGAAAAACCGAGGCAGCTCACGTATCAGTCGCGACCCGATATGCCCGAGGCCGCCTGTCACCAGGACTTTCATGCGCTGCGTCCGCCCCGGAACGCCATGAACTCGTCATAGTCGCGAATGTAATCACCCTCGTCGAAAGGCAGATCACACAGGACCATCAGCACGTTATTGGACTCAATGTAATACTGCTTGGCCCATATTCCAGGAGGGATTTCGAGCGCGAGTTCCGGCCGGTCCAGCAACACCTCCTGGCTCGCTTTGCCGTCGTCACACGTCACGCGGCAGGCTCCGCTCAAACAAACAAGAATCTGTGTCAGCGCCTTGTGCGCGTGCTTGCCGCGCACCGCCCCGCCGTGCCCTGAAACCACGAAGACCCGCCGCAGACTGATCTGGAAGTGGGTGGCCGCGTCATAAGCAACCAAGAACCCCTGCTTGTCCAGAAACTTGGGCAACGTCATGACGCGTACATCACCAATCGATTTCATGAGAAGCTCGCGAGCGGTTCTTTTCCGAGTATGGAGCGAATGGCATTGCTGTAAGCCAACAATTCGCCGTCGGTAGTACGAAAAGCAGCAGGAAGACAAATTCCCCTCCGCGACACGTCGTAGGCCACGGGGTTGACGGCTTGCTTCTCCGGCGAGGCGCCGCCATACGCGGGTATGCTGCTCAGCGGATAGAAGAAGGGCCGCCCTTCAAGCCCCATTCTCGCCAACGCCTGTATGACTTGCTCCTTGTCGAGCCCGAAGGATCGACCAATCACGAGCGCTGTGCACCAAGCGCCGTTTCTCCCTTCCGGCGGCTCCGAGTTCAAGTAGACGTCCGGAACATCTGCAAATGCCTGCCGATAGCGCCACAGCAGATGGCGTTTTGCCTGGACCAGCTCCTCAACACGCTGAAACTGCGAATAACCAAGGGATGCAAGAAGATTGCAGGGCATGTATTTGTAGGCTACCTCGGTGTTGTAGTAGTGCTTGTTCGGGGACCGGCCATGATCCCTGAGAAAATGACAGCGCTTGAACAGCGCGTCGTCGTCCAGCAACAGCATTCCGCCTTCGCCAGTGGTAATGGTTTTTGTGCGGTGAAAGCTGAAAACCGATCCGATGCCGAAGCTGCCCGCCTTCGCCCCCCGATAGACTGACCCAAGCGCCCCGGCGGCATCCTCGATCAGGTAAATGCGGTGCTGTTCCGCAACCCGCCGCAAGGCATCCATGTCGGGCATGTTGCCGTATAGGTCGACCACGATCACTGCCTTGGTGTCTGGCGTGATTGCCCGTCTTAGGCTCTCTGCCGACATGCACCAGGTCTGCTCGTCAATGTCCGAAAAAACGGTCTTTGCGCCCACGTGCGTAATGTGAGTAGCCGAGGCTATCCACGTGCACTCGGGAACGATCACCTCGTCGCCTGGCCCGATACCCAGGCCGGCGAGCAGCAGGTGAATTGCCGAGGTGCAGTTCGGCGTCATCAGCGCGTGCTTTCTGCCGTGATAGGCCGCGAACTCGCGTTCGAAATTCTCCACATACCAGTACTTGCGGTCGCCATACCATCCGTTCTGCATGGCGTCCATCACCGCGCGGATCTCCAATTCCGTGATCGACGGCCCGAAAAGCTCAAGTTTCATATTCTCTCCAGGAGAGCATCAGGGTTAGTTCAAGCTCTTAATCGGATAGCCATGCTCGGCCAATGGCAAGCCGTATTTCGCCGCAAGCAACGCGTTGTCCTCGCAGTACAGGTCATAAATCACCTGCTTCATTTCGTTGCTCACCGCCACTCTCGCTGACCGCCCGCCACCCAAGAACTTGCCAAACCGCCCAGCGATTGTTCCTCCGAAAGGCAGGTAATCTGAAATAGGGACACCCCATAAGAATGAAGTGCGGAATTTGTTGTAAGCGAGCATCCTGTTGCTGATCCGCTTGCGTTCGTGACTCCCCTGCAATAACTTGCTGGTCTCGACCGCATTGATGCGCAGAATGTCAGCCAGCTTTTCCATGAACAGCCGCTTGTTCTCCACGAATTCCTCGAACAACAATACATGAATGCGGTTCTCGCCAAACAGCCCCGCGTACACCGAAAGCAGCCTATTGAACATGAAGCTCGCCAGGGCTCCGTACTTGGCAAACATGAGCTGAAACCGCATCCAGTCTTCATATGACACGTGCCGGCGAAAATATGACGGCGGGGCGGGCTTCAGAAATGCTCCGTGACTGGCATAAAACGACGGTATGGCCGAGTATTGATTCCGAACAACCAGCAGTATTTCCGCGTCAGGGAGAAACGCGTGCAGGCGCCTCGCACAGACAGTCGGGACTCGGCTGGTCATCACATCCTCGTTCGAATACAGCAGCGTTTTGTGCGTCTCCTCGCCTAGATGCTTTCGAAAAAGCTCGGCGCACTCCGCAAATGGAAAGTACAGGTCGTCGTCATTCACCATGGAATTCACAAGGGGCGCGTACCCGTCGTAGCCTTCGGCGTCCTCGCCCACGTAGTGAATACCGCCATGCCTGCGGAACAACGCCCGCTGCAGGGTGGTAGAAGCAGTCTTGTTCGCTCCTATATGTATTATCACGTGGCGCATGGCCTGAAAGCTTTCCTATTGCCTACGGCTGCTTCGCTGCGTGCACGTTGATCATGCGGTCGCGATCGCCTTTCCAGTTGAAAAAGGAAAGCTCGATGATGCGGAATCCGAGAAAGCTGAGCATGGCGCGAATCTTGTTTTCCGTGTAACAGTTCTTGTGAAATTGCCCTTCGCTGTTTTGCGGTCCATATAAACTGGCCGTCATGTAGCCCCAACGGCTTCTGGTGGAATATGAGTACTGTCCGAACCAGTGCTGCTGCGCGATTGCCTCGGCATCGTTCCGGTAAAAATCGCGCCAGTTGTCTTCGGCAGCCAGCCACTTCCTAACGAGGTCCTCGAAATCGGGTACGGAGAAAACCAGCAGGCCGCCTGGCTTCAGGACGCGCTTCATCTCGTAGAAGAATTTCCTTTCTTCAAGAAAGGACAAGTGCTCGAGCAAGGAGTCACAGCGCACCTCAGCAATTGTGCCATCCGCATACGGCAGATTGAAGATGTCGTACTGGTAAATTTTGAGATCGTCGGGAATCGCCAGGTTGGGATACCGCGCCTTCATCTCCTCCAGCGTGTCGAGATCGATGTTGACGTATCCCGGCAACAGCCTCGACGCGCACCCGAGGTTCAGCTTAATGTCTTCCGATTGGTTCGATTGCATGGCGGCTCCTGGTGAGGGCGGGTCCGGATTGGCTTAGCCGCATTTCATTACCGGCCGCTCAGCTTGTGGCGCAAAGAGGCTTTTGAATAACTCCCTGGCCCGTGACTAGGCAGAATATCTTGGCCCCCAGCGCCTGAATGGCTCGATCATATTTGTCAAACTGTCCATTTCCAAACGAGTAGTCGTCTATCACGATGAATCCACCTGGATTCAATTTTTCATACAAATATTGAAGCGAGGCCGCCTCCGCTGGAGGATGCGTGGTATTCAGGTGAACGAACGCGAGTCCCTGCGCCAGGTCCGCCAGCGGAAAGCAGTCAGGCAGCAGCTGCCTGTGAAACACGACCGGGGCTTCTTCGGGATACTGCCTGCGCACATACTCGAAATCCGTGTTATAGGGATTGGGGCCGGACCCCGGGTAGTTGATCCCGAGAAAGGGGTCAATGAAATGATAGGTTTTGCCAAGCCGCTCGAACTCTACATAGTCATAAATGACCCTCGGAGCGACTCCAAAGGAAATGCCCGCGGACAGGAAGTCGCCGGGGATCATCTTTGCGAACTCCGCAAACATGCTGGCACAGTAGTGCCTCAGCCTTAGTTCGTTGGGAGCGTTATTGGGATTGAGCTTTCGATACCGGTCATGAATCTCCGCAAATCGCCCCTCATGCAAGCACCGCATGCTGTGCTGGGTGTATACGCCCTGATAGCCGAGCGCGGTCCGTGGCAAATCCGTCCGGAAGCGTTGCCGCACATACTGCAACATCGCCGCAGGCATGACCCCCTTCACAAGGCGCTTGAGCAAGTGCATGGCGGGCATGGGCAGTCTTGGCTGGGCGAAATTCGGGACTATCGCTTCGGGCGACCGCCGAAGAAGCTAGCGATCGCCGAGACAACCTGCGCTTGCGACCGTGCGTCGAGTCCCGGGTATAGCGGCAGACTAATGATCTCGTTGGCGATCTGCTCGGTCACAGGCAGTCGACTGCCATTGCGGAAGGCTGGCATCAAGTGAGTGGGTGTAGGGTAATGAATTCCCGCGGCGACGCCTTTCTGGCTCAGGTGCTGGACCAGGCTGTCCCTTTCGGGCGCACGTATGACGAACAGGTGATAGACATGCCGCGCGGAGTCGCGCTCGGGAGGCAGTTTCGCCGGCATCCCTGAAAGCGCCTTTCGGTAGCGGTCGGCCTGCTCCCGCCGCTTGGCGTTGTCGGCGTCAAGATGGCGCAGCTTCACTCGCAGGATCGCTGCCTGTAGTTCATCCAGCCGGCTGTTCATGCCGAGTTCACGACTGACTTGCTTGTCGTCCCAGCCATACTGACGGAGTCGATGGATCCGCGCCGCCAGAGCGGGGTCTCGACAGGCGACCGCGCCACCATCGCCGATGGCCCCCATGTTCTTGGTCGGGTAAAAGCTGAAGCAACCGATGTCTCCCACCGTACCGAGCTTGCGGGCGCGGTGTGTCGCTCCCGTAGCCTGCGCGCAGTCCTCAATTAGACGAATTCCCTGTTTGGCCGCTATAGCCAGCAGCCCGTCCAAGTCGGCGGATTGGCCATATAAGTGCACGGCAATGATGGCTTTGGTCCGGCCCGTGCAGGCCGCCGCGACACCCCCGACATCAAGTGTGTAGTAATTGGGCTCGATATCGACGAACACCGGTGTTGCTCCCGTCAGCGCCACCGCAGCCACTGTTGCCGACGCCGTATGCGAGGGCACGATAACCTCATCGCCCCGTCGGACGTCCATTGCTCGCATGGCGAGAATCAGCGCATCGGTGCCGCTGCCGCAGCCGATAATCTGCTCAATGCCAAGGTATTGCGCAAACTCGGCCTCGAACCGCGCGACTTCGTCACCAAGAATGTAACGGCCGCTATTCAGCACGGATCGGACAGCGTCAACGATTTCATCCTGATGCGGAAGAAACTGGGCCTTGGGGAACGCGCACGGGATCATGCAAACCGCTCCGTTAGTCGTTTCCAATGTGAGTCAGCCATTTGCCGCCACGTCCGGTGAAGAACTTTTCCTTTTCCATAATTTCGGCCTTGTGATTCCAGGCAAAAAGTAGCGCGGTGTCGGGATAGTTCTCGACAAACGCCGAATACGGCTTCACCGGAATGTGCATGCCTGGCGTGAATTTGCCCTGCTTGATCGGTGTCGTGTCGGAAATGAACTCGATGAGGTCGGGGCTAATGCTGCAGTAGTTGAGAATGGTCGTACTCTTGGATGTCGCCCCGTAGCCCACCACCCTTCTTCCGGCCATTTTCTCCTCGACCAGCAGACGCACCAGCCTTTCCTTCGAGGCCTCGCAGGCCTGGCGGAATTTCTCGTAGGTTTGCGGCAAATGCAGCCCGGCAGCCCGCTCTTCGGCAATGATCTTCTCGACCGCAGGCGATTTGCTGCGTGCGCCCCTACGCGCCAGGACATAACGCATCGAACCGCCATGCGTGTCCTGCTTGAGCAGATCGACGAGTTCAAAGCCATACGGACCGAAGATGTTGGCTACCGCGAGCGCCGAGAAAATAAAGACGTGCTCGTCATAGATCTGGTCGTACGAGGTCTTTTCGATCATGGCTCCCAGATACGGTTCCTCGAAAATCAGCACGCCGTCCGCCTTGAGCAGTGTGTCCGCGCCCTTGGCGATGTCATGCATGTCGGGTATGTGGCAAATGACGTTGGCAGCGACTAGCGCATCTGCCTTGCCGTGTTCCCCGACAATATCGGCAGCCGTCTGGATGCCGAAGAAGCGAACGATGGTGTTAACGCCGTGACTGCGTGCCACTTCCGCGACGTTGGCCGAGGGCTCGACCCCGAGGTGCCGGATGCCGCGCCCGTAGAAGTTTTCCAGCATGATGCCGTCGTTGCTGCCGATTTCGACGACGAATGGATCGCCATCGCTCAGATGGTGGTTGCATACCCAGTCCGCATAGCCCTGGAAATGGCGCTGCATGTGCGCAGATGTGCGTGAGAAGAAAGCATACTGTTCGTGGAACATCATGTCCGGCGCTGGCTGCTCCTCGATTTGAAATGTCAGGCACCTGTCGCAGAAGGCGGGCTTCAGCTCGAAAAAATATTCGTCCTTGAACTGCTCCGGCAACAGGAATCCATTGGCAATGGGCATGCGGCCGAAAGTCATGAAGGGATCGATGGTGTGCTGGCAAGTTCTGCATTTCATTGATGGCGGCCGCCCTTCCCATCTCGAACTCTCGGCAGGTTTGCCGGATCGATGTTCTTCAGTCTCGGAAAGGCGGCATCGCGCGGTGTGATGACCGGATTCGTCAGCGGCCATTGAATCCCCAAGTCGGGATCGTTCCACAGAACCCCGGCCTCATCGTCTGGAAAATAGTAGTCTGTACACTTGTACAGGATCTCGTTTTCCTCGCCCAGGGTGCAGAAACCATGCGCCACCCCCGGCGGAAGGTACAGTTGTTGATTGTTTTCGGCCGCAAGCGTGAAGGCGATGTGCTTGCCAAATGTTGGCGATTTGGGGCGAAGATCGATGCCCACATCGAACACCCGGCCATGGGTTACGTAAACCAGATGACCGATCGCATGGCGAACCTGATAATGCATGCCGCGTAAGACGCCCTTCTGCGAAAACGACCGGTTGTCCTGCACGAACTCCGCATCCAGGCCAAGATTGGCGTAACGACGGCGCTGATAGCTTTCCAGGAAATAGCCGCGCTTGTCGCCGTGTACCTCCAGATCGATCAGGAAGGCCCCGGGAATCGCTGTTCTCGTGACCTTCATCCTTCGTAATCCGGACGAGGCTTGCCAAGATTCGCGGAGGTCACTTTCTCTCCTGCATTTCCCGCCTCAGCACCGCGATTTCGCGCTGCAATGCTTCATATTCGGTCACCTTTCTGTCGAGAAATCGCGCGGTAACGCGCGCCTTCTCGACGATCCCCCGACGTGTCAGGAGATACATGTATGCCATCTTGTTGTTGCTGTTCTTGAAGTTGCTTGCCTTGATCCAGCCCTTATCGATCAACGCCTGCAGACAGTAATTGGCCTTGCCGAGGCTGACTCCGAGTTGACGTGCCAAGTCTCGTTGACTGATCGCGGGATCCTGCTCGAGGATACGCAGGATCTTGCTCCGGTATTCGTCCGTCAGCATTTCCGGCGTGTGTTCAACAATTGAACAGACGCCATTAGACTCTCAAACAGGTGGGTTTGGCAAGTTTTCGCTGTTGCCCGACGGAAGCTTGCGGCAGATCGAGACTTACCGGCCTGAAGAGCTAGTGGGTGCTCCCAACGGCACTTTCGAGGCCGTTTCGCTAAGAAAATCGCGAAGATGCACTCGCCAGTGCGGCGCGACCATGCCAAACACTTTCTCGATTCTGTTCATGCTCATCACGGGGTGGGATGGTCGCCGGGCCGGCAAAGGGTACTTGGCGCTGGTGATTGGTCTCAGCTTCGCCCAGCGTCCAGGATCTCCGGAGATGTCCTTCATGGCGTCGATGATGGCCTGGGCGAACTCGTAGCGGGTCGCGTGCCCCGCCGCTGTCAGATGGTAGGTCCCGCTGTCGTGCTGATTGACGCTGCGCCTGAGCAGCAGGTCCGCGGTGGCCCGCGCTAGCCACCGTGCCCAGGTCGGCGAGCCGGTCTGGTCCTCTACCATTGCGAGTTCCGGCTTCTCGCGTGCGAGGCGCAGCACGGTGAGGACGAAGTTGCTGCCGCGAGCGCTGTAGACCCAGCTCGAACGCAGGATCAGGTAGTGTCCCCCGACTGCCTCGATGGCGCGCTCGCCCGCGAGCTTGCTCTTCCCGTATGCGTTTACGGGGTTGGGAGGATCGTCTTCGACGTATGGCCGTTTACTCTCGCCATCGAACACGTAATCCGTCGAGTAATGGACGAGGATCGCTCCGAGGCGTTTTGCTTCTTCCGCCATGATGCCGGGCGCGATGCCATTGACATTCATCGCGAGATCGAGCTCGGATTCAGCCTTGTCGACAGCCGTGTAGGCGGCGGCGTTGACGATGATGCCGGGCTTCAGTTCCCGGATGACACGCCGGATCGAGTCCGGCTTCGCAAGATCCATCTGATCGACATCGAGAGCGGTTACCGCGCCCAGTTGCGCGAGTGTGGTTTGCAATTCCCAGCCGACCTGTCCCGACTTCCCGGTCACTAGGATCGGGATCACGGGAAGACCTCGGCCTGCCTGAGCGCGACGCCCACCCGGTCTTTCGGCGACAGGACCGGCTCGCCGTTGAGCGGCCAGGATATTGCGAGGTCGCGGTCGTTCCAGGCGATGCAGCGCTCGTGCTCGGGGGCGTAGTAGTCGGTCGTCTTGTATTGCACCTCGGCGTGATCGCTCGTGACGAGGAAGCCGTGGGCGAAGCCGGGGGGAATCCACATCATTCTCCGGTTCGCCTCGGAGAGCGCGTTCGCAGCCCACTTGCCGAAATGGGGTGAGCTCTTCCGGATGTCCACGGCCAAATCGTAAATCTCGCCCGCCGTGACGCGCACGAGCTTGCCCTGCGGCTGCCGGATCTGGTAGTGCAGGCCGCGCAGCACGTTGCGCGCCGACCGCGAGTGGTTGTCCTGCACGAAGCGCGCGCGCAGGCCGAGCTTCTCGAGCTCCCGCTCGTTGTAGCTCTCGAAGAAGTAGCCGCGGTCGTCGCCGAAGACGCGAGGCTCGATGAGCAGCATGTCGGGCAGCGACGAACTGACGAGTTTCATTCCAGCGGCTGCCGCAGCACGTCCCTGAGATAGGCGCCGTACGGGCTG
>Ga0214472_10005931_pt1 | contig 12831 bp, 10 predicted proteins | sample RVTome_6_FD_207662 | JGI IMG/M metagenome (GOLD analysis project Ga0214472, IMG submission 207662) | Soil microbial communities from uranium-contaminated site in the Upper Colorado River Basin, Wyoming, United States - RVT140D175 | ecosystem: Environmental > Terrestrial > Soil > Contaminated >... | reverse complement strand
CGACTACGAGGACATCGACCAGTACCTGCGCCTGGCGGAGGACGTGGTGCGGCCGCGCATCGAGGCCATCCCCGGCGTCGCTGGCATCCAGATGTTCGCGGGTGCGCCCGACGAACTGCAGATCCGCTTCGATCCGTACCGCGCGGCCGAGCTCGGCATCGACATCCCCACCGTGGCCTCGCTGGCCGCATCCTCGGATGACGTTTCCGGTGGTTTCGTGGATGTGGGTCGCCGCCAGTACACCCTGCGCTTCGAGGGTCGCTACGAGCCGGAGCGTCTGGGCGAGATGATCCTCGACTGGCGCGACGGGCGCCCCGTGCGCCTGGCCGACGTCGCCGACATCGAGATCCGCCCCGGCGATCGCTTCGCGTTCACGGTGCAGAACGGCAACCCCGCGATCAGCGTGCGCGTGGACCGCGCCTCCGGTGCCAACGTGCTGGAAGCGCTGACGCTGGTGAAGGCGGAGGTCGCTGACCTCAACGCCACGGTGCTGGCCGAGAACGGCCTGTACATGGCGCAGTCCTTCGACGCATCGGTGTTCATCACCCGCGCCATCAACCTGGTCACCACCAACCTCGGCCTGGGTATGCTGCTCTCGGTGGGCGTGCTGTGGTGGTTCCTGCGTGACCGCCGGGCGACCCTGCTGATCGCCACCGCCATCCCGATCTCCCTGCTGACCACCTTCGTGGTGCTCGACCTGGCCGGTCGCACCCTGAACGTGATCTCGCTGGCGGGGCTCGCCTTCGCCACCGGCATGGTGCTGGACGCGGCCATCGTGGTGCTGGAGAACATCGTGCGCATGCGCGAGGAGGGTGCCGACACCCAGGACGCGTCCGAACGCGGCACCCTGCAGGTCTGGGGTGCGCTGCTCGCTTCCACCGCGACCACGGTCGCGATCTTCCTGCCGGTGATCTTCCTGCGCGACGTCGAGGGCCAGCTGTTCGCCGACCTCGCGCTGACCATCGCGATCGCGGTATCGATCTCACTGCTGGTCGCGGTCGTCATCCTGCCCACGCTCGCCAGCTTGTTCCTGCACGCCGAGACCGTGCACGACGACCACACCGGCTGGTGGGACGCGATCACCGCCAAGGTCATGTGGGCCACCGACGTGCCCAGATGGCGCTGGGGGATCATCGGCTCGATGCTGGCGATCCCGATGATCGTGACCTGGCTGCTGGTCCCGCGCATGGACTACCTGCCGCCGGTGAAGCGGGACGCGGTGGACGTGTTCTTCAACTTTCCGCCGGGCATGAACATCCAGTTCAAGCAGGAGGAGGTCGCGGATCTGATCATCCAGCGCCTGCAGCCCTACATGGACGGCGAGCGCGAACCAGCGCTGAAGAACTACTACATCATCCTGTTCCAGGGCGGCGGCACCATCGGCGCCCGCGTGCAGGACCGCGACCGTCTGGAGGAGCTGCTGGAGATCATGCGCAGCGAGATCCTGGTGGGTCTGCCCGACACCCAAGCCTTCGCCTTCCACGGCGACCTGTTCGGCGGCGGCGACAGTCGGAGCATCAACATGCAGATCCAGGCCCGTGACGACGAGGCGCTGCGTGGCGCCGCGCGCACCGCCATGGGTCTGATCGCCGAGGCCATGCCCGAGGCGCAAGCGCAGCCACCGGGGAACATGGAGCTGTCCGAGCCCGAGCTGCGGCTGTTCCCGAACGACCAGCGCATCATCGAGGCAGGCTGGAGCCGCAACAACATCGCGCAGGTCGTGCGCACCTTCGGTGACGGCATGTTCGTCGGCGAGTACTTCGACGGCGAGAAGCGCATGAACGTGATCCTGCGCGCCGACGGTTGGGAGAACCCTGAGGAGCTGGCGGGGATCCCGGTGGTGACGGGTTCCGGCGCCGTGATGCCGCTGGGTGACCTGGTGGACATCACGCGCACCGTGGGACCGTCCGGCCTCAGCCGCGTGGACCGCAGGCGCACCCTGACCATCAACGTCACCCCGCCGCCGGAGATGTCGCTGGAGGAAGCCATCGAGGTACTGCGCGAACAGGTCGAGCCTGGGGTGCGCGCCGCGCTGCCGCCCGATGGCTCGGTCCGCTACGGCGGTAACGCATCCAGCCTGGAGGCGGCGATCACCAACATGGGCCAGAACTTCCTGCTCGCCCTGGTGATCCTGTTCATGCTGATGGCCGCGCTGTTCCGGTCCCTGAAGGACAGCGCGCTGGTGGTGCTGGCGCTGCCGCTGGCCACGGTCGGCGGCGTCGCCGCGCTGCGCATCGCCGGCCTGACCATGGACCTGCTGACCATGATCGGCTTCATCATCCTGCTCGGCCTGGTGGTCAACAACGCCATCCTGCTGGTGCACCAGACCCGCGAGGCCGAGCGTGACGGCGCGGATCGCCGCACCGCGGTCGCGCAAGCGCTGCGCCTGCGCATGCGGCCGATCTTCATGAGCACCATGACCAGCATCTTCGGCATGCTGCCGCTGGTGCTGATCCCGGGTGTGGGCAGCGTGATATACCGTGGCTTGGCCACCGTGATCGTCGGTGGCATGTGCATATCCACCGTGTTCACCCTGCTGCTGCTGCCATCCTTGATGCGCCTGGGCGAGGAGCAGACCGCCGCCGAGGGGCTCGCCGCCTACGCGCCGAGCCGGAGCTGAAATCGTTGTGTACCAGGAGGGGACCGACATGCGATCGGTGATGAGGAAGGGAATCCCGATGTTGGCCATCGGCGTACTCGCCGGAGCCGCGTCCGCAGGCGAAGCGCCCGCGGGGCCGCCGCCGACCCCCGTGGCCGTGACCCAGGCGCAGAGCCTGGAGATGGCCGACATGATGCTGGTGCCGGGCACGGTGGTGAGCCGCAACGACGCGCAGGTCGCCGCCGAGATCAGCGGTCGCCTGTCCTGGGTGGCCGAGGTCGGTGACCTGGTCGCCGAAGGCGCACCACTGGCGCGGGTGGACAGCACCTTGCTGCGCCTGCAGCTCTCCGACGATGAATCCCGCATCAACCGGCTGACCGCGAACATCGAGTACCTGCAGGGCCAGGTGGATCGGCTCACCGCGCTGGCAGCATCGAACGGCGCTGCGCGCCAGCAGCTGGACGAAGCCCACAACCAGCTGACCGGCGCGCGTGAGGACCTGAACCAGGCCCGCAACGCGCGCTCGCGTACGCAGTTCCAGCTCGACCGCACCGTGGTCGCGGCGCCCTACACCGGTCGCGTGGTGCAGCGCCTCGCGAACCCCGGTGAGTTCATCCAACCCGGCGGCGTCCTCGTGCGCCTGGTGGACACCACGCACCTGGAGATCCAGGCGCAGGCACCGCTGGACGTCGCGCGCTTCCTGACCGCCGGGCTACCGGTGGTCGTGTCCGATCGTGATGGTTTCGTCTCCAGCGGCGCCAGCACCGTGCGCACCGTGGTGCCGGTGGGCGATGCGCGCTCGCGCATGATGGAGGTGCGCGTCGCCCTGGACGACCCGCGCTGGGTGGTCGGCAGCGCAGTGCGCGTCGCCCTGCCCCGCTCCGAGACCCGCACCGTGATGGCGGTGGACCGCGACGCCCTGGTGCTGCGCCAGGACAGCATCTTCGTCTACCGCGTCAACGCCGACGGCACTGTCGAGCAGGTACCGGTACGCACAGGAATCGGCAACGGCGCGCTGATCGAAGTGCAGGGTGACGTGCGCGATGGGGATGACATCGTCATTCGCGGGAACGAACGCCTGCAGCCGGGGCAGGCCGTCGCCATCCAGCAGGACTCCTGACCCGCTCCACCGAGCTCGCTGGCTCTTTGTTGCAGGCCCGTCCTCGGGTACTCACTTACGCGCAAGTAAGCTCCGTCCCTCGGACGGACCTGCGCTGCGATCCAGCTTCGCCGGTGGACCGGTTCGGCTACCGACGATCAGATCGCGGAGCGCACCCCTGGCGACGGCGCAGAGGTTGCCGCGCTCGGCGCCGACCCCGCGAAGCGAGGTCGAGGGAATCGCGGGGCTGCCTGATCGGCAGGCGCTCTCCTGGCGACGGCGCAGCGGTTGCCGCGCTCAGCGCCGACTCCGCGAAGCGAGGTCGAGGCGCGTGCGGGCTCGGGGCGCGGAGCCTACATGCGAGTAGGTGAGCAGCCACGAGCCCGTACGCAACGACGAGATCGCGAGTCGGGGGCGGTGCCCAGGATCAGTGACCGTGCGCTCCAGGGCCGTGCGCGTGGCCGTGTTGTCTCTCATCGTCCGTCGCATCCCGCAGCTCGACGATCTTCACGTCGAAGTGCAGGCGCCGGCCGGCCATCGGGTGGTTGCCATCGACGGTGACGCGGGTGTCGCTGATCGCGGTGACGGTGACCAGGGTCTCGCCGCCGTCGGTGCTGGCGCGCAGCTGCATGCCGACCTGGATGTCAGGCACGCCCGCCATCGCCTCCAGCGGGACTTCCTGCACCAGGCCTTCGTGGCGCTCGCCGTAACCGTCCTCGCCCTCGACCGTGACCTGCTTGCTGTCGCCGACGCTCATCCCGACGAGCTCGCGCTCCAGTCCGGGGATGATGTTGCCGGCGCCGTGCAGGTAGTGCAGCGGGCCGCGGCCCTCGGAGCTGTCCAGGACCTCGCCGTCATCGCCGGTGAGGGTGTAATCCATGGCGACGACCACGCCATCTGCGATCTGCATAGTGTTCTCCGTCAAGGGATCTGAGGTGTTCTGGGTATCCGGGGCGAAGCCGCGGAGGCGCGCACCCTAACACAGCGACCTAGCGTTTCAGACCATGCCTCCGCGCGGCGGGGGTTCAACCAGTTCCTCCAGGGTCACCCGCCCGCGGGAGCGGCGGATGATCGCCAGCGCGGTGCTGGCCGAGGGCACGGCGCGACCGGCCAGCCACTGGTTGACAGCGCTGCGCGTGACCCCGAGCTCGCGCGCTAACGCTGCCTGGCTGAGGCCCTCCGCCGTTAGGTACTCCTCCAGACCCATGCCCGCTCCGCGTAGTGATGCTGGACGCTGATACGGAAGCGATTCTGTCCTTACTGCACCGCGAGCGTCAAGCCATACTGGACGGCATGGGTGGTGAGCAGCGATGGGCATAGGCGATCGCATCAAGCAGGCGCGCGAGGCCACGGGCATGACCCAGGCCGAGCTCGGCCGCCGGCTGGGTGTGACCCGCAGTGGCGTGTCGCAGTGGGAGAACGAGCGCACCGCCCCGACCACCCGCAACATCTCCGCGATCGCAGTTGCGCTGGATGTCTCATGGGACTGGCTGACCACCGGCCGCGAAGGCATCGGCGATGGCGCCGCGCGCGGTGGCTACCGCGAGGGCGTGCGCCTCAATGTGGAGGAGCTGGAGATGGTCGAGCGCTACCGACGCGCCTCACCCGAGCGCAGGCGCATCGCGGTGGAGATGCTGAAGGCCAAGTGAGGCTGGACGCTAGACGCTAGACGCGAGACGCCCGACGCGTCCTGCGTCGAGCGTCGTGCGCTCATCTCTGTACCCACTGACCACTGCGGTTCTGGTACCACCAACCCGGCCGCGCATTCGCCACCCAACGCGCTGCGAAGGTGCTGCGGATCTCGTCCTCCCACTCGGGGTGGCTGTTGGCGCGTGCGATCTCCTGGTACAGCGCCGCGCGGTCGGTGTTCTCGTCCGCGACCAGCTGGCGTACCTGGTTTCGCTGAGGTAACGGCACGGCGTTGAGGTCGCGCACCACCATCATCGCGTCGTTGGTCAGCCCGACCGCCCCGCTCTCGACGAAGGGCCGCAGGCTGTCGAAGCGCCGCTCCATGCGCACCACGATCTGGCGCACCGCGGGCGAGTTCACTTCGATGTTGGCCGCGGCTTGCGCGCTCGGCACCACCAGTTCGAGCACCGCGTAGGCGAAGCGTCCGGGCAAGCTCAGCGCTGCGGTCCCGTTGCGATCGTCGGTGCTCGCGGGCTGCATGGTCTCATCGCCCCACACGTCCTCGATCACCTGATCCGCCGCTTCCTGCGCTTGCGCAGCCGGGAAGTACACGTTGATGGTCACGCAGGCTGCTAGCACCGCGGACCCCAACACCACCGAAGTCGTCCGCATCAGATCCATCACTCTTCTCCATGCGCCTTCCGGCGCGTACTCCGATCTGGTCCCGGGCATGGGCCCCGGGGTGCCGTCACATCAGTCTAGGCTCAAGCCTAGACCCCATCTATGAACCCGCCCTGAATCCACGGCGAACCGTCAATCCCCGATGGTCGGCCCCTCGCCGGCCATCACCCGCTGCAGCTGCTGCACCAGGGTCGGCCAATCCACCTCGGCGCGGTCTCCGATGACGTCGATCCGCGGCAGGCCGCTGCCCTTGATCATGTAGTAGCCGCCATCCGGGTGCGGGATCACCCCACTCATATTGCAGACCTGCTCCACCAGGCGGCAGGAGATGCCGAGGCGGTCGTAGCGGAAACTCTGGAACATCCGCAGGAACCCCCGTGACAGGGCCGCGCTCCCGCCGCCCCCCAGGCTGGAGATGTTCTCCACCGCGCGCTGGCTGATCCGGTGGCGGGAGCGATCCCCCGGCGGCGTGCGCAGGCTGGCATCGAAGGCTGTGGCCGCCCCGCCCGCGAAGCGGAAGCCGAGCACATCAGCGTCCAGCCGGCCCTCGATCGAGCCCAGGGTGAAGGTCCGCGTGACCAGCGCCAGGTCCAGGCCGCGCGCGACTATGTCGCCGCGTACCCGTGGCAGCACGCTGAACGGATCGATCATGCGCAGGTTGTTCACCTGCACCTGCCCATCGAAGACCGCGGCCTCCAAGGCGCCGCCGAAGGTCAGTTGCCCGTCGGCGAAGGCGATCTCCGGGATGCGGCCTGCGATGGTGCCGCCCATCTCCGGCCAGCCCAGGGCGCGCGTCAACGCCAGCAGGTCCAGCGGTTCGATGATCGCATCCATGCGGAAGGCGCGGGCGACCTCATCGTTCATGTCGCGCAACTCGAGTCGCTGCAGAACGATCGCCCCGTCCAGCAGTGGGATACGGACCGCCTCCAGCAAGCGCAGGTCGTCACCGATCTGCGCAGTGGTGACCCGCGCGGCGCCCAACGGCAATCCGAACAGTGCGCCCGACTGCCAGCGTAGGTCGCTGCGCAGCTCCGCCGTCGAGGTCGCCGACCAGCGCAGCTGACCGTCCAGACCTGCCACCGCGTAGCCCGCGGTGGCGCTGCTGGCCGACACCTGCGTCAGCGTCAGGTCGAGGCGTGCCAGCGCGGCATCAGCGATCGCTACCGTGCCCGCGACCTGCCCGGCGGTCGTGAGGCCAGCGAGCTCACCGCCGTATGCGAATGGTTCCACCCAGATCTTGTAGAGCGCCGGGAGCTGACCATCGAGCTGCGTCAGCGTGAGCGTGGTGCTGTCAGCGCTGGACTCGAAGCTGCCGCCCTCGGTACGCATGACGCCCGCGTGGTCCAGCGCGAGATCCGCGATCCGTAGCGAACCATCCGCACCGGAAGCCATCACCCCGGACACGACCAACTGATGCGCGGTTGCGTCGAGGTACACGCCCTGGGTCAGGAACGAGGGCTGCACGTAGAGCGCGCCGGCGGACAGCGATAGCTCGAACGGACCGGAGATCCCATCGCTGAAGTCCGCGCCGCTGAAGTCGATGTGCGCGTCCAGCGCGTCCGCTGCGTTCAGTCCCGCAGCGTCGCCACCGCTGAGCTGGGCGATCGCGAGTTCCAACGACAGCTGCTCGATGCCGCCGGGACCGTTGACCATATGGACGGTCCCGCTGACCCGACCGGTCGCGACCGCGCCCTCGGGTAGCGTCAGATCCGGCGCGGTCTCCGCGACGAACTCGGCGATGCGCGCGATGGCCACGTCGCGTGTGGTCAACACCGCGCTTTGGTGCTGATCCGCGTAATCGAAGTCCAGGTCCATACGTCCGCCTGCCACTGCGACGTCGCGCAGGTGCACCGCGTACTCGCTGCCATCCAGGCGGATGCGCAGGCTGCCGCGGAATTGTGCGTCGTCCAGGCCGGGTTCAGGCACCCTGAACTCGCCATCGTCGCAACGGAAGCTCACGCGGCTCAGGCTCATGCTGCCGCAGTTCACCTCCACCCCTTCGAAGGTCTGGGTGCCGAGCTGCAAGCGATCGATCGCCAAGCGGCCTGTGGTCAGGTCGCCGAGGCCGATGGTCAGCTGCAGGCCGTGCGCCGCGAAACCCTCGCCCTCGATGTCGCCGAAGCGCAATGCGAACTCGCTGATCGCGAACGCAGGCGCCAGCGGCAGCAGGGTCAGCAGTGCGGTGGCGACGCGGATCAGGCGGTTACGCATGTGGATGGATGGTACGCGCAGCCGGGGCGCGTCGCGCAGGCTCACTGCACGGTGCGCGGCCCGGGTACGGCTTCATCGCTGAGCAGGCGCTCCACATCCACCGCATCGAAGATGTAGCGGCGACCGCAGAAGTCGCAGCGCACCTCCACCTTCCCCTCGGCCGCGATGATGGCCTCGACCTCGGTGCGCCCCATGGAGCGCAGCAGGGCTTCGGTACGGTCGCGGGAGCAGCTGCAACGGAAGCTCACCGGACGGGCTTCGAACACCCGCAGGTCCTCCTCGTGGAACAGCCGGTGCAGGATCTCGCTGTAGGCGAGCTCGCCCAGCTCCGGATCGCTGAGGGTGCCGGCCAGGTGCCCGATGCGGTCCCAGGCGTCCGGGTCCTCACTCTCGCCCGGCAGCCGCTCCAGCAGCAGCGCGGTGACGGACCCATCCGTGATGGTGATCCACAACCGGGATGGGATCTGCTGCGAGCGCTCGAGGTAGGACTCCAGACAGCGCGCGAAGTCCGGGTCCTCCAGCGGGACCACACCCTGGTAGCGCTGCTCGGAATCCTCCGGGTCCAGAGTCACGGTCAAGCGGCCGTGGTCGGTGAGCACCGGCAGCGTCACATCGTCAGCGACCGTGCCGACCGCGCGCACCATGCCGCGCAGGTGCAGCTCCTGATCCACCTGCACCACCAGCAGGCGCAGCGCGCCTTCACCCTGGATCTGCAGGATCAAGCGCCCGGGGTTCTTCATGTCGGCAGCCAGCAGCGCGGCGGACGCCATGCAGCGACCGAGGATGCGCTCCTCACCCACCGACAGCTCCGCATGCTCAACCGCCGCACGCCAGGACGCGCCCAGGCGCACCAGCAGCCCGCGGATCGGCAGGCCCTCGAACATGAAGCGGAGCAGGGTGTCGTTGTCGCTGACCACACCAGGATTATGAGGCCAGGCGCAGGCCGCGTGCACTCGGGAGGCGCCGACCGACCGGCGCCCGGTTGGTGTGGAATCGGAGTCTGACCCCTATTCCCCGGGTCATGGCTGCTGCGGCTGCCCGCGTGCGCGCGCAATCGCGCCGTCCAGTTTCGGCAGCTGCGTTTCGAGGAAGTCGAGGGAGAGCAGGTCCTTGCGAGGTATCGCGGTCATGACGTCAAGTCCTGCCTTATGAAAAGCCAGGACGTGGCTAGGTTCTGTTGCTTTTTGGGCAACTACCTCAGCAACGCGGTACACCTCCCGTGGGCTAGATGCTGCGCGCTCTTCTAGGTACAGCCCTAGGACATCTAGAGCCAGTTGACAGCGCCGGCGCGCCCTTGATCCTGCAGGCGGCCAGATGGGTGTGCCGGCCATTGCATTGAAGTGGTTCTCGATCCGACTGATGTAACAGTGCATCGGGTGCATGACCCGGATCACTCGTTTTATGCCTGGAGGCTTGGTCGGTATCGCCCACGCCTTTACGTCGTCAGGGTTGAGTCGCCAGAGGTCCCACATGAAGTCGACGACCAGCGCATCAGGATCGTTGAAGCTCTTCGCGATCTTCGCTCGCTCCGGTGTGTAGTGGTCCGCGGCAGGCTTCCTGATTTCATAGCCCAGGCACCGTGCGACAGCTTCGGCGTCCTCGCCACTGTTGAGGACGTCAAGGTCGCTGCTGGTGAATGGCTGCAGATTGAGGAGCTCGGGATGCGCGACGGCGTAGCGAGTCGCCCAGAAGTTCAAGGCTTGGCCACCCACGAGCAGTGGGTCGCTGCCCTCGGGGAATGCGATGAAGACCTCCTGGAGGTCTTCGATCGAGAACTCGGCCATCAGCCTGCCTCAAGCGCAGCCGGTAGGCCGAGCTCAGCGCCCGCTCCGGATACCCGCGAGGACTGGCGCTGCGCTTCGGCTGCGCTCTTACGACCGAACCTCACTTCGAGTTCGTCACGCAGGGCAGCGGCAACGCTGCGGGCACGATCGATCGAGAGGTTCTCGATCAGCCAAACCGGCAGCTCACCGGCAATAGCAGAGAGCTCAACCTGTCCGTGAACGAGTGCGTTGCGCGCCGACTGGAGGTCCATGCCGGCCTGCAGCTCGAGCCACTTCTCTGCAGGTAGACCCGAGTAGCGCTCCAGGCGCACGGCCATCTCCGGCGACACACCGTTCTTGCCATGCACGAGTCCGTGCAGGAACTGTCGGCTGATGCCGAGCTCCTCGGCGACCTGCCGCTGGGATAGCCCGAGCCCCTTGATCAGGAGAGCGTCGAGGATCTGACCTGGATGGATGGGCTGGTTCATGGCGCTGCTCGCTGTGTCAACCGATGGTTGTCATCTGTCAACTAGATATAGACACCATGCGAGGAGATGTCAATGTGCCCACCATTTCAACGACTTATGAGAGAGCTAGGACACCCTTCCCCCTCACCCGATTCGGACCTGCTACTACGGCGGCGGCGCCCTTTGTCAGCCGCAGGCTTCGAGCCAGACCCACCCTTTCCTCCCATACGACCCCTAGACGACGGGAAGGCCCCAGCGGGGCCTTCAAGTCAGGATCATGGTGAACCAGATGCTTCCAGGGCCCGGCGACCATGCGGCCATCAGCCGTCGAGCTTCGCCTTGAGCAACTGGTTCACCTGACCGGGGTTGGCCTTACCACCGGTGGCCCTCATCACCTGGCCGACGAAGTAACCGAGCAGGTTGGTCTTGCCGGAGCGGTACTGCTCGAGCTGCGCGGGGTTGGCGGCGATGACGTCGTCGATCACGGCCTCGATGGCGCCGCTGTCGGTGATCTGCTTCAGGCCCTTGGCCTCGATGATGGCGTCCGCATCACCCTCGCCGTCCCACATCGCCTCGAACACCTCCTTGGCGATCTTGCCGGAGATGGTGTCGTCCTGGATGCGCTTGATCATGCCTGCGAGCTGCGCGGCGCTGACCGCCGAGTGCTCGATGCTGCGGTTGTCGCGGTTCAGGTACGCGGCCAGCTCCACCGAGACCCAGTTGGCGCAGACCTTGGGTTCGCCGCCGACCGCAGCGACCACCGCCTCGTAGAAGTCGGCCAGCTCACGCGATGAGCTGAGCACGGTGGCGTCGTACACGCTGAGCCCGTGCTCAGCGACGAAGCGCTCGCGCTTGGCGTCGGGCAGCTCGGGCAGGCTGGCGCGCACCGTCTCCACGTAGGCGCTGTCGATCACCACCGGCAGCAGGTCGGGATCGGGGAAGTAGCGGTAGTCGTTCGCTTCCTCCTTGGCACGCATGGAGCGGGTCTCATCACGCGTCGGATCGTAGAGGCGGGTCTCCTGGACCACCTTGCCGCCGCCCTCGATGATGTCGATCTGGCGCTCGACCTCATGGACGATCGCCTTCTCGACGAAGCGGAAGGAGTTCAGGTTCTTGAGCTCGGCGCGGGTGCCGAGGGTTTCGCTGCCGCGCGGACGCACCGAGACGTTGGCGTCGCAGCGGAAGCTGCCTTCCTGCATGTTGCCGTCGCAGATACCGAGGTAGCGCACGATGGCGTGCACCTTCTTCATGTAGGCCACGGCCTCGGCCGGCGAGCGCATGTCGGGCTCCGACACGATCTCCAGCAGCGGCGTACCGGCGCGGTTCAGGTCCACCCCGGTCATGCCCTGGTAGTCCTCGTGCAGGCTCTTGCCGGCATCCTCCTCCAGGTGTGCACGGGTCACACCGATGACCTTGGTGCTGCCATCCTCGAGCATGATCTGCACGCTGCCACCGGCGACGATGGGCAGCTCGAACTGCGAGATCTGGTAGCCCTTGGGCAGGTCCGGGTAGAAGTAGTTCTTGCGCGCGAACACCGAGCGCTCAGCGACGCGGGCGCCGACTGCCAGCCCGAACATCGCGGCCATGCGCACGGCTTCGGTGTTCAGCACCGGCAGCACGCCGGGGTAACCGAGGTCCACCAGGTTGGCCTGGGTGTTGGCCTCGGCACCGTAGGCGGTGGCGGAGCCGGAGAAGATCTTGGAGCGCGTGGCCAGCTGCGCGTGGATCTCCAGGCCGATGACTGTTTCCCACTGAGTACTCATCATGCGTACCCCGCCGGGATCTGCGCGTGATGGTCGGTGGCACGCTGATGCGCGTGTGCCACCGCCAGCAGCTTCGACTCCTGGAAGTAGCCGCCGATGATCTGCAGGCCGACCGGCAGGCCGCCGACCGCGCCGCATGGGATGGACATCGCGGGCAGGCCCGCGAGGTTGGCGCCGATGGTGTAGATGTCGTTCAGGTACATGGTGATCGGGTCGTCGGTCTTCTCGCCCAGGCCGAAGGCCACGGTCGGCGCGGTCGGCCCCATCAGCACGTCCACCTGCTCGAAGGCGCGCTTGAAGTCATCGGCGATCAGCTTCCGAACCTTCTGCGCCTTCAGGTAGTAGGCGTCGTAGTAGCCGGCCGACAGCACGTAGGTACCGGTGAGGATGCGGCGCTTCACCTCATCGCCGAAGCCCTCGCCGCGGCTGCGCATGTAGAGATCGTTCAGGTCCTTGGGGTCATCGCAGCGATGCCCGAAGCGCACGCCGTCGAAGCGCGACAGGTTCGATGAGCACTCGGCCGGTGCGACCACGTAGTAGGTCGGGACCGAGAGACCCACGTTCGGCAGCGACACTTCGGTGACGCTGGCACCGCGCGACTCGTATCCGGCGATCGCCT
>Ga0214472_10005930_pt1 | contig 12831 bp, 14 predicted proteins | sample RVTome_6_FD_207662 | JGI IMG/M metagenome (GOLD analysis project Ga0214472, IMG submission 207662) | Soil microbial communities from uranium-contaminated site in the Upper Colorado River Basin, Wyoming, United States - RVT140D175 | ecosystem: Environmental > Terrestrial > Soil > Contaminated >... | reverse complement strand
AGGTACCGGGGTTTTGTCACTTCGGGACAAGACAGGAGCAATACGACCTATCCTTGTCAGGGGATATGACCATTTTTGTCGATCATGAAGAGACTGTTGAGGCACGATGACTGATTTCACCAGTCAGACATGGACGGGTGAAGATCTTTCCGACGCTGAATTCAGGGCGATCAAGGAACTCTTGCGCGACCGGCGTCAGTTCGACCTCGGCCAATATAAAGACCGTTGCATTCGCCGGCGGATCGCCAAACGTCTTCGCCTCTGTAATGTCGTCGATTTTGCATCTTACCTGAATCGACTTGAGATGGACCGGGATGAGCTGGATACCTTGCTGGCGACCATCTCCATCCATGTATCTCAATTCTTCCGCAACCTGGACACCTTCATGATTCTCGAGCAGAATATTCTGCCGGATCTTTTCCACCGGGTCCGCGCGGCGGGGCGTACCGAACTGACTCTCTGGAGCGCCGGCTGCGCTTCCGGCGAAGAGCCTTATTCGCTGGCTCTTCTGGTCGATGAACTGGCTGAAACCGATCTGCATATTCGCATTTTGGCAACGGATATCAGTCAACCGATTCTGGAGAAAGCCCGATCCGGCCATTTCGATGCCACGCGTATGAACCACGTGCCGCCTGCAGTCATCGAAAAATATTTTCGCGTTGAGAATGGACACTATCAACTCATTGAGCGCATACGCGACAAGGTTGAATTCCAGCGCCACAACATCATGACTGCCGGCAAGTATCCTGCTGCAGACCTGATTCTCTGCCGCAATGTGATGATCTATTTTACGCGGCGGGAACAGGAGCGTATTCTGTCGCTCTTTGCAGCGGCACTGCCGGAACACGGGGTTCTGGTTCTGGGCCGCTCCGAAACGATGGCTGAGAACTTACGTTGCTATTATCATTCGGCATTTCCCGTGGAGCGGATCTATCGTCGTACGGCCGACCCTGTCGACCCATCTATCGTTTAGGACAACCGATTGGATGAAAAAGTCCTCGCATCCAATCACAGCCGCACAAAATCTGAAGATGACTGCCCGTCAGGAGTAGGATCATGCGCATTGAAATCAGTTACAAGTTTATTATCGGCTTTCTCGTTGTGGTGGCATCGGGACTCGTCGTCAATCTGGCGGTTCCTTATCTGCAAATCGCTCCGGAATTTCAGCAGATCTTCACCGTTGCCTGCTCACTGGTGGTCGGATTGATCATCGGTGCGGTTTTTTCGCGGATGTTTACGGCAAACATTCGTCGCCTGACCTCAGCCGGCGACCAGATCAGCCGGGGAGATCTCTCCGAAGACATCCAGCTGAAAACCAGCAGCTTCCCGGATGAGACAAGCGATCTGGCAAAATCCATGAATCATATCCAGGAGAGCCTGCGCACCCTGGTTGGTGATATCCGCGGCATCGCCTTCAAAATTGCCGGTTCAGCGCAGAATCTCTCCAGTACGTCGCAGCAGATGTCCGCGTCCTCCCATGATGTAGCCCGCACCGTTGACCAGATCAGCAAGGGAGCTGAAACCCAGGCGGAAATGGTGGAAGAATCGAATCGTCTGTTTAAAGATGTCGCCATATCGATTAATCTGGTCGCCACCGCGGCAAGCAAGGTTGCTGAATCGGCCAACCAGACTGTTGAAACCGCCAGGAGCGGCAGCGAACTCGCCGGCGCCAGTCTCGCCAGCATCCGCCAGGTCCTGGCTGAAGCAGAGAGCAGCAGCCAGCAGATGCTCAATTTTATTGGCCAGCTACAGAGAATCAGCAAGTTCGTTGAAGTGATCAATGGAATTGCTCAAAAAACCAACCTGCTTGCCCTCAACGCCACAATCGAAGCGGCCCGAGCCGGTGAATACGGTCGTGGTTTTGCCGTGGTCGCCGAGGAAATCCGCAAACTGGCTGATTCAACCACCATCTCTGCTGACGAAATAACCGCGCTGGTTGAAGGAATTCGTGCCGAAGGTCAGCTTGTTCAATCCTCAATGGGCCAGGTGATTGAGGAAATGGAAAGCGGCCGTAACGCAGTCGACCGGACCAACCAGGCTTTCTCACTGATCACCCAGAATGCCGAGATAACCCGATCCAAGTCGAGCAGTATCGCTGAATTGGCAGAGCAACAGATCTCCAGTGCCGAGCAGATCAGCCGGGCGATCGATGAAATCGACAAAGTGGTTTCCGACAATGCGGCAGCAACCGAGCAGGTCTCGGCGGCCACCCAGGAACAATCCGCATCAATGGAAGAGTTGTCTCAATCGGCCATGGGCCTGTCTACTCTGTCCGAGTCGATGCTTGAGGTTGTCAAGCAATTCAAACTGTCCAGGGAAGAACCAGGCTTATGACGCTGACCCTGATTTTCACGCTCGGAGACGCAAACTATGGCCTTGAGATTGATGCGATTCAGGAGATCATTGAAGACCCGCCACTGCACTATGTCCCGCAGGCCTCGGGATCGCTCACCGGAGCCATAAACTTCCATGGTCAGGTGCTTGCCGTGATCGACCTGCCGGGACTGCTCGGCTTCTCCGGGGAAGAGCGCGACCACAGGCAGTTGGTTCTGACTCCACGATGCAAGTCTCTGGTTCTGACGGTCAGCACCATTCAAAAAATTGTTCAGCTTGATCTTGCGACTTTGCAGCCGCCTCCGGCAAACAGCGAGTCCGGTGCTGTTCGCGGTGTCGTCCGTCTGGACGAAATGGAGATCAACCTGCTTGATACGAACGAAGTCATAAATCGGCTGAGCAATCAATCAACTTGAGATTTTTTGTAACGATTCAGTTCCCTTACTCAACGGCACAGCATGTGGGCTGCAGCTGTTGCTTGCAGCCTGTCGGACTATACGGGCCGAAGCGAAAATTTGGATGTTTGAGAACAGATTTCAGCTCATTTGCAGGTTCATAGCCGTAGCTATGGACCAAAAAGGAGCTGAAATATGGGCCAAACAGCCGGATTTGCAGCCGGCTCATGGATAGTTCGACAGGCTGCTTGCGGGAAGTTAAGTGACAACGTTGGACGCAGGCAATGGCTGCAGACCACATGCTCTCGCTTATGTGCTGAATAGTTACTCTTTTTTGTCGTGAACAGGAGATAATTATGGCCTTGCGGATAATGGTCGTCGATGATGCGCTTTTTATGCGTAACATGCTCAAGGACATCTTTGTCCGGGCAGGCTACGACGTGGTCGCCGAAGCGGAGAATGGTGAAGCGGCTCTTGAGCTCTATCAGGAGACCAAACCGGATCTGGTGACCATGGACATTGTCATGCCCAAAAAAAGCGGCATTGAAGCGCTGCAGGAGATTATGGCCAGCGACCCGCATGCCTGCGTGGTGATGGTCAGTGCCCTTGGCCAGGATTCACTGGTCCTCGAATCGGTGGAATCAGGGGCAAAAGACTTTATCGTCAAGCCGTTCAAGGAAGACAATGTGCTTGCAATTATCAAACGGATAACAGCTTAACCATCCGGAACCTTCTTTATGGACATGTCCCAGTACCGCGGGCTTTTTTTAAGCGAAACCCGGGAACACATTAACAAGCTCAATCAACTGGTCGTCACCCTGGAGCAAAAGCCAGACAACCGGGAGACAGTCGACGCCCTGTTCCGTGAAGCGCACTCGATCAAAGGCATGGCGGCAACCATGGGCTTCGATCAAACAGCGCAGCTGTCTCATCATCTTGAAGACCTGCTTGACGGTTTTCGCTCCACAGGCAAGGTCCCTGCCTCGACCGTTGACTACCTTCTGGACGGCATCGACCTGCTTGAAGGCCTGCTTGACGACCTGCAGTCCGACAAACCGGAAAGATCCGTGGATACCTATCTGGCCGAGACGCCTCAGCAGCAGCCTGTCGGGGGTGCAGAAATCCAGGCGAACAACCCGGAAGAATTCCTGATAGCCGTTGCGGTAGAAGAATCGGCAGAGGACACAACAGCAAAAGGATTGGAGATCGAAGCGGAGGCAGGCAGTGCCGTTGCAATCATTTCAGAGGGGTCCGGACAAGAACCGACACCCGAAGAAGCCGATGCTTTCCAGGTGCTGGTCGATCTGGCGGAAGACACCCCGGCCGCAGCCGCTCGCGGCATCCTGATCCTGCGCGAGCTGGAAAAATCCGGCGTGCTGATGTCGAGCAAACCGGAGATCGCCGCCCTGCGCAGTGGTGCGCCCTGCCGGCAGATCCGGGCCTGGCTGCGCACCTCGTTAACCAAGCTGCATATCGAGGAGTCCCTGCTACGCATCAGCGGGGTGGACAAGGTTCACTTTGTCGACGACCGCCGTAAGGGAGAGAGTGTTAGTCGCGAAGAGAAGACTCGCACTATTCGCGTGCGTACAGACCTTCTCGACCAGCTTGTCAACCTGACCGGAGAACTGATCACGAACCGTTATATGCTTCGCTCAGCAAGCAGCGGTCTCGACTGGCAGCAATTGTCACAAACACTGGCTCAAACCAGTCTTTTGATTGATGATCTGCATCATCATGTTCTGCAGGCCCGTCTGATGCCGTTAGAGAATATTACCGGACGTCTGCCGCGCATCGTCCGCGACCTGAGCCGTAAAACCGACAAAAAAGTCACCCTGCAGCTGAACGGCACCAGTGTCGGCATCGATCGTGCGATCCTTGAGGAACTTACCGACCCACTGGTCCACCTGGTACGCAACGCCGTGGATCACGGCATTGACAAAGAGGGGGTCGTTACCGTTTCGGCCCGCAGGGAAAAAGAGCTCATTCTGATTGAGGTTGCTGACGACGGCAAAGGCATGAACCCCGATCTTTTGCGCCGCAATGCTGTAGAACGTGGCCTGATGACGTCGCCACAGGCAAACGCCTTAAGCGATCGAGACGCCCTGATGCTGGTCTGTCTGCCTGGCTTTTCCACGGCACAAAAGGTTACAGAAACCTCCGGCCGCGGTGTGGGCATGGATGTGGTCAAGTCAGCGGTCGTCAATCTCGGCGGAACTCTGGAGATTATTTCCGAGCCCGGTCAGGGCTCCCGCTTTCAAATGCGGCTGCCGCTTTCGATTGCCATTATCAAAACATTACTGGTCAGCTGCGCCGGCCGTTCTCTGGCCGTTCCCATCACTCGCGTGCAACGCACTCTGGACTTAACCACCAGCGAAATCCAGCAATCAGGGCAGAACCGGACATTCCGTCTCGGAGAGGAGCTTGTCTGCCTCTTCTCGCTTGCAGAAGCTCTCGGCCTGCCGGAAGTCGCCGCGGGAGCAATCACCTGGGTTATTCTGACCGACGTTCAGGGCCGACGTATCGGCCTTGAGGTTGACAACTTTCTCGGCCATCGCGAAGTTTTTGTTAAAAGCCTTGGCTTTCCGCTGAACCTCTTGAGAGGGCTGAGCGGTGCAACTGTGGAAGGCAATGGTCAAGTCGTTTTCATTGTCGACCCACAGTCATTACTTGAGGATCGTCAACTGTTCACTAATGTCGGGAGAATCTGATGCCCTTTCGTGAATTGAACAACATCCAACTGGACGCTTTAAAAGAGATCAGCAATATCGGCATGGGACACGCTGCAACCGCCCTTTCGCAAATGATCGGCCAGACAGTATTCCTGCGAGTCCCCTACGTGACAATCACCGAAATCAGTCAGGTGCCGGAACATCTCGGCGGAGCCGAAAAACTGATGGTCGGCATTACCTTGCAGATTCTCGGCGACGCCCGCGGCAGCATCATGCTGCTTTTTCCCAAGGAGAGCGCCCATCGCCTGCTCTGCACTCTGCTGGGTCGTCATGAAAAAGCTCTGATCATGAACGAGGTGAATGTCTCTGCCTTGAAAGAAGTCGGCAACATCCTCGCCTCGGCATATCTCAGCGCCCTCGGCAACCTGCTGAAAAAAACCCTGATCCCCTCGGTGCCTCTGCTGGCCTATGACATGGCCGGAGCCGTGGTTGATTACGTTTTGATCGAGCTGAGTCAGACCAGTGACTTTGCGCTGATGGTTGAGACCGATTTTACTGGCGTCCCGAACCAGGAGCTTGCCATTAAAGGACATTTCTTTCTGCTTCCCGATCCGGCGACACTCGAAATTTTCCTTAATGCCGTTACAGGGTCTCATGACTGAGCGGGTCAGCATTGGTCAGGCTCGCATCGCTCGCGCACCGGTGATCCTCAAGGCCTGTGGTCTCGGCTCCTGTATTGCTGTCAGCCTCTACGACCCGGAAACCGGAATCGGCGCAATGGCCCACATGCTGTTGCCCACTCGGCCGGAGAACAACCCGCTCGGCTCGGAAGGCAAATATGTCGACGCCGGGATTTTCCAGATGGTTGATGAACTGGTGCGGGCGGGGGCAACCCGGGAGAGGTTGCTGGCCAAGATAAGCGGTGGTGCCAATATGTTTGAAACCATCTATCAGACCTTGATCAACAGCATCGGTGCCCGCAACGCCAGAAGTGCGCGAGAGACTCTCGCAAAGTTGAGCATCCCTCTGCTCGGCGAAGAGGTCGGCGGCAACCGTGGCCGAACGGTAGAGTTTGATCTTGCCAGCGGGAATATGATGGTTTACTGTGCCCTTGATGATGAGTACGTATCCCTTTAATCTCCATTCTGAATCAACCCGTTAACCATTTTTAGGAGTATGCAATGATAAACCGGAGCGTTATCTCCGCACTGTGCCTTGCAATTTTCCTGACCGTCGCGCCGGCTCCTGCATGGGCCGTGTCGCTGAGTGACGTCATTCTCACCCTGGAAACCCCGTTTCAGACGAAGACGGCTGAAGAATCAAGAATCTATGATTATTCTGCCGATTTTTTTCAGGAATCGATGATCGCCTCACTTGACCGCCTGCAGCGCGCTAACGGCCGCGTTGAAGTGGCTTTTGACTACCAGCAGGAACAGACCGTCCCGGATGTCAAATTCCGTTGGCAGTACGATCAGCCCACCACCCAGGAAATCGTTTCCGATGGCAAGACGTTGTGGGTCTATCTGCCGGAGAACAACCAGGTCATCCAGTCGGATATCGAGATGGTCAACCAGGCCCGCCAGAATGATCCGATGACGTTCCTCACCGGACTCGGCAACCTTTCGCGTGACTTTCGGATCAGCTGGGCCACGCCTGACATGGATGTCGACGGCAACTACATTCTGGAGCTGACGCCAAGGCGCGCAGCCTCGTTGATCAGTCGGTTGGTCATTGTCGTCGATCACTATGCTGTCGAAGCCTTCCAGAACCGCGGCCAGGAAGAGCGCCCCGAGATGCCCATGCCGGTCCCTTCACCCTCCCTAAGTGGCGGCTTCGCCTTCCCTCGCCACCAGGGCGGTCCGAATGACATCTGGTTTCCGATCATGTCAACCGCGGTCTACGATCCCAGCGGCAACAGCACGATCATAGAGTTCAGCAATCTGCGGGTTAACCTTGGCATTCCGAACCAGAGCTTTAACTTTATTCTGCCGGCTGGCGTTCAGGTGGTCAGACCGACCGGCAAGGAGATGGGTTTCTGATTTTTCTATAAAACCCCTGTTTCAAGACACTGATGCACTCGCAAAAACTCATGGGATGGCGTCGCAGTCGCTGCCAATCCGCTGAACACCAGGGCCTGTCATGTCAAACGACTTAAAGGAGGTAGATGATGCCGGACCAGAACGTCAACATTGGCGAAAGAATCAAACAGTTGAGGATCGAAAGGGCAATGTCGATCGCAGATGTTTGCAAAAAATCCGGGATATCCGAATCCACCCTTGCTGCGATAGAAGACCAGACGCTCTCTCCACCGTTGGGACATATCGTTAGCCTGGCAAACACTTTACAGGTTACCCTGGGAGAGTTGTTTGAAGATAGCGCGGACTCTCCGTTCTGCATCGTTAGAAGTCATGACAGGAAAACCGTGTCACGCTTCAGTTCCGCCGGAGGCAACGCCGGCGGCTATAGTTATGAATCCCTTGGCCACCAGAAACAGAACAGACACATGGAGCCCTTTCTTGTGACTCTGGCTCCGGCTGACGGCTCCCGGGTTGAAGCAAATCAGCATGTCGGCGAAGAGATCCTGTTTGTGCTGGAAGGCCAGGTTGAAGTACGGCTTGCCGGGCACACAGACGTCCTCAACCCGGGTGATTCTATCTATTACGATTCAAACCTGCCGCATGTTGTTTCCTGTCACGGCAAGGATCCGGCAACGATACTTGCTGTGATTTATGCCGAACAGGAAATGATGATATTATAGCGTTCACACTCCACGGGACAGACCGGTTCTTGTCATCTGCAGCAGTACCGGGCAAGCGTTGCCGGCGACGTCATTCCATGAAGTTTAGCACCGACGATGAGACGGCTAAGGCCTGCCTATAAGTTCCCATGCTAAATGTACCAACAGAAAGCCGCTCCGGATGAACACTTTTGTCACGGGGCGGTTTTATGTTATAACTGCCCGAATCTTGGTTGAATTCTACGCAACAAGGTCTTTGCTGCGACACCACGGAGGAATCCTCTTGAACAAGTACAATGTCAGTCTGGTCAGTCTCGGCTGTCCCAAAAACCTGGTGGACGCAGAAGTCATGCTTGGCCATCTGCCTGCCAACCGCTTCACGATTGTCACTGAAGACAGCCAGGCGGATATTATCGTGGTCAACACCTGCGCTTTCATCCGCGAAGCCCAGGAGGAGTCGGTAGAAACAATTCTTGAAGTCGCCGATTACAAGAAGAACGGTCGCTGCAAACTCTTGATTGTCAGCGGCTGTCTGCCGCAGCGCTTCCAGGAGGAACTGGCGAAAGACCTTCCCGAGGTTGATTTTTTCATGGGCACGGCCGATGCGCCACGCATCCTCGAACTCCTCGACAATCATCTGCAGGGCGAGCAGCAGCAGGAGATCGGACTGCCCGACTATCTGTACGACCACACCACGCCGCGGGTCACGTCATCGCCCTTTTACTCAGCTTATGTGAAGATTGCTGAAGGCTGTGCCAATCATTGTTCTTACTGCGTCATTCCGAGCATTCGCGGCACCTTGCGATCGCGCACCATTCCGTCGGTCGTCGCCGAAGCTAAGCGGCTGGTTGAGTCCGGCGTCAAGGAAATCAACCTGATTGCCCAGGATGTCACGGCTTTCGGTGTCGAGCGTGGCGACGGGCCTGAGTTAACCGGCTTGCTGCGTGAGCTGGTGAAAATTGACGGCCTGGTCTGGCTGCGTCTGCTTTACGCCTACCCGGACGGCATCACCGACGAACTGCTCGACATGATTGCTGCTGAAGAGAAGATCTGCAACTACCTCGATCTGCCGATCCAGCATATCGACGACCAGATTCTGGCCGCCATGAACCGCCGCATCGACGAAGCCGGCATCCGATTGCTGCTTGAACGCATCCGTACGCGCATCCCCGACATCACCCTGCGTACCTCGTTGATCGTCGGTTTCCCCGGGGAAACCGACGAACAGTTCCGCAAGCTCCTGGCTTTTGTCGAAGAAGGCCATTTTGAACGCCTTGGTGTGTTCCGTTATTCCCGCGAAGAAGGCACGTCCGCTGCGCGACTCAAAGGTCAGATTCCCGAGCGCACCAAACAGTCACGCTGCACACGTCTGATGAAGGCGCAATCACGCGTCTCTTTCAGCAAGAACCTGGCGTTGAAGGAACGCATCGAAGCGGTTCTGGTGGAAGGTTACAACGAGGAGACCGAGCTGCTGCTGCGTGGCCGCAGCAGCCGTCAGGCCCCTGACGTTGACGGCCAGGTCTATATTACCTCCGGCCAGGCCAACGTCGGCGAAATTGTCAATCTCAAGATTACCGACTCAACCGAATACGACCTGATCGGTGAAATCTGCGAGGAGTCGCCTTGACCTGGAACCGTCCCCTGCTTATCGGCCTCCTCGTCGCGCTGCTGGCGCTGAGCTGGTGGCGCTTGCAGCCTGACGATGAAACTATCCATCGCAGTCAGCTGCTGATGGGTACGGTCGTCGAAATCATGGCCGCAGGTATGCCGTCCGGCAAGCTGGAAACTGCTGTCGATGCCGCCTTTGCCGAAATCGCAAGACTGGACAAGCTCCTCAGCAGATATCAGCTGGACAGTGACGTGAGCCACCTTTCACAAAGCGACAACGGTCGCCAGGTCACGGCAGAAACGGCTGAAGTGCTGGCGCTTGGACTGGATGTCGCTCTGCGCAGTGGCGGCGCTTTCGATCTGACGCTGGGCAGGCTGAATGCTCTCTGGACCATCGATGGAGAAACACCGAGCATTCCTCATCATGATGCGATCGCTGCCGCCCTGATCGGAACCGGTCCGACAGCCCTGACTCTCGATAGCCGGCAGGTCACCAAACAGACTACGCAGCTGCAGATTGATCTTGGCGGGATTGCCAAGGGCTATGCCGTTGATCGGGCGATTGCCGTGCTCAAGCAGCAAGGTGTTACCAGCGCCGCAATCAATGCCGGCGGCGACATGTATCTACTCGGTCAACGGCCAGAGCGCCCCTGGCGGATCGGCATCCAGCATCCCCGCCAGAAAGGGGCTGTGCTCGAAACGGTCCAGGTCAGCGATCAGGCGGTGGTCACCTCCGGAGATTACGAGCGTTTCTTCGAACAGGACGGCATTCGTTATCACCATATTTTCGATCCGCAAAGCGGCCAACCGGCCCGGGGCTGCCAGAGCGTGACCATCATTACTGACAGCGTTGCCCTCGGCGATGCGCTTGCCACGGCGGTCTTCGTTCTGGGTCCAAAAGCAGGCCTGCAGCTGCTGGGACAATATCCACGCGCCGAGGGCTTGATCGTCGCCGCAGACGGCACGCTGCACACCAGCCCCGGCTGGGAACGCTACCGGGCAGCGCCATGAAAACACCCTGGCAGATCATGACCGTCGGCGACTGGCTGGTTGTCCTGTTACTGTTGGCCGCGTCGCTGACAGGCCTTGCCTGGGTTGCGACAGCGCCACAGGGGACACGTGTGGTGGTCACCAGTGGTGAACAGGTTCTTTTCACCGCACCCGTTGATTCTCCGCACAGCCTCTCTTTCGACGGTCCGCTCGGTCCAACCCGTCTGGTTATTGACGATCAGGGCGTCCGCATTACCGACTCGCCCTGCTCGCGTAAAACCTGCATTTCCATGGGGCCGGCCAGGCATAGCGGAGACCTGCTGGCCTGCGTACCGAATCGCATCCTGGTCCGCATCGACAGCCCGGCCGACCCAAAGGCGCCTTATGACCTGCTCAGCCGTTGATCCCCGGGAGCTGACCCGGGCTCGTCGCCGGGTCTTTCTGGCTCTCTTTATTGCCATAGCCGTTAGCCTGCACATTCTGGAAACCCTGCTGCCGTCTCCTGTGCCCTGGCTGCGCCTCGGCCTGGCCAACGTCATGACCCTGGCCGCGCTGTATCTTTATGGTGGCCGTGCCGCATGGACGGTCAGTCTTGCCCGGGTCGGTCTTGGAGCCCTGTTGCTTGGCAGACTTTTCAGCCCGGGATTCTGGCTGGCCGCAGCCGGTGCGGTCGTCGCAACAGCGGCTATGATTATCATGTATCGCGTCGTCGGACGGCGTCTGAGCCCCATAGGGATTTCTGCAATCGGTGCGGCGGGGCATGCTCTGGGGCAAATCCTGGCTGCCCGTCTGTTGGTTATTCAGCACGAGGCAATCTGGCAGATTTTTCCACTATTCCTGTTTTTCACTGTGTTTTCCGGTATATTGACTGGATGGCTGGCTGCCGGCCTGCTTACGCAACTCGGGCAACATCCGGCTTTTCAAGCAACCGTTCACGCCGACACAACACGTTGAATGTTTATTGACCAGAAAGGCTTTGCGGATGAACCGATGGCAACTCGTTTTCGCAGGGATGACAACCCTTGTCATGCTATGCGGTTGTGCAGTACGGCAGGAACCTCCCCCTGTCACGATTCCTGGCGTTGCCAAAAGACTGACCGTCCTCGCGACAGAGTTACCCTGCGCAGAAGTCAGCAGCATCGAGTCCGTCATGATCCGCTATCCGGCAGAGAACCTTTACCGCAATGGTGCCATACTTCCGGGTGAGGAAGGATTGCGGTGTCTTGAGGCCTTGGCCGCGTGGCTCAAAAGTGTACCGCAAAGCCGCTGGCAGGTGGTGGTGAACGGTGAAGAGGGCTATGGCTTTGATGCTTTGGACCTCGCAGCCAAACGGCAAGAGCTTCTGCAGCGATTTTTTATCCGTAAGGGCGTGGCAATCAGACACTGGGAGTGGCAGACAGTGGCGGGACAAGGCGAACAGATGCAGTTGCTCCAGCTTAAAGACTCGCTTTGAGCTCTTGCAGGGTCGCACGATCAACCGTGTAAGTCTCCTTGCAATATTCACAGGTCACCCTGGCCTCACCGTTCTCCGCGATGAGCAGGTCAAGTTCGTCGACTCCCAGGGTGCGCAACAGGCCGAGTGTCTGCTCCTGACTGCAGTGGCAGGCAAACGAGACAGGCGTCGTTTCGAGGGTTTGGTAAGGAAACCCTTGCAGGAGACGCGCAATGATTGCCTCGGGTGAGAGCCCCTGGCGCAGCAGGGTGGTCGTCGGCGGCCAGTTGCCGAGCCTTTCGACGAGGCGCTCAGCCAGGGCATCGTCGGCGTCGGGCATTAACTGCACCAGGAAACCTCCTGCGGCAGCAACGTCGCCCAACTGGCCCAGCTCAACCCCCAGAGCAACACTTGACGGCGTTTGCTCCGAGGTGGTGAAATAGTAAGCCAGGTCTTCGGCAATTTCGCTGCTGACCAGTTGGACCATGCCCCGGTAAGGCTCTTTCATGCCAAGATCCTTAACGACATGCAGAAACCCGGCACGACCGACCGCCCCGGCGACATCGAAGCGCCCGTCGCGGGGCGGAAGACCGGCAATGGGCACCTTAAGCGTCGCCCGGACATGGCCATGGGCGTCGGCTTCGGCATGCAGTCTCTGCAACGGCC
>Ga0214472_10005929_pt1 | contig 12831 bp, 10 predicted proteins | sample RVTome_6_FD_207662 | JGI IMG/M metagenome (GOLD analysis project Ga0214472, IMG submission 207662) | Soil microbial communities from uranium-contaminated site in the Upper Colorado River Basin, Wyoming, United States - RVT140D175 | ecosystem: Environmental > Terrestrial > Soil > Contaminated >... | reverse complement strand
AAGTAGTTCCTGGCCGCAGGTTTAATGAGCCATCCGGCCTTTTCAAAAAGCTCGATCGTAGCCTTCTCCAGACTACCTTTTGGTAATCCTAATTTCAACTGGTCCATCGCAATATCTCCCGCAACTTCAAATCATCTTTGAAAAGTATTAAATGAGGTAATAAAAAATTGTAATTCAAGATAGTTAAGTAAATAGTTAACTAATGAGCTTCAGCTAATTTTATTTTTTGCCGTAAACCACTTTGGGGTCAAATACCTTCTTTTCCCTGGTGACAAAATCGTCGCCATCAAGCTCTCGAAAAAAACAGGACCGATGACCGGTATGACACGCCGCTCCACCAAGTTGTTCAACCTTATATACAACTGTATCATCGTCACAATCCACAAGAATCTGATGGATGATCTGCACATGACCGGAGGTTTCACCTTTCAGCCAAAGTTTATTTCTCGAGCGACTCCAGTAATGTGCCTTGCCTGTTTCCAAGGTTTTTTCCCATGCCTGTTTATTTATATAGGCCAGCATCAGTACTTCATTGGTTTGGTAATCCTGCGCTATTGCCGGCAGAAGTCCATCGGTTGTTTTAGCAAAATTTAGTGATATCATGTTGATTGGTAGATTTTTTTTGATGCAATTATCCCCCGCTGTTCAAACTGAAAAGATGAGTAAACTAGACAGCTCTTACAGCTTTGTCAAGGAACACTCACTGTTTTTACAGTTTTTATGGTATCTGCTTGCATAAAGTCGATCACCTCCTATAATATGCGACTCTATTTTACAACATAAAATTATATTTTAATTTTTCAGAGCCAGTCTTACGAACAAGGAGTTCCATAATGTTACATCCTACACAAAATGCCATGGTAACCCTCGCTTTCACAGGAAAACTCGACAATGGCGAAGTATTTATATCTGTCGAAGAGCAGGATCCCCTTCGCACCCAAATCGGCAACAACGATCTCCCGCCAACCGTCGAAGAGGCGCTCTGCCAAATGACAGTCGGCGAACGCCGAAAAATCCGTGTTCCACCGGAAGAAGGTTTTGGTCCACGGCAAAAGGACCTTCTGCAAACGATAGACAATCAAAATATGATTGATACCCTGCAACCGAAACCAGGCATGGTTCTCGCACTGAAAATTGAAAAAGACGGCGTCGAAGAAAAGGTCCCCGCCACCGTTATTTCGGTTGAAGGATCGCTGGTAACCGTCGATTACAATCACCCTCTCGCCGGACACCACCTGACATACGAGCTGACATTACTCGACATCCGGCAAGCCGGTGAATGAGCGCCCCTGATCTGTTTAGGAGCCGTTCCGAGCATTTCCTCGGTCATGTTATTTTCTGCAAACGGCTTTCCTTAAGAAATTCGCCATCGGTTCCGATATATTAGTCTACTCGGTTTCTCTGGTGTCCATGCGGTTCATGGGTACCGGAGAGTACCTTACAGAATGTTTTCTTCCAATAAACAAGAAAACATTCTGTAAGGTACTAAAAACTCCTGTACATCAACATGCCTGTATGTATAACCTTTAACAGTAACCCGGATATTAAGTTAACATCCCACCTGGGGGGATAAGAAGCTTTATACAGACTATTTTCTTGTAATAACAACAAGAAAACATTCTGTAAGGTACTAACGCCGATACATGGAGTGTTTTATGGAAATAGAAGACGACGAAATATTGCAGGGATTCATAGAGGAATCACTGGAACACCTCGCAGATATTGAAAATGACCTTTTAGCCATTGAGGAGGGGGGAGCAAATATCGATGAAGACCTTGTGAACAAGGTTTTTCGTGCGGCCCACTCCATCAAAGGCGGCGCGGGATTCATGGGTCTGACTACAATTCAGGATCTCTCCCATGCGGCGGAAAACGTTCTCGGTATGATTCGTAGTAAAAAGCTCATTCCCACTCCCGAAATAATCAATGTTTTGTTGATAGCCGCGGACCAGCTGCAGAGTATGATTGAAGATATTCAAAACAGCAACGAAGTGGACATTTCAGCGAATGTCACTCCCCTGAATGCCATAACCGAGGGAACATTTTCCCCGTCGGCCGGTGTGAAAAAGAAGGTCTCAAAGGCGAAGGTTGCTGTAAAAACTGAAGTGGAACCCGAAGAGTCTACAAAAGATGATCCGGTTCTGACCTTCAACGCGGAAGACGAACCTTCAATTGAAGAACCGGCAGCATGGGAAAGCGCGGAACACGAGGAAGAATTCGAGGAAGACGAAGAGTCGCAACCAATCCAGGCCGAGTCTCTTGCTTCTACCGAACAAACTGCCGGGACCGGCTCGACGGCAGCCAAATCTCCACCGCCCAAAGCGGAAGCATCGCTCAGAGTCCATGTCAGCCTTCTTGATTCCTTGATGAACCTGGCTGGAGAACTGGTTCTCAGCAGGAACCAACTGCTGCAGACAATCGGTTCCGACGATCTGCGAAATGCAGAGGCGGTCGGTCAGCGCATCGACCTGATCACCTCCGAGTTGCAGGAAGCTATAATGCTCACCCGAATGCAACCCATAGGCAATGTTTTCAATAAATTCCCTCGAGTCGTCAGAGATCTTTCCAGTAAACTCCACAAGACAATTGATCTTGCCATTGTCGGTAAAGACGTCGAACTCGATAAAACTATTATTGAAGCAATAAACGATCCGTTGACCCATCTGGTTCGGAACTCAGTCGATCATGGCATCGAAACGCCTGCCGAACGAAAGAGACAGGGAAAGAAAGAGACAGGTCTTGTCATATTGAAGGCCTATCATGAAGCGGGACAGGTTGTCATCGAGATCAGTGACGACGGCAAAGGCCTTGACGGTGAAGCACTTGCTGCGAGTGCAGTCGGTAAAGGTCTTATCACCAGCGAACAGGCCCAGGTTATGTCGGATAAGGAAAAAGTTAATCTGATTTTCCTGCCCGGTTTCTCAACCGCCATAGAAGTAACCGATGTATCCGGCCGCGGTGTCGGTATGGATGTTGTCAAGACGAACCTTGATCAACTTGGCGGTAATGTCGATATCATTTCTGAAAAAGGTTCCGGGACCACAATTTCGATTAAGCTGCCGCTTACCTTGGCGATTATCCCCTGTCAGATTATCGAGACAGATGGTGAACGATACGCTATTCCACAGGTTAACCTGGAGGAGTTGCTTCGAATTCCTGCCGGCCAGGTCAAAGATAGAGTAGAAAGAGTCGGAGACGCCGAGGTCGTCCGGCTGCGTGGAGTTTTGTTGCCTCTTATCCGGCTGGCCGATGTAATCGGGATCAAGCGAACTTATTATGATCCCAATGCCGATGAATTAAAACCCGACAGAAGAGAGAAGATCTCCGATCGACGGGGCAGGAACTCTCCTCTTTTCAACAGCGAAAAAGATTCAAGAAATGAGGCAGCTGACGGCCGGAACGAAAATGCCCGTTCTGTAATCGACCGTAGATCATCCGCTTCCAGCGCCCTCAATATTGTTGTGGTATCCACAGGATCCATGAAATATGGTCTGATTGTCGACCGACTGCAGGATTCTGAAGAGATCGTTATCAAACCGTTGGGCAGGCATCTGCAACAATGCAAAGGCTACGCCGGGGCGACGATTATGGGAGATGGTCGCATTGCGCTCATCCTCGATGTCAGCAACCTTGCCAGAATGGCTCGCCTTACCTCCATTGACGGTTCAGATCGTGCATCGGAAGTAGCCAAAGCCGCCGAAGCCGCCATTAAGGCCATACAAGACAAGCAATCCCTTCTTATTTTCAAGAATTCCGAGACCGAACATTTTGCCGTTCCTCTCAACCAGGTCGAAAGGATTGAAAAGATTAAAAAGTCGGATATCGAGGTACTGGGCGGTAAGCGTGTCATGAAGTACCGAGGAGGAAGTCTCAGTCTCATCTGCGTTAATGATCTGGCTTCGGTAGAGCCGATTGCCGATCACGACAATCTGCTGGTCATCGTTTTTAATCTCGCCCAACGATCCGTCGGCCTGCTGGCCATCGGACCCATAGACGCCCTGGAAGTGAGCGCCGATATTGATGACACCACGCTGAGTCAGCCGGGAATTATGGGCTCGATCATCATCAATAATCAAACTACAATGCTGATCAATGTGTTTGAAATGGTTCAGTCCCTGTTCCCCCAATGGTTTCAGGAACTGGAACGATTTGAGACCGAGAGTGTCGAGAACAACAAGTCTCCAATTATCCTCATTGCCGAAGATTCCAAATTTTTTCGGAATCAGGTCAAAGGCTACATGACCGAAGTAGGTTACAGTGTTATTGAAGCCGAAGATGGCTTGGAGGGCTGGGACAAGTTGATGGAACATGGTGATGAAATTTCCATGCTGGTCACCGACATAGAGATGCCTAACATGAACGGCTTCGAGCTTACCAAAAAAATCCGTGGCGACAGCCGGTATTCGGAACTCCCTATTATCGCTTTGACAACACTGGCTTCGGCAGAGGATGTCGCTAAAGGCAAAGCGGTCGGAGTAAATGAATATCACATTAAACTCGATAAGGAACGGCTCATGCTGTCCGTCCACGAATATATCAAGAGAAAGCACTGAGACAAGAAGACATAAATGACACTTGGAGGACTGCACTCATAGCCTCCAAGTAGATCATGCAAACAGGAAACAACCAAACGGAATCGACATGACAGAGACTCGATCGGCAACAGACGGCAGAAAGATTGTTGAACTGGCGACTTTTTATATTGGTGACGCTCTTTGCGGCATGGATATATTGAAGATCCAGGAAATTAATAAACTAATGCAAATGACCAAGGTACCCCAGGCCCCGGAGTATGTGCTTGGCATACTTAATCTTCGCGGACAGATAGTCACAATTATAGATCTGGGCCGGAAACTGGGACTCGGGATAACCGATATCTCTCAAGATCCTCGTAATATCATTGTTAACTCGGTAGGTGGACATGTTGGACTGCTGGTTAGAAAAATCAGCGACGTCGTTTCGGCGGACATGGATAAAAAGGAATCGTCACCGGCCAATATGCGCGGTATTCAGGGAGAGTATTTCAATGGGGTCTATAAAACCGAGACCAACCTCATTGGCATCCTGAATATCGACAAAGTACTAAGCATTGAAGATTGAGTGATTGAATGATTGGTAGAAAAAACCTCCGTGTTCTTGTCGTAGATGATACCATTGTTTATCGCAAGGCAATTTCTGATATCATTGAAGAAATTCCTGGTGTTGAGCTAGTAGGTGTCGCCCATAACGGAAAGATTGCTCTCTCGAAAATCAACCTGCTCAAACCGGATATCCTGACCCTGGATATTGAAATGCCGCAGATGAACGGCATTGAGGTATTGATGGAAATCCAGAAGAACCATCTCGGCGTCGGCGCAATCATGGTTTCGACGTTGACCGCCGAGGGCAGTGATATGACCATGCGGGCACTTGAGCTGGGTGCCTTTGATTTCATCCTCAAGCCTCAGAGCAAAAATCAAACCGAAGGAAAAAAGGAAATCAGAGCAGCTCTCGAACCTATCCTCAGGGCTTATGCACGTTCCAGATTCGGTTCATCCCTGATAACCCGGGCAGGTCAAATTGCCCCAGCCGGCGGAACTCTCGGAAAAACTCATCTCGGGCAACATCCTGGTGAAACAACAGTAGTCCGGCCCGTCCAGGCAAGGCCGACATCCACAAAACGGGGAAAGTCGGAAATCATTGCTATAGGGATCTCAACGGGCGGACCGAACGCATTGAACCAGATGCTGCCGAAGCTGCCTGGGAATTTGGGGGTTCCCGTTTTAATCGTCCAGCATATGCCGCCGGTTTTCACCAAATCACTTGCTGCCAGTCTTGACAAAAAGTGTCAGCTTACCGTCAAGGAAGCGGAAAATGGCGAAAATATTATGCCCAATGTCGTGTACATTGCCCCCGGCGGCAAACAAATGAAACTTGTTGCCGGCACCGATGGACAGCACAGGAGGATTAAAATTACCGATGATCCACCCGAAAATTCCTGCAAGCCGTCGGTAGATTATCTGTTCAGGTCGGTAGGCGACTACTATGTCGGCCGGACAACTGCGGTAATTATGACCGGCATGGGTTCCGACGGCACCAAAGGTCTTGGCATACTCAGAGACAAATCGGCATATATTATTGGACAGGACGAATCATCCTGCATAGTTTATGGCATGCCAAAGGCCCCTGCAGAACTTGGGTACCTCGACGTCATAGCACCACTCGGCAAAATTGCTGACGAAATAGTCAAGAGTGTAAAATAAGATGATCAAGATCGCCCCCGCAGAGTTAAAACTGATTGCACAATATATTCAGACGATAACAGGGATATATCTTGACGAGAGCAAATCATATCTGTTTGAAACCCGCCTCAGCTCAATCGCCGAAGCAAATGGCTGCAAGTCCTATCAGGAGCTGCATAATAAATCTAAAACCGATCCAAGCAAAAAGATTGAAAAAGAAATTATCGACGCCATTACCACGAACGAAACCCTGTTCTTTCGAGATAAGGGACCATTTGAGCTGCTCCAGCACAAGATTCTGCCGGAAGTAATAGACTTGCGGTCATCACAATCCCCGCCAAAAACGAGAATTAAAATCTGGAGTGCCGCCTCATCCACCGGACAGGAGCTCTATTCGATTGCCATAGTTATTAAAGAATTACTGAATGAATTGTCAAATTATTCGTTTACACTTTTTGGAACCGATATCTCCGACGCAGCCATAACTCAGGCGAGTTATGGTAAATACAACCGGTTTGAAATTGAAAGAGGACTGGATAGAAAATACTTGCAAAAATATTTCACACTTTTTGGAGACTCGTGGAAAATCAAGGACGAAATCAGGGCCATGGTAAATTTCAAACAACTTAACCTGATGCAGCCTTTCACCTCTCTCGGTAAGTTTGATATAATATTCTGTAGAAACGTAGCTATCTATTTTACCTTAGAGGATCGCAAAAAACTTTTCACCAAAATCGCCGATAGCCTTGCCGATGATGGGTATCTCGTCATAGGATCAACAGAATCGCTTACGGGGGTTTGCCCCAGATTTGTGCCCAAACGGCATCTAAGATCGATCTTTTATCAAAAGAAATAATAGAGGCTTTCCATGAAAAATCTCTCCATCCTGGTTGTCGACGACGATCCCGTCATAAGACATCTGCTGGAACAGCGACTGAAAAAAGAAAATTATAGTGTTGAGGTTGCTGAAGACGGCTATATGGCCGAAAAAATGCTCAAAAAACGCCCATATGACATCGTCCTGACCGACTTGATGATGCCGGGCGACATTGGTGGCATAGAGGTTCTGGAAATTGCCAAAAAAATAAACAGCCGGATCGAGGTGGTCCTTATCACCGCCCATTCTTCAGTTGATACTGCTGTTGCAGCAATGAAAAAAGGTGCCAACGACTATCTGGAAAAACCAATCAATTTTGATGAACTCTTTCTGCGAATAGATAAGATCGCCAACGTCCAAACTATTTTAAAAAGTGCTCAAGATCTGCAGGTAGCGATGGATACTACGGAAAACGTCGCCTCATCGACAATACAAACTCTCGAAATGCGGGTTGCGCAATTGCAGGAATCACTGGACAAGGTTGAAACCATACTCCGGGACGATCAGCTTGCCGATGATATCAAAATAAACAATTCACTGGAAATTATTGCTGAATCCTGACTTGTGCCGAAAGAATATCGATACCCCTTTATTCGTAACCACAAAGATAAATTTCTCGGGCGGATTTAGAACCCGCCCTTCAAAAAATTCATGTACTCAGTTTCCCTGCTTCATTCTCCATTTCCAAGGTGGTAGAGCTGTAGTTGAGCTCCACATGCCCCTCTTGTGATTTTTTGCCGAATTTTGCATCTTTTCCCAGGACTTACAAATTTTCTTTCGGCAATATTGAGGATAAACCCAGGCCAGACCAGCCTGTACCAGTTCAGTGTTCAACATTTGATCGTCATGCTGAACAATTGCAACCAGCCTCTTATAAGAATCATAATACTCCGGCCGAACCAGAACTTTTTTGCCATAAACGCTTTTTCTTACCAAAGCCTTTGCCTTGGACGAAAATGGTTGGTCGTATTCCGGACAATCCACCCCATAAAGACGTACTTCTATAGTTTTTTTGCCGGAAACAACGAGAAGAGAATCGCCATCGATTACTTTTTTTACAGTACCGAAGAAGGGTTCCCCAGCCAGGGCTTGAGAGACAAAAACCGATAAAAAGAGGGCGGATATTATGATAAGCTTTCCAATCATGAACGAGATCACCTGTCGGATAGTTTTATTGAGTCCCGGCGTACATCCCGTTTACCACGATATAGACAAGATACTCGCTAGAAAACATTATTGTTTTTTCCCCTTTTTATGTGATATGCTTGTTTTTGAAGATGAGTCTTAGCCACGATAAGCTTCAACAAATCAATTCACCGATGCTTAAATGATTCGTTTATAAAGCAGAGTTATGCCACCTAAAGAAATGAGTGACAGCGAAGAAGAGACCAGATCTTTTCTGATTAATCTACCTATTTTTTCGAGCTTCAATGTCGATGAACTCTCGATCTTCGCCAAGCATATGAGCTTCATTCATTTACAGCGTGGAGAACACCTTTTTGTTGAGGGTGATCAGGGAACGTTTATGGGTTTTGTTGTATCAGGGGTTCTGGAGGTTCAAAAAAAGGCCGAAACCGGGGAAAATATTGTCCTGGCCCGTTTGACGAAAGGGAGCTCCATCGGTGAAATGGCACTTATTGATAAATCTCCGAGGTCAGCCACCGTCATAGCCAAACAGCCTACCACCATGGTAACACTCACCGACAAGGGCTTCGATATACTGGCTGAAAAATACCCGCCTTTGGGTATCAAGGTTATTCAAAAAGTTGCCCGATTACTCAGTCTTAATATGAGAAGAACCTCCAGTAAACTCGCTGATCTGATGCAATCTTCTCTATAAAGGATCTCCCCGGACCAAACATTCAAAAGTTGTTTTCCTGATGAATTACATGGTATCTACACCTACAATACTTTTTGCAGATAAGGACACAGATGGACTCGTTGCCATTACTAAGATGCTCGATTTACAGTTCAGCTGTACCCTCAAGCATGTCTTTACAGAGCAGGAACTTGAAGCATCATTACAAAACAATTCAATTTCAATTTTGGTAATAGACTTACATTTTTGCCATAACGATAACGAATTAACATTCATCAGCTCACTCAAAAGAAAATACCCCCACACGCTTATATTACCAATAATTCCAGCAGGAAGCCCACACTTTATCAAACAGGTGCTGGAACTGGAGCTTTATCATTTCATCCACGGACCGATCAATCCGGTTGAAATCACTCTGGCGTTGAGGAGAGCATACGGCACACTTCCGGCAACCAAACAGGCACCAAAACAGCCGGATAAACCAAAGCGTTTATCATTTCACGGAATCATCGGCGCAAGTGCACCCATTCGACAGCTCTTTGACCTGATTACCCGGGTGGCCGAAGATGACATATCCACAGTCCTCATAAGGGGTGAATCTGGGACCGGCAAGGAAATGGTCGCAAAAGCCATCCATGCAGAGAGTAGAAGACGCGATAAGAATTTTGTGCCTGTAAACTGTGCAGCTATCCCCGACGACCTCCTTGAAAGTGAACTCTTCGGCTACACTAAAGGTGCATTTACCGGGGCGACAGCGAACAAACCCGGTAGAATTCAGTATGCAGATCAGGGAACTCTCTTTCTTGATGAAATAGGCGACATGAAATCAGCGCTTCAGGCCAAACTGCTCCGGGTCATCCAGGAAAAGGAATTTGAGCCGGTCGGCGCTTTTCAGGCCATTCCTATCAATACACGTATTCTTGCAGCAACACATTGTGACCTGGAAAAAATGGTCAGTGAGGGACGGTTCAGGGAGGATCTCTACTATCGTCTCAGTGTTGTTCCTCTTCACATTCCCGCACTGAAAGAAAGATCTGAAGATATTCCTTTATTGATCGATGCCTTTTTTCAAAAATATGCTGAAAATCGCGGCAGGGAACGGTTCACCTTTTCGCCCCAGGCGCTGGCGGCAATTAACCATTACGGATGGCGGGGTAATGTGCGGGAACTCGAAAACCTTATTCAGCATATGACCATATTATACAGCGGCAGACGGGTGGAGCTTAATGATCTCCCTGAAAAATTTCATAATATTGTCATTCCGCCTGACATAGAGGCTGCAATTACAAAGAATACGGCTATAGCTCAACCGGAGTCCCAACCGAACCGGCATGCATCTGTTCAACATGTTGCCTGGGAGAACGGCACAGTAGATTTCAATGAACTGATCAATGATTTTGAAACCCAACTCATCGTTCAGGCACTGAAACTCACAGAAGGAAATAAGAAAGAGGCAGCTCGTCTGCTAAATCTGAAGCGAACTACCCTGCTTGAAAAGATAAAGAAAAAAGATATTAATGGTGGTTTGGAGAAATGAACATCGACTAAGCCGTTGTCAAAAAATAACATGGTCAAAGGTAAACCCGCAACGGCATAAGGAGCCGTAACGAAATGGATATAAATGGCCGGGTTATTTCGTAACGGCTCCTAAAATCCTTAGTCGCCGATCATCAGGCAGCAAGTTCAAGCAGATTGTTACTCACATTTTCTTCGATGTCCGCTTCGGAAGCAGGCGTAAGCAAGATATCCCGTACACCATATTTTACTGCTTTGATCACCTTCGTTCTAGTCCAGCCCGGTCCGGCCGCAATCAGCGGCACGGAACAGGCGGAACTGACCTTGATGGCAACGCCAAATGCCTGTTCATTAACAGTTTTCATCACAACGTAGATTGCCTTCAGATTACCGGGAATATAGTTGTGCAGATTATCCTTGAAAGAGAGCGTCTTAACCGAATATCCGGAATGTTCGAGTACACCTGCAATCTTTGCAGCCTCCGCTTCATCATCGCCAACCACGAGAATATCCGGTGCTCTCCGATTATTTCCTTCAACCCTTGCAGGATGTTCTCCTCCCGTTTTTTCCCGATCGGCGGGAACCTGCCCCAATGAAGCAGATTCGTCTTCATCAACGCTAACACTGCCTGATCTCAGGCCGCCGAGTTGCAGAAGATCGGCGGGAAAAAGAATGTTTACCTTGCCAAGTCCAAGATCCCCCAGGGCCAGATTCATTCGGCTCAGGTAGTAATCCTGATCCGGGATCGGTTCATCTGCCTCAATATCCACTTTCATGGGGGCGACCTGCTGCAGCCCGGTTTTCACAAAACGAATCTGCTTGGTATACTGCGCTTCAAAAACTGATGTATACACACCGGCTATGATATTGGTTATTTCGCCGTAGGCATCCTGAGTATCATCGTTAAACGTTTCCGCGGTAATTACCGATTCAAGTTCGGCAGCAGGCAGCATAATCAGTGCGCCACCCACTCGAATTGCATCACGCAGGCTGACCGACAGATAGCTTTTCCCTTCCAGCTCACCAACCATATTCATATCGGCAATGACCTGTTTCCCTGACACCTCGTCAAAAAAGAATTGTTCTTTGCTGACAAGCAGGTTTTCCAGATCCGTCAATTTGACATCGCTACCAAGGAGCGCACTCACCTCAGCCGCCATTTTCTCACAACACGAGGCAAGGACCTTATCAACCCGTGCTTTTTGTCTTTTAATATCAAGCTGAGAGGTAGTGGCCACACCTACTTCAGGTTTACCTGCCGCGGTTGGTCCTGCCTCTCTACTTTGACCTTGGTCTTTCTGGGGCGATGCGCCATCACCTGCTGCAGCTGCGCTTGGTCCTGTTTCGGGAAGGGTCTCCGGCTCAGCCTTTGGCTTCGGAGAATCCAGATGCAGCATCTCCGCAGAAAAAAGCATATGCATTTTGCCGAGAGGTTTCCCGCCAACGGCCATGGATATACTGCTGGTATAATAGTTTATATCCGGAAATGGTTCATCGGAAGCCGTATCGACCTTGGCCGTAACTATTTCCTGAAGTTCCTTGCGGATGAATCTCAGTTTTTGGCTATACTGTTCTTCAAAGACTGCAGTATAGACACCCGATATAATATTGGCAATTTCTCCATATGCATCGCGGGAATCCTCACCGAAATCATTTTCCTGGATGACATTTTCCAGCTCGGCAGGAGGAAGCATTATGAGGATGCCGCCAAGATGGATTGCATCTTTGATATTGATTGCGAGATAACTCTTGCCCTGAACCTCGCCGGCCACTTCCATTGTGGTCAATATCTGGCGTCCGGAAACATGATCGCTGAAAAATTCTTCCTTGCTAAGAAGTTGATTCACAGGCTCACTCAGGGTGATGTCTGCACCGAGGAGGGCCGCTACCTCCGTCTCCATTTTCTTCTGACATTCAATCAGAAGACTATTTACCTTCTTTTTATGTTTTACCGCATCGAACTTTGGTCCGACAGGTGGTTTTGGGAGTGGTTCGGGAACCTGATTATTTACAGTCGGCTCCTCAACTTCAAGCTCAGGTTCTTTTTTCTCTTTTGGAACATTTTCCTGGTCAACGGCCTGAGGTTTATCGGCTTTGACATCAAGCGACTCAGCCTTTTCCTGTTCTTGCAAACCGAAGGTGGCGGCGGGCATCAGCATCACCATATCGCCCATCTGCCGGCCATCTAGAACCATGAATGAAGAGACCTGATAGTAGAGCTGATTTTCAACCGGACTTTCAGCCTCAACATCAACCTTTGCAGGAACAATGATCTCCTGTTCTTTACGCACAAAACGACAGGATTTTGGATACATCCCCTCAAAATCCTTGGTGAAGGAACCTGCAATAATATTTGCTATCTCACCATAAGAGTCCTCAATTTCTTCACTATATTCCTC
>Ga0214472_10005928_pt1 | contig 12831 bp, 11 predicted proteins | sample RVTome_6_FD_207662 | JGI IMG/M metagenome (GOLD analysis project Ga0214472, IMG submission 207662) | Soil microbial communities from uranium-contaminated site in the Upper Colorado River Basin, Wyoming, United States - RVT140D175 | ecosystem: Environmental > Terrestrial > Soil > Contaminated >... | reverse complement strand
CCTCCGGGTCGACGATGTCCTCCGCGAGCATGATGGTGGCGTTCTTCGCCATGCGCTGCGTCAGCATCGTGAGCTGCGCCGTGATGGCGTTCTGGCGCGCCGTGCCGCCCTTTTGCACGCTCAGCGCTGCGATCTCGTCGGTGAGCTCCTGCAGCACCGGGTTGTTGGCGTTGATCGCGCGCACCGCGGCGCCCAGCGCGACCAGATTGCGCTCCTCGTCGATCACCAGCGCCGCGTTGCTCTCGGTCTTGCCCCAGGCGCGGTCGAGCGCGTTCAGCGTCGGCTGCACATCCTGCGGCGTCGGCGGCAGGTCGACGCCGCCGCTCGCACCGCCGAAAGCGAGCAGCTTGACGATCGCGGCGAATTCGTCGCGGCTGCTGCGCAGCTGCTTGAAAGCCTCGGCGTTGCCTTGCGAGGCCTGCTGCGCCGCCTTTGCCAGGCGTTGCGAGAGCATCTGCAGCTTGCCGACGCTGGCGATGTAGAGCGTGCCGAAGGTGCCCTGGCGCGTGTCGTAGACGACCACGGCCGCGATCACGGCGAGCAGCAGCACCAGCACGCCGATCAGCACCTGCAGCTGCCGCGTGCTCGACAACCGGCCGATGAGCGGCATTGCCCCCGCGCCCGCCTCGGCGCTCTTCGCTCGCGGCGGCGCGCCGGCGTCGCCGCGCCCGAGGAACGGCAGTTTGAATGCGCCCAGATTGATTGCCATCGCAGCTCCCCTATCGCAAGAATTTTCCGCCGCGGCCGATGATCGTCAGGTCGACGAATTTCGACCCCGCGCGGTTGGTGGGCGAATAGCTCACGTAAAAGCCCCCGAGATCGACGTCCTGCATCTTTTCCAGGGCCGCGATGTAAGCGTCGCGGGTCAGGTTGCGGCCCGCGCGCCTGAGCCCCTCCACCGCCACCTTGGCGGAGAGGAATCCTTCCATCGCGCTGAAGTTGTAGTCGGTATACCCGGCCTTCGCTGCCAGCTGCTGGTATTCCTTGACCACCGGCACCGCCCGTCCCCACGGAAACGGCACGACCTGCGAGATGGCGACGCCGACTCCGTCCTTGCCCAGCGCGTCGGCGAGCGCTTTGCTGCCGACGAAAGACACGTTGTAGAACGTGGCGTTGCTGCCGGCTTGCTTCATCTGCCGGATGAATTCGGCGCAGGACGTGTACTGACTGATCATGACCACGGCGTCCGGCTTCACCGCGTTGATCGTCTTCACGGCCTGCTCGACCTTCACGGTGTTGCGCTCGACGGTGCCGGTGGCCGAGAGCGTCATGTTGCGCTTCTTCACCGCGATCTCTGTGCCCCTAAGGCCCGCCAGCCCGTAGTTGTCGTCCTGGTAGAACACCGCGATGCTCTTGCCGCCGATCGACACGATCTGCTCGACGATTTTCTCCGTTTCGTCGTAGTAGCTCGCGCGCACGTGGAAGACGTAGCGATTGAACGGCACCCGCAGGACCTCCGCGCCGGTGAACATTCCGACCAGCGGAACCTTCGCCGGCGTAATGACCTTGACATGTTCCGTTCCCGTGGGCGTACCGACGTAGCCGAGGAGCGCGAATACGTTGTGCTCCTCGATAAGCTTTCTGCTCGCGACAGGCGCGACGGAGGCTTCATAGCGGTCGTCTTCCGTCACCAGCTCGATCTTTCGCCCATGCACGCCGCCCTGCGCGTTCACGTAGTCGAGGTACGCCTTGACGCCATTGCGCATCTGGATTCCCAGCTGCGCGGCCGGCCCCGAGAACACGGCCGCCTGGCCGAGCACGATCTTGTCGTGGGTGACGCCGTTCTGCGCCAGCGCCGCGGGCGCGAGCAACGCCCCCAACACGCCCCATGCTGCGAATCGCTTCATGCCGTCCTCCATGAGTTGCAGATCCTTCATGCGCCGACGCTGAGGAACTCGGGGTCCTGCACCAGCTGCGCCACATCGAGCTCGCGCCAGTACGCGCCCTGCGCATCGTCGTATTCCGCCTTGATCCACGGCACGCGCTGCGACGCCGCGGCGCGTTTCTGCAGCTGCTCGGGGTTGCGCAGGCCGAGCGAGCGGTCGATGAGCAGCGCGCTGCCCATGCGAAAGCGCTCGCTCAGGAGCAGCAGCCGCGCCTGCTCGCCGGGCGTTGCCGCGCCGCTGCCGAGGAAGGCACCGATGTCGACGACGCTGAAGAGGTTGCCGCGAATGCTCGCCACGCCCCGGAACCACGGCCGTGTGAGCGGCACGGGGGTGATGCCCGGCACCGGAACCACTTCGGCGGCGTCGGTGAGGTCCACCAGCCAGCGCTCGCCCCCGACCTGCAGGCCGAGCTTGGACGACGCGCGCCCGGCGCCCGCGCTCTGCAGCCGCGCCGCCAGGTCGCGCTGGTAATCGCGCAGGGAAGTCCTGGTCGCCACTAGCCGAGCGCCGCGATCTTCGCCAGCAGCTCGGCCTGATTCACCGGCTTGACGACATAGTCCCGCGCCCCCTGGCGCATGCCCCACACGCGGTCGGTTTCCTGGCCCTTGGTGGTACAGATGATGACGGGAATGTCCTTGGTCGTGCTGTCCTTGCTGAGCGTGCGGGTCGCCTGGAAGCCGTTCTGGCCCGGCATCACCACGTCCATCAGCACGAGGTCCGGGCGCTGCTGCTTGACCTTCTCCAGCGCCTGCTCCGCGCTCTCGGCGCTGGTGACTTGGTAGCCGCTCTTCGCCAGCAGATCGGTCAGGTACTGGCGATCGGTGGGCGAGTCGTCGACGACGAGGATGTTCTTGATGGGCATGGTGTGATCTTTCGTGCTGGGTGATTAGGAAGTCGGGGCCGCAGGCTTGAGATACTCGTTGACCGTGTCGATGAGCGCTTCCTTGGTGAAGGGCTTGGTGAGGTAGCGGTCGGACCCTGCCAGGCGGCCGCGCGCGCGGTCGAAGACGCCGTCCTTGCTCGACAACATGATCACGGGAGTCGCCTTGAGCTTCGGGTTCTGCTTGATGAGCGCGCAGGTCTGGTAGCCGTCGAGGCGCGGCATCATGATGTCCACGAAGATCACTCTCGGCTGGTGGTCGCTGATCTTGGCGAGCGCGTCGAAGCCGTCCTCGGCGAGGATCACTTCGAACCCCGCCTGACGCAGGAACATCTCCGCGCTGCGGCGGATGGTGTTGCTGTCGTCGATCACCAGAACCTTGATCGATCCCGGCGCTGTGTCGCTCACGAACTTCTCTCCCCCTCCCCCAACCTCAAATGGCGCCGTTTAGCCCTTTTTGTCAGGCTCTTATCGCGCCCACTTAATGTGGAATCATACCTGCTGTTCCTATTCCATCAAAATGAAAGATGGACTTGCCCCGCTTTCTTCCCATTCGAGGTTCGCAACCGGGCTTGAAGCAAGGGGTCTGCACCCAATATACGGGGCTTTGAGAGGCCCATTTTTCCCCGATGTCCGATCCGAAGCCGCAAGCTGACAAAGTGCCTGAAGCGGGTCCCGTCGACGACCAGCAGCGGGACCGCCCGCTCGAGGAACTGCTCTCGGAAGCGCAGGACAAGCTCGCAGAACAGCGCGAAGCCTGGCTGCGCGCGCTCGCCGAAGCCGAGAACGCGCGCAAACGCGCGCAGGGCGACATCGCCCAGGCGCGCAAGTACGCGGCCGAGCGCATGGTCGAGGATCTGCTGCCCGTGATGGACAGCCTCGAGGCCGCGCTGGGCGCCGGCGGCGCGGATACCGCAGCGTTGCGTGCCGGGGTCGAGCTGACCCGCAAGCAGCTGCAAAGCGCCTTCGAGCGCGCCGGGGTCGCCGAGGTGAACCCGGAGCCGGGCCAGCGCTTCGACCCGCACCGCCACCAGGCCATGGCGACGGCCGAATCGGATCAGGAGCCCAACACCGTGCTCAGCGTGCTGCAGAAGGGCTATACGCTGCACGACCGCATCGTGCGTCCCGCCCTGGTCACCGTCGCGAGGGCCAAGGCAGTTGAAAACGGGGCCGGAAACCCCATCTCCGACAGTAACTTGGAATCGAACTGAAGGAACCACCATGGCAAAGATCATCGGCATCGATCTGGGCACCACCAACTCCTGCGTCGCGCTCATGGAAGGCGGCAAGCCCAAGGTCATCGAGAACTCCGAGGGCTCGCGGACCACGCCCTCCATCGTCGCCTACACCGAGGACGGCGAGATCCTGGTCGGCGCGCCGGCCAAGCGCCAGGCGGTGACCAACGCGAAGAACACCATCTATGCGGTCAAGCGCCTCATCGGCCGGCGTTTCGGCGAGAAGGAGGTGGAGAAGGACATCCGCCTCATGCCCTACAAGATCGTCAAAGCCGATAACGGCGACGCGTGGGTCGAGGTGCGCGGCAAGCAAATGGCGCCGCAGCAGGTGTCCGCGGAGATCCTGCGCAAGATGAAAAAGACCGCCGAGGACTACCTCGGCGAGGAAGTCACCGAGGCCGTGATCACCGTGCCGGCGTACTTCAACGACTCGCAGCGCCAGGCGACCAAGGATGCCGGCCGCATCGCCGGACTCGACGTCAAGCGCATCATCAACGAGCCCACCGCGGCGGCGCTCGCCTTCGGCATGGACAAGCTGGAAAAGGGCGACCGCAAGATCGCGGTGTACGACCTGGGCGGCGGCACGTTCGACATCTCCATCATCGAGATCGCGGACGTAGACGGTGAGAAGCAGTTCGAGGTGCTCTCCACCAACGGCGACACGTTCCTCGGCGGCGAGGACTTCGACCAGCGCCTGATCGACCACATCGTCACCGAGTTCAAGAAGGACGCGGGCGTCGACCTGGCGAAGGACGTGCTCGCGCTGCAACGCCTGAAGGACGCCGCCGAGAAGGCCAAGATCGAGCTGTCCTCGTCGCAGCAGACCGAGGTCAACCTGCCCTACATCACCGCGGACGCCTCGGGGCCGAAGCACCTGGCGATGAAGATCACGCGCGCCAAGTTCGAGTCGCTGGTGGAGGACCTGGTGGCGAAGACCATCGAGCCCTGCCGCATCGCCATGAAGGACGCGGGCCTCAAGCCCGGGGACATCGCCGACGTGATCCTGGTCGGCGGGCAGACGCGCATGCCCAAGGTCGTCGACAAGGTGCGCGAATTCTTCGGCAAGGAGCCGCGCAAGGACGTCAACCCCGACGAGGCGGTGGCGGTCGGCGCGGCGATCCAGGCGGGCGTGCTGAAGGGCGACGTCAAGGACGTGCTGCTGCTCGACGTCACGCCGCTCTCACTCGGCATCGAGACGCTGGGCGGGGTGATGACCAAGCTCATCAACAAGAACACCACCATCCCCACCAAGGCGCAGCAGGTGTTCTCCACCGCAGACGACAACCAGACCGCGGTGACCATCCACGTGCTGCAGGGCGAGCGCGACATGGCCGCGGGCAACAAGAGCCTCGGGCAGTTCAACCTCACCGACATCCCGCCGTCGCCGCGCGGCATGCCGCAGATCGAGGTCGCTTTCGACATCGACGCCAACGGCATCCTGCACGTGACCGCGAAGGACAAGGCCACCGGCAAGGAGAACAAGATCAAGATCCAGGCGAGCTCGGGTCTGAACGAAGCCGAGATCCAGCGCATGGTGAAAGACGCCGAGGTGCACGCGGAAGAAGACCGCAAGGCGCTCGAGCTGGTGAACGCGCGCAATGCCTGCGAGGCGCTCGTGCACTCGGTGAGGAAGTCGCTGCAGGAGTACGGCGACAAGCTCGATGCCGGCGAGAAGGAGAAAATCGAGAGCGCGCTGAAGGACGCCGAAGGCGTGCTCAAGTCCGAAGCCAAGGCCGAGATCGAGGCCAAGGCCGAGGCGCTGGCGAAGGCCTCGCAGAAGCTCGGCGAGAAGATGTACGCCGAGAGCCAGAAGGCGGCGCAGGCCGAAGCCGCGGCCGGGCAGCCGGAGGGCGGTGCCGCCGAGGGCAAGAAGGCCGACGGCGACGTCGTCGACGCGGAGTTTACCGAGGTAAAAGACAAGAAAGCGGGTTGACCGCGAAGCTCACATGACGGCCGCCGGGCGGTGCGCGTAGGCGCGCCGCCCGTTTTGCTGTCTGGGAAGGCACATGGCGAAGCGCGATTTCTACGAAGTGCTGGGCGTCAACCGGGACGCGTCGGCGGACGACATCCGCAAGGCGTACCGCAAGCTCGCCATGAAGTGGCACCCGGACCGCAATCCCGACAACCCCAAGGCCGAGGACCACTTCAAGGAGGCGCAGGCGGCCTACGACGTGCTGTCGGACGCGCAGAAGCGCAGCGCCTACGACCAGTTCGGCCACGCCGGTGTCGATCCCCAGGCCGGCATGGGGGCGGCGGGCGCCGCCGGCGGCTTTACGGGCTTCGGCGACATCTTCAACGACATCTTCGGCGACATCTTCGGCGGCGGGCGCGGCGGCCGCTCCAACGTGTTCCGCGGCGCCGACCTGCGCTACAACCTGGAGATCGCGCTGGAGCAGGCCGCGCACGGCTTCGAGACGCGCATCCGCATCCCGACCATGGCGCCGTGCGAGACCTGCCACGGCAGCGGCGCCAAGCCCGGCAGCCAGCCGCAGACCTGCCCCACCTGCCGCGGCGCCGGCCAGGTGCGCGTATCGCAGGGGCCGTTCTCGATCGCGCAGACTTGCCCGCGCTGCCACGGCGCCGGCAAGATCGTCCCCAATCCCTGCGCCGCCTGCGGCGGCAGCGGGCGCGTGAAGCACCAGAAGACGCTGTCGGTGAAGATTCCCGCGGGCGTCGACGAGGGCGATCGCGTGCGCCTGTCCGGCGAGGGCGAGCCCGGCGTGAACGGCGGACCTGCGGGCGACCTGTATGTGCAGGTGCACATCAAGCCGCACCCGGTGTTCCAGCGCGATCACGACGACCTGCATTGCGAAATGCCGATCTCCATCACCACCGCCGCCCTGGGCGGCGAGATCGAGATCCCCACGCTGGACGGCTCGGCCCGCATCCGCGTGCCGGCCGAGAGCCAGACCGGAAAGACCTTCCGCCTGCGCGGCAAGGGCATCAAGGGCGTGCGCAGCCACGTCGCCGGCGACCTGTTCTGCCACGTGGTGGTGGAAACCCCCGTCAATCTCACCTCGCGCCAGAAGGAGCTGCTGAAAGAGTTCGAGGGCATCAGCGACAAGGACGTGGCGCGCCACAATCCGCGCAGCAAGTCCTGGTTAGAAAAGGTCAGGGAGTTCTTCGAGGGCTAGAGGGCCGGTGGCGCGCCGGCGGGACCCCCTGCTAGACTCCTGCGCCAGGGAGGTTGCACCTCATGCTGCGCTTTGCCGGCCGCGCTCTAGTCGCCTGGTTGCTCGTCAGCGTCAGCTTCGGCGCGGCGGCCGACGCGGTCACCGACCGGGCTAAGGCGCTGCTCCAGCGCAAGGACGCTGCGGGTGCCTACAAGCTTCTGCTGCCGCTCGAGCCGCAGCGCGCGGGCGACCCCGAGTACGACTACCTGCTGGGCATCGCCGCGCTGGATGCGGGCGACCCCGAGCGCGCGGTGTTCGCGCTCGAGCGCGTCCTCGCGCTGCAGCCGGACAACCTGCTGGCGCGTGCCGAGATCGCGCGCGCCTACTTCGAGATCGGGGAGCGCGATACGGCAAAGCGCGAGTTCGAGGCGGTCCGCTCCAGGGGCGTTCCCGGCGAGGTCCGCGAGACCATCGACCGGTTTCTGTCCGCGATCGAAGCGGCACGCAAGCGGCGCTTCAATGCCTACGTCGAATTTGCCCTGGGCCACGACTCCAATGTGAACAGTGCCACATCGCAGTCGCAAGTTGCTGTGCCATTCTTCGGCGGTGCGATCGTTCAACTGGCACCCGGTTCCACGCGGATCAAGGACGATTTCTGGAGCCTGTCCGCGGGCCTGTCGTTCACCAATGAGATCACCGCCGACTGGTCGCTCGTCGGCAGCGCCTCTTATTACGGAAAGTACAACGGGGACGAATCGCGATTCGATACCGGCGCGCTGGACGGCGCAATCGGCATGCGATGGTCGCGCGCGAGCAACGCCGTGACCGGCGCGCTGCAGGTCCAGCAGTACAACGTGGACGGCGACAGCTTCCGCGAGAGCGCCGGGGGCGTTGTGCAGTGGCAGCACAACCTGAGCCAGGCGAGCCAGGTGTCGCTCTATGCACAGCTCGCGGACCTGACGTATCCAGACCTGTCTCAGAGCATCCGCGACGCGAGGCGCACTATTGTCGGCGGGGCCACTGCCCACGCGTTCGCCGGCGAGACCGCCCCCGTGGTCTTCGCCAGCGTCTATGGCGGCGAGGAAAAGGAAGACGCGCAGAACGTCCCCCACCTTGGCCACAAACCGGTCGGCGTGCGCGTGGGTGCACAGTGGCGCCTCGCGCCCGGCGTGCATCTGCTTGCCAACGCCTCGGCCGAACAGCGGCGCTACGGGGGTATCGACCCCCTGTTCTTGGTCGAGCGCGAGGACACCCAGTTTGACGCCACCGTGGTACTGAACTACACGATACGCGCCACCAAGTGGTCGGTACGGCCGCAGTTGAGCTTCACCGACAACGACTCGAACATCGAGATCTACGCCTTCCGCCGTACCGTCGCGCAGCTCGGACTGCGCCGCGATTTCTAGCGAGACTCCAGGAGCTCCCGTCATGAAAACCACTACCTTCAGACTCAGCTCGCGCGGGGCATTGATTGCGATGATCTCGGTTGCATTCGCCAATCAGGCGTTCGCCAACACCGCGGGGCGCGTGCAATTCGTCGCCGGCGAAGCGTCGTTGCGCAGCACGGGCGGGCAGGAACGGCCGCTCGCGCAGGGCGTTGAGGTCATGAACGGCGACACGCTCATTACGCGGAACGGCCGCGCGCAGATCCGCTTCACCGACGGCGGATTCGTTTCGCTGCAGCCAAATACCGAGTTCGGCGTGCGCGAGTACCGTTACGACGGGAAGGCGGACGGCAGCGAGCGCGGGTTCTTCGCCCTCGTGCGCGGCGCCATGCGCACCGTCACCGGCGCCATCGGCCGCTTCAACCGCAACGCCTACCAGGTGCGCACTCCGACTGCGACCGTCGGCATTCGTGGCACGGGCGGCTTGATCGAAATCCTGCCGGATCTCGCGACGCTGATTCGCGGGTCCAGCGGTACGTGGATCTTGACCAACCCCGCAGGCCAGATTGACGTTCCGGCCGGGACCGCTGGCATGGCCCCGCCCGATCCCAAGGCGCCGCCGACGCCTACGGACCAGCAGCCGAGCGTGCCGCCGCCACCGGTGTCGGACGCGACCTTCAGGCAGAGCGACAAGACGACCGAAACCGGGGCGGCTTGCGTCGTTACCGCAACCTGCGAGTCACTGGGGACGCCGTTGATTTCGGGGCCGGGGTTCCTCGTCAGCTTCGCGTACGGGACGACTACGGGCTCCAGCATCGGCAGCAGTACCGGGCCTGCGGACGCGGTGTTCAATGGCGCCGGCCAACTCACGGCGTGGACCGATTCGTCGGGAATTACCAGCTTCACGGGAACGCATCTGGAAGGCACCGCGGTCGCCGGCGTTATGGGTTGGGGACGCTGGATCGGGTCCGTGGACCTTGGAGGCCGCCTCACTCCGACTTTTGGCGTGAACGAAGGCTTCCACTACGTCGCAGGACTGCCGACGGCAAGCATACCCATGTCAGGCAATATTCCATTCACCCTGATCGGCGCCACAAACCCAACCGGCTCCGATGGAACGATTTTGCCTGGTACGCTGACCTTTGGAAGTCTTACTGCGGATTTCACTGGTGGCAGAGTGACCGTTTCGCTAACCCCTTCGTTCGCCACTTGGTCGTACAACGTGTCGATGACAGCCAACATCAGCGGGGCATCCATGTCAGGCGGAGGGACCGCAAGTGTGGCGTCTGGCTTACCGCCTGCAAACTACGATTGTTGCGGCTGCAGTGCAAGCTTCGAAGGTGCATTCTTTGGCGCTGGTGCCTCTCACGTCGGTATTGCTTATCAGCTAAGTACCGGAACCTCTGTGCCTGCAAAAATCTCTGGCGCCGCGGCTTTCCAGCAGTAGACACTGTCCTCCGATCTCGTCACCCAGCATCTCGCAGCCGGTCGGCTGCGAGATGCGATGTCCACCCTCGGACCGTTACTGCAGGCCGCTCCCGACGATCCACGGCTGATCCGGCTCGATGGCCTCTGCCGGGAGCACGCCGGCGATTTCGAACGCGCCCTCCAGTCCTTCCGCCGGGCCGCCGCGCTCGACGAATCCTCGCCCGATGCGCGTTCGGATCTGGTTCTGCTACTTACGCGGCTGCGCCGCACCGCCGCTGCAGCAGCGGAGGCCGACCGTCTTCTAGAGAGATTTCCAAGTGTCGATATTGCGCGCAGCGCAGCGGGCGAAGCTTATCTTTCGGCAGCGCGCTACCGGGACGCCCTCGCTTGCTTCGATTGGATCCTGGAGCGCTCGCCCACCGACGTGCTCGCGCTCATAAAGCGCGGCTTTGCGCTGGCTTCGCTCGGCGACTACGAAGCCAGCGGCGCTGCTTTCGACAAGGCGAAGTGCGCCGATCCGCAAGCGGTCGAAAGATTCTGTATCAGCCTCAGCGGACGCGCCGAAGCCCCCGCCGCCCTCGAGCCGCGCGCGATCCACCTTTGGGCCCTGTACCTAGCGCTGTGCGAATGCGACTGGAGCGCAAGGGACGCTCTGCTCACCATAATGAAGGACGCAGGAACTTCGGGCATCGCTGCCTCAGAACCGGCGCTGGCCTTCGTCAGTCTGTTGCTGCCTACATCCCAGGCGGAACGGCATGCGCTTGCGCGCACAGTGGCTCAGCGAATCGAGGCGCGCTGCCCTACCCTGCCGCCGCAACTCCGGGCAGACGCGCCCAGGCGCATCGGCATCCTGTCGCCCGATTTTCACGAGCACCTCAACGCGCACATCCTCCTGCCGCTGTTCGAGCTCCTGGACCGCAAGCGCTTCGAACTGTTCGCGTATTCCCTCGGGCCCGACGACGGCAGTGACATTCGCGCGCGCATCCGCCGCTCGTCGCACCGGTTCCGCGATCTGCGGCCTCTCGGCAGCCGTGCGGCGGCCCAGCAGATTCGCACCGACGGCATCGACATCCTGCTCGATCTGGGCGGCTATTCGAGTGGCGCGCGGTTCGACATCGCGGCCTTCCGGCCGGCGCCGGTACAGGCGCTCTACCTGGGTTTCTCCGGAACGCTCGGCTCGCGGTGTGTCGACTACGTCATCGCCGACCGCACCGTTCTGCCGCCCGAGGACGAGCCCGATTGGTCGGAAAAACCGATATATCTGCCCCATACTTGGTTCTTGTACGACTTTCGCAGTCCGTCCGCGGTGCTGACGCGCGCCGCGCGCGCGAACTACGGGCTGCCTGCCGACGCGTTCGTGTTCTGTGCGTTCCACCGCACGGAAAAGATCGAGCCGGAGAGCCTCGATCTTTGGATGCGGGTAGTGCGACAAGTGCCTGGAAGCGTGCTGTGGCTGTATGCAGATGACGAGCGCGTGCGCAAGCGTGTGCGCCGCGAGGCCTCGCACCGGGGCGTGGAGCCGCAGCGCCTGGTTTTCACGGCGCGCGAACCGCGTGCGGCGTATCTCGCACGCTTTCCGTTGTCGGACTTGCTTCTCGATTCGCTGCAGCACAACGCCACGACGACGGCATGCGATGCTTTTTCCGTAGGCGTTCCCATGCTCACGCTGCGCGGCAAGACGTTCACCTCGCGCATCGGCGAGAGCCTGCTACAGGCCGCTGGCCTGCCCGAGCTGGTCGCCCCGGACAAAGAAGACTACGTCGAACTGGCCGTGCAGCTCGCGTCCGACAAGGAACGTCTGAACAGCTACCGCCGCACGCTTCAGGCGCGCGGCGGGCCGCTATTCGACACGGCGGGCCGTGTGCGCGAGCTGGAGGACGCCTTCCTGGAGATGTGGCGGCGCTACGAGCGGCGCGACTAGGCCCCTCAGGTCTCCGCCCACTGCCGCATCAGGTTGCTGTATATCGACGCCAGCGCCGCCTGCTCGTTGCCGTCGAGCTTGTCGCGCAGCCCGGCAAGAACCTCGTTGAGGTCGTACAGGATCTCCCGCTTCGGCTCGTCGCGCACCAGGCTCTGAATCCAGAAGATGGCGGCGATGCGCGTGCCCCGCCGCACCGGCTCCACCCGGTGGACATTGGTCGACGCGTACACCACCATGCTGCCCGCCGGCAGCTTGATGCGCCTTTCCGACTGGTGCTCCTGCAGCACCAGCTCGCCCCCCTCGTAGCTGTCCGGCGGACTGAGGAACAGGGTCGCCGAGACGTCGGAGCGTATGCCCGCCGGCTCGCCCATGATGGCGTTGTCGACGTGCGAGCCGTAGGTCATGCCGACGTCGTAGCGGTTGAAGATCGGCCCGTGGATGCGATGGGGCAGCGCGATCGAGTAGAAGGTGGCGTTGCGCCGCAGCGCCTCCAGGATGAGAGGCGCGCATTTCTGCGCGGCCTCCGCGTCCCGCTTGACCTGCAGGTTGTTCTTGAGGTCACGGGCAATGAGGCCGGCGCTGACGCGCCCGTCCTCGTAGGCGCCCTGACCGAGCTCGCGCATCACGGTTTCAATTTCGTCCTTTTTCAAGACTCCAGGTATCTGCAAGAGCATGCGCGCGGAACTCGACAATCGGAGAAAATTGCGGCCGATGATAGCATTCGCCCGCCCGGCCCTCCTCGCACTCGCCCTCGCGCTCCTGACCGCCGCCGCCTGGAGCCAGGGCGTCACCGCGCGCACCGTCGTCCTCGGCCAGTCGGCGCCGCTCTCCGGGGCGCTGCAAGCCCACGGCGAGGAGATCCGCAGCGGCGCGCTCGCCTACTTGCGCAAGCTGAACGACGCCGGCGGCGTGCACGGCCGGCGCATCGAGCTCGCCACGCTCGACGACGCCGGCGACGCCAAACGCACGCTCGCCAACACGCG
>Ga0214472_10005926_pt1 | contig 12834 bp, 10 predicted proteins | sample RVTome_6_FD_207662 | JGI IMG/M metagenome (GOLD analysis project Ga0214472, IMG submission 207662) | Soil microbial communities from uranium-contaminated site in the Upper Colorado River Basin, Wyoming, United States - RVT140D175 | ecosystem: Environmental > Terrestrial > Soil > Contaminated >... | reverse complement strand
AAGCCTGTTTTATCCGAAACCATAACAGTAAAGAGCGCCAGATAAAAAATGACATTCTTTGGGTTGAGGATGCCCGACATAAATCCGATAAAGAACTGTTTGCCAAAATGGTGCACCTGCAGAAAACTCGTGGGGCCGTGCTGCTGCAGGGGACGTATGGGCGTCCTGAGCAGCATGACCCCAAGAAAAACCAGATATATCGCCCCCAAATATTTGAGCCCTGCCATCAGCCACATCATGGTTTCCCTGACAATTTCAAGGCTGAAGACCGCCAAGAGCAGATAAAGTGCATTGGCTGCGGTAATGCCTGCGCATACGCCCAGAGCGTAGCGGAATGGCAGTCTCAGAGAGGCCTGCATAATCAGAAAAAAATCCGGTCCTGGACTGAGCAAGGCAAGAAAGTGGGCTGACGCGATGAGTATAAATTCCATATCATTCTCCTTTTTCGGGAATGATAGAAACTTTTCATCAGGAGTTATTGTATAAAATTGATGCGGTATTCCTGGGGAGTAACCGTCGTCATTGCTTTAAAGTGACGATGCAGGTGACTTTGGTCAAAGAAGCCGCACTCCAGAGCGGTTTCAGTAATATCCATGCCCGTTTGCAGATACTTTCTGGCCTCCTCGATCCTGCAGTTCATACGATAAGCATGGGGGGTGATGCCGGTGACTGTTTTGAACCGGCGCAGCAGTGTATACGGGTTTGCCCCCAACTGCCCGGCCAGCAATTCGAGAGTTACATCTTCTCTGAGGTTTTCACGAAGCAGTGCCTTGAGTCGCTCGATATTCTCCGGCAGCTCCGATGTTTCAAGCTGCACCGGGCAGGCATGGCTGAAAACAGCACAGCTCAGTTCAACCAGCAATTGCTCTTTTTCCAGCAGATGCACGGTCGAATCCATCAACTGCTTGACAACAGCGCAATAGCGGCTGTAGAGGCCTGCATCGTCAAGCCGAATTTTCTCAGCCGGTACAAACGATGCAACATTCCATAACAATTTCTGTACCTGAAGACACCAGGCAACATCGAGATAGAGCATGGAATAGCTCCGTCCTTCCGCTTTCAGCGAGTTACAGGAATGCAGACTTTCCGGGTTAATCACGGCAAGAGCCCCTGCCGACAAAACAGCCTGCCGATTGCCCACGCTGTATTGCACCTGCCCCAGGTCAACAGCACCGATGCTGAAGGATCTGTGCATGTGAGCTTTGAATTGACGGACACTGCTTCTGGAAGAGCGGCATTCTACAAAGGGTAGCCTGGGATCTTTAAAAAAATTTTCGTTGTTCATTGGCTCCGGTGTCCGACGTTATCATTGTTCCAAAGTTGATATCATGACCTATTGCCCGCCTGAAATCCACAAAAAGATGAAAAGCAGCTGGAAGGATTGTTTATGGCAACACCCCACTTGCCGCCACGTTGTGGCATACTTAATGTTGTAAGCAATGTTTAACTTAACCATTAAATACTCAATACTCGCAACCGGACAATCCCATGAATATGCCGCTCGTAAACAACACACTCGACTCGCTCGTTTTTGACAATCGCTTTGTGCAGGAACTGCCCCCCGACCCGCAACCGGATAATTATCGTCGCCAGGTCAGCGGCGCCTGCTATTCGCGAGTCCAGCCGACAAGGGTTGCCGATCCTACACTGGTGGCCTACAGCCGGGAAGCGGCCGGATTACTCGACCTGTCTGAAAAGGCCTGCGAATCCGCTCTTTTTACGAAAATATTTGCCGGCAACAGTCTTCTGCCGGGAATGGATCCTTTCGCCATGCGTTACGGCGGCCATCAATTCGGCAACTGGGCCGGACAGCTTGGAGATGGCCGGGCGATTAACCTGGGAGAGGTCATCAATAAACAGAATAAGCGGTGGGTAATCCAGCTCAAAGGAGCGGGCCCTACGCCGTACTCACGTCAAGCGGATGGGCTGGCCGTACTACGTTCATCGATCAGGGAATTTCTCTGCAGTGAGGCTATGCACCACCTCGGAATCCCTACAACCAGGGCACTCAGTGTGATTACCACCGGTGAGCCTGTCAGACGGGATATGTTTTATGACGGCCACCCGAAAGACGAGCCTGGGGCCGTGGTCTGCCGACTGGCACCATCGTTTCTCAGATTCGGCAATTATGAAATTCTCACCGCCAGAGGAGAAACGACTCTCCTGCAAAAGCTGGTTGACTATACTATCCGTACCGATTTCCCGCATCTTGGAGAGCCATCGGTTCCGGTCTATATCGAATGGTTCCGCGAGATATGCCGCACCACTGCCGCCATGATCATCGACTGGATGCGGGTCGGTTTTGTCCACGGGGTTATGAATACCGACAATATGTCAGTTCTCGGTCTGACCATCGACTATGGTCCTTATGGCTGGCTTGAAGGGTATGAGGCAAAATGGACTCCAAATACCACCGATGCCCATGGTCGTCGTTACTCTTTCAGTAACCAGCCGCATGTCGGCCAGTGGAACCTTCTGCAACTGGCCAACGCCATCTATCCCCTGGTGAAAGATGTGGAACCTTTGCAGGAAGCCCTCACCACCTACAATACGTTGTTTATCAAAGGCTGGAACAAGATGATGGCTGATAAAATCGGCCTGAAGAGTTTTGTGGCTGAGACAGACGACACGCTTATCGATGAACTTGTCGCAATCCTGCAACTTGTTGAAACGGATATGACCATTTTTTTCAGAAATCTCGCCTCCGTGACCGCCGATACCCCGCTGCAAAGCCCGGAAGAGCTGCCGGCGACTCTCAATGAAGCCTATTATATACAGGAAGAAATAACAGCAGAGTACAGACATCGAATGAACAGTTGGCTGCAGTCCTATGTTAAACGACTGCAACAGGACAACCTGCCGGATGAGCTCCGGCGGCACAAGATGAACAGCGTCAATCCCAAGTACGTTTTACGTAATTATCTTGGCCAGCTTGCCATCGATAAGGCGGAAGACGGCGATTTCTCTCTGGTAGGCGAGCTTCTCGAGCTTATCCGAAAGCCATATGACGAACAACCGGCAAAAAATCATTTTGCTGTAAAACGTCCTGAATGGGCGCGCAACCGAGCGGGATGTTCCATGCTTTCGTGCAGTTCATAGCACATTCCACAGCAAGGACGGATGATCAAAATTATTTCTGCATTTTTTGATCATTGTAGGTATCACCCTGCTCGCCCCAGGTAGGCAGAAATCTGTAGCTTGCCTGTAAAACAACGACTGCACTTGTCAATATCGGTTGCTTATCTCTTGCAATAAAAAGGCTTTTCTCCAGTGTACATCCGACTGGAAAAAAGCCTTTAAGGTTGGGCGGATTTGGAACCCGCCCCTACTTCATGCTTATGTCAATTCCAAATGACCTGTCTTTCCAGGAAGTCCTGTCTTTCTTTATGGTTCAGTCGACCAAGATCCCCTTTGTCTCCCTTCTGCCGGTTTAAGGCACAGACGTACTTCTTCCCATCCTTCACTTTCACCAGTATAAACGCTTCGTATGTGCCTCTCATGATGTACTCCTTTATGTTGTCTGAAATTCTTTTTACCAATCCGCGATCTCCTGATGTTCAGAAAAGGCGAAAAGGTAGAACCGTTATTCGGCACCAAAGATTACGCTAACATTGGAGTAACTCTCGCCCCCTCCTTGGGTACCTGATCCGGTCTCGCTCAATTTCCTCACACATTTACACATACCCCCCCTGGCCAAAGTACTACTTTTTTCGAAGTACTAAATTTAGTATATGTCACCCTGTTGCCGAGAACCAGCTTTAAATGCATTTTTTTTATTAATAATTTTTTCCCTCGAATCGAATTAATACTCAACAAGCTTTTCTCCTCGTTTAATCAGAGAAGCAGAATAAACGACAGAGAAAAAAAGGATAAAAAGGTGGAGAGAACAATGGCCGAAGAGGCAAGATCGGTATCGCTGTTCATCTGGGAGGAGAGCACATAGATTGCGGTTGATGCCGGCAGGGCAAAGAAAATCAGTCCCACCTTGAATGGAACTCCGGTAACGTTAAAGACATAAAAAAATAACCAGCCGATACCCGGCAGGACTAACAATTTCAGACCTGCGGAGAGAAAGGACAAGCCCAAATTGCCTCTGACACCAGCGAAGGTCAGGCTACCGCCTATGGAAATCAGAGCCAGGGGCAAGGCAACCATCGAAATCAGACTGAGAGAATTATTTATAAAGACAGGAAACCAGCCGATCATCCTGGAATAGGCTATCCCGGCCAGACAGCCTAATATCAAAGGATTGGAGACCAGGGCTTTCCCGGCTATCGACAAACGTCTGGCAAAATCGATTTCCCTTCCTGAGAACCAGATGAGTGTTGTGACGGCAAAAACGTTGATGAGAGGAATAGCAAAACCGATAAGCACACCAAAATATTTTACACCTTCAGCGCCAAGACTATTAAGAATGACCGCCACCCCGATGTAGGTGTTAAATCGGTAACAACTCTGGGAAAAAGAGCCTGCCTTAAAAGCAGAAATCCGAAACAGTTTAATAACAAGGGTGCTGATCAGAAACATGGTCAGCAGGGCAAAGAGTGCGGCAAGACAAAAATTCCAATCAATTCCGTCCTCAAAAGAGGCGCCACCAATTTTCCAAAACAACATGATCGGAAAAAAGAAATAATAGATCAGTCTATCGGCGTTTTTAAGAAAAACTGCGTCTGTGAGGCCCCGCTGTTTCAGGGCCCAGCCGAGGAGCAAAAGGACAAAGATGGGAAACAATGAGTTGAGTACGATCACAGGATGCTCCAAATTCCTTAATAATTCATAAACAAAATTCAACCATCATAACGCTTTACCTCTTTTGAAACAAATTCACAACGGCTTGTTCCTGCCGAAGTTGTCTACAGGAGACAGATAAAATTCTTGCGTTTTTTATCGACCACTTTACTATGTTTGTCTATGAGAGAAAAAGAATTCCCAAACAACACTGCTACACCTGATGATATTGATAACCGAATCCGGATCCTTGAGGAAAAGTTTGAATATCAGGATCAGACAATAGAGGCCTTAAACGATGTCATAATTGAACAACAAGCCCAGCTCGACTCGCTTGAGGACAAAATGCGCCGCATCGAAGCGTTGTTTACTGCCATCGAAGACAGTCCGGCCGGTGGTGAAGAGCCGCCGCCACCTCATTACTAACAGAAAGAAACAGGAGCAAATCGTTGGCACAAAAAACCGTAATGCATAAAGGATATCATGGAACGATTAAGGTAAATACCAAAGATTATTCGCTCTTTGGCACAATTCTGTTCATAGATGAAGAAATCACCTATAATGGTCGAACCTTTGCAGAACTGGACGAAAATTTTCGTAAGGCGGTTGAAAATCATATACAGCTCTGCAAAGAAAAAGGCCAGGAACCACCTTTTTCGGAATAATCGGAAAACCTGCAAAGCCCTGAAAACTATTTAGAGAGCCGAAATGGACATCTACTATGTGAATGGCCAATTTGTAGAAGACGAACAAGCCAAAATATCCGTCAACGACCTGTCGGTAATACGGGGTTTTGGAGTCTTTGATTTCTTGCGTACCTACAATGGCTTTCCCTTCCATCTTGACGAGCACCTCAATCGTCTCGCACGTTCAGCACGCCTCATCGGCCTCGAATTACCTCATTCCACTGTAAAAATCAAAGAGATCGTGCGGGAAACACTCAGGCGTAATAACCATAAAGAGAGCAATATCCGTCTGGTTGTCACCGGTGGATTAAGTACCGACGGTATCACCCCCGGCCTCTCTCCCCAGCTGCTGATCATGATCAGCAGCGTCAAGGATATGCCTCGGGAATGGTACTCGGACGGTGCAAAGGTCATCACCAGCCATGTGGAACGCTTTATGCCCGGCGCAAAAAGCATCAACTATATCCCGGCAATCCTCTGTCAGAGAGAAGCCCGGATACAACAGGCCATTGAAGCTGTGTATGTGGACAGAAACGGCTACATGCTGGAGGGAACAACCTCGAATTTTTTTGCCTTTATCGGCGATACCCTGGTTACACCGCCATGCAACAGGGTCCTGCCCGGCATTACCCGTCAGGTGGTCCTTAAACTTGCGGAAAAAGAGTATACCACTATCGAGCGTGAACTCCACAAAGATGAAGTTCGACTGATCGACGAGGCTTTTATTGCCTCGTCGGTGAAGGAAATTGTTCCGATCGTGACTATTGATTCCATCAAGCTCGGCACCGGAAAGCCCGGCAGCCGGACCCAAAAATTACTGGAACTTTTCAGGGACTACACCAACTTATATAGAGGATGACCCTGCCCTGTAAAACCCGGACGGCCATTCATCAGCAGGACTGTAACCGTGCATAGGCGGCCAGAAGGATCATTTCACCGTGTTCCTCGAATAAAACCGTGAGTCTCCCCTGTTTCCTGTCTTTTACCGCGAGGACTGTTCCCCCGCCAAAAACTGGGTGCCAGACCCGCAGTCCCTCAGCTATCTCATGGATTTCCAGAATTTTTTGGGCAGGTTTCCCCAACTCTATTTCTTCTTTTTTATCTTCTCTGAGTTTCACTTTTGAGCTCACGGATTCGAGATACTGCCTTGCTATGGTTGTATCGCCGGCGGTTACAGTTTGCTCTCCAACATCCTGTTCAAGCATTTCACCAAGGCACACGGACAGTCCGGGATTTGCTTCGTAGAGAAAACGGCTGGCTCGTATTGTTTCTCCGGGAACTTTACTGCAATGTTTTGCTATGCAGCGTTTCAGCTCTGCATCAACCGGATGAATGCACACCACCTGTTCGATAGCTCTGGTCATCGCCACATAAAAGAGTCGGCGCTCATCCTCCAGATCTTCCACCCTGCCCTCTCTCTCCTGGTAAAAAGGAAAAGCACCTTCCTCAAGCCCCGGCAAAATAACCAACGGCCATTCCAGACCTTTTGCCCGGTGGACTGAGGTGATCAGCAGTGTCTCCGCCGCCTGTCCGACCCCGGCCGTCTGAAATTCAGCAATTTTAACCGGCAATTCCCGTACGGACAGGTTTTGGGCGGCGGCAAAATCTATAAAGGCCTGACAGGTTTTTACCCGGTTTTCGGCAGTAGCCGATCTGGCAGAAAAATTATGATAAAAATCATACAGTTTTAACTTTTGCACGATCTGTTTTAACAAGACGTCAGCCCGGCCGGAAGACGGACAGCCGGCAAGCCAGCGCCAGTTGGTCGCTGTTTCCTCAAATCTCTTTCGTATAAAGGGAGGCAGCTCCGAGTTGCTCCAATTACGCAGCACATCGGCCGCTGCATCGGGATTACCGGCAATACTTTGGACCAATAGAGCCATATCTTCCCGTTTAATGCCCAGATGCGGCTGGGAGAGCATGGCGGTGAGCATCTGTTCCCGGCTTTGCTGATCATCGTCGCCCATGGTACCGAGCGCGAGTTTTAAATAGCCGGTAAGAGCCAGAACCTCAGGACAATCGAATACCTGCGCATTCCCCTCCAACCGGTAAGGAATCCCGGCCTCCAGAAGCGCCAGCTCAACCGGCACACTCTGGGCAAAGAGCCTGACCAGGACCACTGCCTCACGCAGGGAACGACCCTGCTCGCACCACCTGGAAAGAACCGGGACGACCGGGTGTTTTTTCTGCTCTTCCAGACAGGTGATTGTGGTCTTTGGTGTTGTCTGGTGGGAGATGCAAAGCTTCTGGTCCCGCTTCCTGTTACCCGAAATAAGATGATTGGCTGCAAGAGAAAGCTGGTGTCCGTATCGAAAAGTATAGGAGAGCTGATAATTCTCCGGGTTCGGGAAATCGACCTGAAACCTGGTGGTGATATATTCCGGCCGCGCCCCCCGCCATTCATAGATGCACTGATCGACATCTCCGACGACCATCACCTTGGCCCTGCTGCCGGCAAGGATTTTCAAAAGCTGCTGCTGGGCTTCATTGATATCCTGATACTCATCCACAATGATATGCTCGACTCGGTCACTTACCCAGGAGGTGAGTTCACCGTCAGCCAGCATCGCCATGAGCGGTTCATGAATGAGGTCCGCGTAAAAACGGATTTTTCGCTCCCGCCTCACCTTTTCAAAGAGTTCGTATGCCTCGATGAAGTAGCTGTACCGTGAGGAAAGGCCCAGCTTTTTGAACACCTCGGCGGCTCCGGTAACCGTCGATTTTACCCGGTCGATAAAAGTAAGAAATTCTTCGATTTCGTCTCCCGCCAGCCAGCCGTCATTGTCCTGATCCTTCCGATAGGCTTCGTTTGCCACCTGCCTTGCCAGTTTTTCCTGGACATATTCCTCGGTAACCAGATTGTAACCAGGCAGAGCCCCCCGCTTGGTAAAGCTGCTGACCAGACGCATTCCAAGAGAATGGAAGGTCCGAACTTCAGGCAACTGAGAGGCGGCAGACGACAGCCGGTTCTGCATCGCTTCGGCAAAGGAGTCCCGTGCCGATTTATTGAACATCAAAACCATGATCAGGTTTGCACTCACTCCCTGTTGCAGTAATTGTTCGACCCTGGCAACCATGGTGGTTGTTTTGCCGGACCCGGCCACTGCGCTGACCCGTGCATGTCTTCCGGAATGGTTAATAATACACAGTTGTTCGTCTGTCAGATTCATGGCAAAAAAGATGAAAAAAGAGAGGGCCGCTCATTCCAAGCGGCCCGATTAACAAGTTATTGTAAAGAAATTATTTTTTTTTCGGAGGCAGAACATCGGTGATGGAGCCATCGACAATTTCTGCAGCAAAGGCAAAGGTTTCAGAAAGGGTGGGATGGGCATGGACCGTCAGACTGATATCCTCGGCGTTGGCGCCCATTTCAAGAGCCAGCACCGCTTCATGAATCAATTCTCCGGCATTCAGCCCGCAGATGCCGGCGCCGATTATTCGCCCGGTTTTTTTATCAAACAGCGCCTTAGTCACCCCGGAAGTCGCCCCTGCACTAAGCGCCCGGCCACTGGCACCCCAGGGGAATTTTCCTTTGGCAAAGTCGATATTTTGCGCCTTCGCCTCTTTTTCGGTGAGCCCCATCCAGGCAACCTCCGGATTGGTATAGGCAACCGAAGGAATGGTCATCGCCGTAAAGGCCGATTTATGCCCGGCAATAACCTCGGCTGCGACTTTTCCTTCATGGGTTGCTTTGTGGGCCAGCATCGGCTCTCCCACCACGTCGCCTATTGCGTAAATATGCGGCACATTGGTTTCCTGCCGCTCATTGACCTGAAGGAATCCGCGTTCATCGATTTTTAAACCAATTGTATCAAAACCCATGTCTGAACTGTTTGGTCTCCTGCCCACCGCTACCAGAACAGCGTCAAATTCGAGATTTTCCGGAACATTATTTCCTTCCAGCCTGACCTGAATTCCACTCTCGGCAGGAGTAATCTCCGTAACCTTGGTGTTGGTCAGAATGGTATACTTCTTTTTCAGCTTCAAAAAAAGCGGCTGAACAAGATCCTTGTCGGCGGGGGGGATAATCTGTTCCAGCATCTCGACGATGGTGATCTCCGAGCCGAGAGCGCTGTAGATCTGGGCCATTTCCAGACCGATGATTCCACCGCCGATGATCAAAAACCGCTTCGGCACCGTCTGCAGCTCCAGGGCTGCGGTTGAATCCCAGATACGCGGATCTTTCGGGAAATTCGGCAGAATGAAGGGATGGGAGCCGGTAGCTATAATCGCATTACCGCACCGTACTTCCTGTTCTCCGTCCGGTCCTGTGACCACTAGCGTAGTCGGCTCTTTGAACACTCCCCTGCCGGTCAGTCTGGTAATTTTACGAGCCTTGCAGAGGCCATCGAGGCCGGTGGTCAGTTGCTTGATCACCGCATTTTTTTTGGCCAGCAGCCTTTCAAGATCAATCTTCGGTGGTGCAAAATCCACACCGAATTCCGCTATCTCCACGGCCTCCTCAATGACCATCGCAGCATGCAGCAAGGTCTTTGAGGGAATGCAGCCCACATTGAGACAGACACCGCCCAGGCGTTCCTGTTTCTCAACCAGACAGACGGAAAGCCCCAGATCCGCCGCGCGAAAGGCGGCTGTATATCCACCGGGACCTCCCCCGAGAACTACCACATCAAAAGTTTTCGCGTCGCTCATTTATAACTCCTTACAGTAACGTTCGTTTCAGATCTTCAATATTCATGCGCAGCGCCTTACAAAATCTCGCGGCTTCCGCCCCGTCGATAATCCTGTGATCATAGGAAACGGAAAAAGGCAGAGTCAACCGCGGCTCAAACTTTTGGCGGTCTGCATTCCAGACCGGCTTGAAATAACTCCGTGACAGGCCGAGGATTGCCACCTGGGGACTGTTAACGATAGGAGTAAAGCCGGTGCCGCCGATACCGCCAAGGCTCGATATGGTAAAGGAAGCCCCCTGAATATCGGGGATGGCCAGCTTACCCGACCGGGCACTGCTGCTCAGCCTCTGCAGTTCCTTGGCGATTTCCTTAAAACCTCTCCGGTCGGCATCTTTAATCACCGGAACCACCAACCCATTTGGTGTATCGACGGCTATCCCGAGATGATAATATTTTTTTACAACAACTTTGTCACCGCCCGGCATCCGGGAGCAGTTAAAAAGAGGAAATTCCTTCAGGGTTGCAGTAACCGCCCTAATAACGAAAACCAGAGGACTGTATGATGGATCTCCTTCCTGCAATGCACCATTCAACTCTTTTCTGAACCGCTCCAACTCGTCAATATCCGCTTCATCAAAATGGGTGACATGGGGAATTGTGACCCAGCTTCTGTGCAGGTGGGGCCCGGCTATTTTTTTGATACGTCCCAGCGCCACCTCTTCGATCTCTCCGTATTTACTAAAATCTTCCAGGGGAGGTTCCTGGGTTGAAACAAGACCCGCAGATTGTTGCCGAGCGGCGAGAACGTCATCTTTCAGGATCCGGCTTTTCGGACCGGTACCGGTGACTTTGGCCAGATCTACCTGCTGTTCCCTGGCAAAAGCCCGCACGGAAGGAGTTGCATGGAGTATTTGCTCGGCAGGTCGGTCTTTTGCCGGTTTATCCTCCAACTTCTCAGCCTGTTTGGTTTCTTTCACCTTGTCATCGGGTTTTCCTTCGTCTTTCTCAACCTCGGCCGGCTCGACTTTTTCCTCCGTTTTTTTGGTTTCGTCGTCCGGTTGCGCCGAAACCTCCTCATCTGTTTCAATAAGTGCGATGACGTCGCCCTTTGCTACCACATCCTCTTCTTTGACCGAAACCTCTTTAATAACCCCTGAAAAAGGTGAAGGGAGGTCCATTACCGCCTTCTCACTCTCCAAAGCGATAAGAGACGCCTCTTTTTCTATCTTGTCGCCGGGAGCAATAAACACCTCAACGACTGTAATCTGCTGCACATCACCGAAATCGGGAATCTTAATTTTCTCGATTGCCATCTGCGTCTCTCCTTATCTGTTAAGTGCGTGTGGCTCTTCCGGATTTATCTCGTATTTTCTCAAGGCATCGGTCACCGTGGTCTTCGGCAGTTGGCCTTCATCCGCTAAACTCTTTAATGCAGCAATAACGACATGGAATCTGTCCACCCGAAAAAAGCTGCGCAGCACTTCCCGGAAATCAGACCTGCCATAGCCGTCCGTACCAAGTATGGTAAGCGGTCTGTAAATAAAGCGGCGCAGCTGCTCACAGTAGGCCTGGACGTAATCCGTGCTGATGACAACCGGCCCCTCGTGTCCCTCCAACTGCTCTTCGACATAGGTTTTTTTTCTGGGCTGTTCCGGATGCAGACGATTCCAGCTTTCGGTGATCACCCCCTCCCGATGCAGCTGATTGACACCCAGAATAGACCAGACATCCGCCTGGACTCCAAAATCCTTATCCAGCAGATCGGCTGCGGCAATAACCTCTCGCAAAATGGTGCCGGAGCCCATCAATTGAACACCGATCCCTTTGGATTTTCTTTTCTGCAAGAGGTACATGCCTCGATTGATTCCTTCCTCAACCCCTTCGGGCATCTCCGGATGAGGATAGTTTTCGTTTTGCAGGGTGATATAGTAAAAAATCTCCTCCCCGCTTTGAAACATTCGCTCAATACCTTTCTGGACAAGTACCGCGACTTCATAACTGAAAGTCGGGTCATAGGCCAGACATGACGGGTAGGCGGAAGCAAAAAGCAGTCCCTGGCCGTCCTGGTGCTGCAACCCTTCCCCGTTCAGGGTAGTGCGTCCGGCGGTCGCCCCCATCAGAAAACCTTTGGCCCGGCTGTCTCCTGCGGCCCAAATCTGGTCGCCGACCCGCTGAAAACCAAACATGGAATAAAAGGCATAAAAAGGAATCATCGGTACACCGTAATTGACATGCGCTGTAGCCGCAGCCAGCCATGAAGAGATGGCCCCTGCCTCGGTAATCCCCTCTTCCAGGATCTGCCCTTTCGGGTCCTCTTTATACCAGGAAATTGTCTCGGAATCCTGTGGTTCATAGAGCTGCCCGGTGGGGGCGTAAATGCCCAGCTGACGAAACAGTCCTTCCATGCCGAAGGTTCGGGCTTCATCGGGAATGATCGGCACAATATGTCTGCCGATGTCTTTATCCTTTACCAGGGTACCAAGCAGCCGTACAAAGGCCATGGTCGTTGACAGTTCCCGCTCTTTGGAAGATTTGAGCAGGGCATTGAAAGCAGTCAGCGGCGGGGCTGGCAGGGAACTATGAACAATCCGTCTATGCGGCACCGGACCGCCCATGGCCTCACGGCGTTCCTTGATAAATAATTCTTCCGGGCTGCCCACCGGCGGCCGGATAAAGGGCAGGTCGACCAGTTGATCATCCTTCAGAGGCACATGAAAATTGTCCCGGAATACCTTCAGGGCGTCGACGTCCATCTTCTTCACATTATGGGCAACCATTACCGATTC
>Ga0214472_10005925_pt1 | contig 12835 bp, 11 predicted proteins | sample RVTome_6_FD_207662 | JGI IMG/M metagenome (GOLD analysis project Ga0214472, IMG submission 207662) | Soil microbial communities from uranium-contaminated site in the Upper Colorado River Basin, Wyoming, United States - RVT140D175 | ecosystem: Environmental > Terrestrial > Soil > Contaminated >... | reverse complement strand
ACCTGGCTCAGGAGTGGCTCGGGCTGCATCCCGGCACCACCCGCCGGCAACTCGCCCTTCGCCTGGCCCGGGCGGTCCACCAGATGGGCTATTCGATGAGCCACAACTCCATCCAGCCGCTGCTCGGGGGCTGGAAGAAGAGGGCCCGAGGATTCGTCTACCGGGCGGTGTGGGCTGAACTGTGGCACCACGAGGGCCTTCCAGTCGTACCCGCGCGGTGCCGGGCGCGGGGGTGTGTCTTCCCTGCCACGCGGGACGGTCTGTGCCACCGGTGCTGCCAGTCCGCCCGCGACGCGCGACCCTTCGCACGCCGATCCACCGGCGCCGACTGCGCCTGAGGGTGATTCCCGCGCGGCCCCTGCCTCCCGGTGGGCGATGACGTCGTGGCCGCCTCCAGCGGCCTTCTCTCCGTAGAGCGCCGCGTCTGTGGCGGCGAGCATGCCATCGGATTCCAGGGCCGTCGCTGCACTCAGCTCCGACATATCGATCGGGACCGCTAGTTGCGGTCAACCCGTCGCTGCACCACGAGCCGTCGGCCAGAAGTACCGCAAACTCGCCACCAGCTACCCGTGCGACGATCTGGGCCGAGGCGGGGGTGGACAAGGGAGCGACGTTCTCCTTCACCGTGTCCGGGTGAGACGATTGGCCTGCCGGCCGACCGTGGAGAAAGAGTGTAGGACGCACACCATGGACGGCCACTAGGCTGTTCTTTGGCACGGTGGGAGACCAAAAGAATGGCATTCACGAGGTCGCCGGTTCGATCCCGGCCAGCTCCACCAACTCCGGCAACGACTTGGCGAGACGATGAATCGGCCCCCGCGTCGCTGGCAAGGCCCAGGGGCAGCGCTGAGCGCAGACACCGACCCGTGCGTGGATAGGGATAAGTCCCCCGTAATCGGCCGCCGTGCCCGAGGGCCAACCCTGGCCGTGGGCACTTTGGTAGGAAGAGTGGTAGTATGTCGCGCATGCCAGCACCACGCGTCAAGATCAGCGTCTCGCTCCCTGGCGATCTCGTGGCCCGGATCGATAGTGCCGCCCGATCGGAGGCCCGATCGAGGAGCCGTGTCCTCGAGGGTTGGCTCCGCGCCTCGGCGAGCGTGAGGGCGGCTGGAGAGCTGGAAGCGGCCACCATCGCCTACTACGAGAGCCTCACGCCCGAAGACCGGCGCGAAGAGGAAGCGATGGCGTCGGCGTCCTCCCGGGCGGCGCGCCGCCTGCGCATCGACGACTCACGAAGCTCAGGATCGCGACGCAGCCGGAGGCGCTGAGGTGGAGGCGCCCCGGCGGGGCCACCTCTACTGGGTGAACCTGGACAAGCGCCGGCCGGCCCTGGTTCTGTCTCCCGACTACCGGAACGAGCGTGCCCACGACGTCGTCGTAGTCCCATGCTCCACCCGGCTGCGGCCGGCCCCCACCCATGTCATGCTCAGGCGCGGACAAGGCGGCCTGGCGGAGAACTCGGTCCTCAAGTGTGAGCAGATCACGACGTTGTCCAAGGCGGACGTGCACGAGGGGTCCCTGGGGAAGCCGCTTCCGCCGACGATCCTGCGCGCAGTGGAGCGTGCCGTGCTGCGTGCGATCGGCGTACTGGTCCCCCTGGAGCCCGCTTGAACCATGGACCACATCCGCAACTTCTGCATCATCGCGCACATCGACCACGGCAAGTCGACGCTCGCCGACCGCCTCATCCAGCGCTGCGGCGGGGTCGAAGACCGGGAGTTCCGCGACCAGATCCTCGACTCCATGGACCTCGAACGCGAGCGTGGGATCACGATCAAGGCGAACACCGTCACCCTGCCCTACACCGCCCGGGACGGGAGGACGTACGAGCTCAACCTGATCGACACGCCCGGCCACGTGGACTTCTCCCACGAGGTGCGCCGATCGCTGATGAGCTGCGAGGGCGCGCTCCTCGTCGTCGACGCCTCGCAGGGCGTGGAGGCGCAGACGGTGGCGAACCTCTACCTCGCCATGGAGTTCGGCCTCACGGTCGTCCCCGTGATCAACAAGATCGACCTGCCGTCCGCGGACATCGACCGCGTGATGGAGGAGATCGACCGCGACCTCGCGCTCGACCCCTTCGAGTCGGTCCAGGTCTCGGCCAAGATGGGCACGGGCATCGACGACCTGCTGGAGGCGATCGTCGCCAAGCTTCCCCCGCCCAAGGGCGACCCGCAGGCGCCGCTGCGGGCGTTGCTCTTCGACGCGCAGTACGACGCCTATCGCGGCGCGGTGCTGCTGGTGCGGTTCTTTGACGGCAGGCTCAAGGCCGGAACCCGCGTGCGGCTGATGCACTCGGATGCCGAGCACAAGGTCGAGGAGGTCGGGAACCAGCGCCTCAAGCGGGTGCCGGTGCCCGAGCTGTCGGCCGGGGAGGTGGGCTACGTGCTCGCGGGCATGAAGAGCCTCGCGGGCCTGGCTATCGGCGACACCCTCACCGAGGCCGAGCGGCCCGCGGCCGAGCCGGTGCCGGGATACCGGGAGGCGAAGCCCGTCGTGTTCTCGTCCATCTATCCGATGGCGACCGACGACTACGAGGACCTGACGAAGGCGCTTGAGAAGCTGAAGCTCAACGACGCGTCGCTGATCTACGAGAAGGACGCCTCGGCTGCGCTGGGCTTCGGGTTTCGCTGCGGGTTCCTGGGGCTGCTCCACCTCGACGTCGTGCAGGCGCGGCTGGAGCGCGAGTACGACCTCTCGCTGATCCTCTCCGCTCCGTCGGTCCGCTATCGGATCGTGCTCAACAACGACAAAGAGGTCTGGATCGACAACCCGAGCTTCTATCCCGACCCCGCCTCGATCAAGGAGGCGTACGAGCCGTACATCAAGGCGGCCATCATGACGCCCGAGCGCTACCTGGGAGCGGTGATGGAGCTGTGCCGCGAGCGGCGCGGCGTGGACACCACTTACAACTACCTGGCCGCCGGCCGGATGGAGGTGGTGAGCCAGCTCCCGCTGGCCGAGGTGCTCTTCGACTTCTACGACCGGTTGAAGTCGATCACCCAGGGCTACGGCTCGTTCGACTACGAGCTGCTCGACTACCGCCTGGGCGACATGGTGAAGGTGGACATCCTGGTCAACGGCGAGAAGGTCGATGCCCTGTCCCAGCTTGTCCACCGCGAGTTCGCGCGGCCGCGGGCCCTGCGCTATTGCGAGCGGCTGGCCAAGAAGATCCCGCGCCAGCAGTTCAAGATCGCCATCCAGGGCGCGATCGGCGGCCAGATCATCGCCCGCACCACCATCAATCCCTTCCGCAAGGACGTGACGGCGAAGTGCTACGGCGGCGACATCAGCCGCAAGCGCAAGCTCCTCGAGAAGCAGAAGGAAGGCAAGAAGAAGATGAAGATGGTGGGAGCGGTCGAGATCCCGCAGGACGCCTTCGTGGCCGTGCTCCGGACGGAGGACGAGGACGGCGAATAGGGACGGCGGCCGCGTGATGCGTGATGCACGATCCTCGGCTCCCGGGCTCTACCTGCACATCCCCTTCTGTTCGGCGATCTGCCCGTACTGCGATTTCTCGGTGATGCGTGCGGCCTCCCCCGCCCGCCAGCGCTTCGCCTCCCGGCTGGTGGCGGAGGTGTCCCTCGCCGCGCCCGCGTGGCGCGATCCGCGGCCGTTCGACACGGTGTACTTCGGCGGCGGAACGCCCTCTCAACTGCCGCCGGAGGACCTGGCGCGCGTGCTCGACGCGTGCCGCACCCACCTCGCATTCGCGACGCCCGCGCCTTGGATCTTCCTCGAGGCGAACCCCGAGGACGTGACACCACAGGTCTGCGCCGCCTGGCGTGGGCTCGGCGTCCGTACCCTGTCCCTCGGGGTGCAGTCCTTCTCGGGCGAGGCGCTGCGTTTCCTCGGGCGCCGTCACACCGGACGACAGGCACGGGCGGCGGTCGAGACCGCCCTGGCCGCGGGCTTCGACACGGTCTCGATCGACCTCATCTTCGGTCTGCGCGGGCAGACCGCGGATGACTGGCAGCTCGAGTTGACGACGGCCGTCTCGCTGGAGCCGCAGCACCTCTCGTGCTATCAGCTGACCATCCACCCGCGCACCCGATTCGGGGTGCAGGCGAAGCATGGCCAGCTCTCGGAGCTTCCCGAGGACGACCAGGCCACGCTCTTCGAGCTCGCGCACCGCTTCCTGGCGGATGCGGGCTGGCCGGCGTACGAGGTCTCCAACTTCGCGCGCGGGCCGGCCCACCAGTCGCGGCACAACCGCAAGTACTGGGACCACACGCCGTACCTCGGTCTCGGCCCGTCGGCGCACTCGCTGGCCGCCTCGGACGCGTTGTCGCCGGCCCGGCGCTGGTGGAACGAGCGAGGCACACCGCGTTGGGAGAGGCGGGTCGCGGCGGGTGATCGTCCGATCGAGGCGCAGGAGCTCCTGGGTGCGAAGGACCTGGCGGCGGAGGCGCTGCTCCTCGGCCTGCGCACCACGGCCGGGATCGACCTCGCCGGCCTGCGGGCGCGTTACGGCGTCGACCTGCTGGCCGCCAACGACACCCTGGTCGCCCGCCTCGTGGATGAGGGCCGCCTTGTCCTGCGCGCCGACGCGGAGGGCGGCCGGTGGCTGGTGCCGACGCTGTCCGGGCTTGCCGTTGCCGACGGCCTGGCCGCAGCCTTCGACCTGTCGCTGCCGAACTGAGACGATCGCGTTCGGCTGGCGTCAGCCCCGCCGCGCGGCGTCGATCTTGGCGACCTCGATCTTCTTCATCGTCATCATCGCGTCGAACGCGCGCTTGGCCTCGGCGCCGCCTTTCGCCATCGCGTCAATCAGGGTGCGGGGGGTGATCTGCCAGGAGAGGCCCCAGCGATCCTTGCACCAGCCGCACTCGCTCTCCTGGCCTCCGTTGCCGACGATCGCGTTCCAGTAGCGGTCCGTTTCCTGCTGGTCGTCCGTCGCGACCTGGAAGGAGAACGCCTCGCTGTGCTTGAACGCCGGGCCGCCGTTGAGGCCGAGACACGGAATGCCCAGGACGGTGAAGTCCACTGTGAGGACATCCCCGGCCTTGCCGCCCGGGAAGTCTCCGGGCGCCTTGTGAACCGCGGTCACCTTGCTGTCCGGAAAGGTGGCCGCGTAGAAGCGTGCGGCATGCTCGGCGTCCTTGTCGTACCAGAGGCAGATCGTGTTCTTTGCGTTCATGGTCGTGACCTCCTATGGAATCGGGCCCGAGGCGGGGCGCTCCGGGTCCAGTGCGCCCGCCTCCCAGCTTCTCACCATTTCCGCAGTCGATCAGCGAGTGGATCTTCGAGAGGCCACGGGCTTCGTGGAGCGCCTCACCCTCCGGGTCTATTCCGGGTCGATTTTTCGGCCGTCGCATCGGGATGTCGAAGGGTCTGCTCTCGATCAAGTGTGCGACGCGGTTCGCCCAAGCCGAACAGCAGACTTTCGCCGGCCACTGCCGTGGTCGCTTAAAGTATGATAATCTGATTCGGGCATGGCCACCAAGGTATCCGCTACGGAGGCCGTCCGCACCTTCTCCGATCTCCTCAACCGTATCCGGTATCGCGGCGAGGAGTTCGTCGTAGAGCGGGCCGGCGAACCAGTCTGCCGCATGACACCGGCCGCGCCGGCGAGACGCCTCAGCCTGAGGGAGCTGGCCTCCCTTCTGCGAGAGCTCCCAAGCGCCGATGCGGACTACGCGTCCGACGTGCGACGCGCCGCCCGGAAGCAAGGACGCCTTCCGCCATCGCCGTGGGGACGCTGATCGACTCGTCGGTCCTGATCGCCGCCGAACGGCGGGCTCTCGACCTCGACGCAGCAATGGTTGCACATGCGGACGAGCCGGTTGCCATCGCCGCGATCACTGCCTCCGAGCTCCTGCACGGCGTTCACCGCGCCGTCACGGCCACGCAGCGTCAGCGCCGGGAGACCTTCGTGGAGAGACTGCTGGCCGTGCTCCCGGTGCTTCCCTTCGACCTCGTGACGGCGCGGATCCACGCCTCGCTATGGGCCACGATTGCCGCGAAGGGCGCCAGCGTGGGCGCCCACGATCTGCTGATCGGCGCCACGGCAATCGCTGCGGGCTATCGCGTCGCCACGCGCGACCGCCGCAGCTTCGGACGAATCCCGGGTCTGGAAGTCGTCATTCTCAGAGACGGCTGGCTGTCACATGTGTAAGGGCTTCCCTGCTTTCCTGGCGGTCTGGGTCGAAGGAGGTGGCGCATGAAGAGGCTCGCGGTCACACTGTCGCTCGCGGCGGTCACGGTCGGGGTGTGGGGCGCTGAGCCGCCACAGCCCGGCGAGGCGCCGTTCTACAGACTCGGCGAGGCCCCGGCGCGGTGGGCAGCCGGTGTCGGGGCGGCCGACACGGTCGTCGGGGACTTGCAGCGCCGCCTGTCCACGCGCCTTCTGGAGGAGCTGCGGCAGGGCGGGCCGACCCAGGCGATGGCCGTGTGCCGCGACGAGGCGCAGGCCCTGACCGCGGAGACCGCGCGCGCCCACGGCATGCTTGTCGGCCGCACCAGTCACCGGCTCCGGAACCCCGGGAACGCCGCGCCGCCCTGGGCGGACCGGTTCGTCACCGCTGCGGCGGGCAAGAAGGCCGCCGCGGTCGAGGCCGTCGTGGTGGATCTGGGAGACCGTCTGGGCGTCCTGCGCCCCATTCCGACCGGCGCCATGTGCACGCAGTGCCATGGCCCGGCCGAGCGGCTGGCGCCACAGGTGAAGGCCTTTCTGAGCGCCGCCTACCCGGACGACCGCGCCACCGGCTTCGAGGAGGGCGACCTCCGTGGGTGGTTCTGGGTGGAGACGCGGACGCAGGCGACGACCGATCCACCGGGAGCATCCGCGCACCGGCCGAGATGGCCAGCAAGCGCGGCAGCGCTCGAACGCTCAGCGGCTGAGCGTCAGCGCGATCCCGAAGGCGTGGCTTCGGTAGTCGTAGAACGCGTCGTTCGATCGCGAGCGCGTGAAGCCGTACTCCAGCGCGAGCGCCAGCGAAAAGGTGTCCGGAGCAGGCACCGGCAGCGACAGGCTGACGCCCGCACGCGTGATGCGGTCCTCGCGCAGTGGGTCGCCGGCGAGGGGCAGGCCCGTCGCGTCGAGCGCTACCACGGCCGTGAAGTCCTTGCTCTGCCACGAGCCCGACGCTTGCAGTTCCGCGCCACCCGCGAAGACTTGCTTCACGCCTCCGGAGAGCGCGGCCAAGTCGCTCGCGAAGGGGTCGTCGTAGACGCCGTCGTCGAAGAGGCCGGCCGGCGTAGCGACGAGCGCGGGGGGCACCCGGCCACCCGTGCGCCGGGCGAAACCCTGGACCCAGGCCCCGGTGCGATCGCCAAGGCCCTGCGCCACGCGAAGCAGGGCGTTCCACTGGCGCGCGCGCGCGCTGGCCGTGCCTGTCGGGAGCGAGAGGGGTAGCGTCGCTCTCACGCCCGGACCCATGCCCGCCCCGTTCCAGCCGTGGCCGGAGCCGGAGGACGGGCCGGGGGATGTGGGCGCTGGCGCGGGGAGGTCCTGGTAGAGCGCCTCGCCCTGGTACGACTTCCAGCCGAAGTGCGACTCGGCGATGAGCGTCGTCCGGCTCTGCAGGTTGACGTTCAGGCTCGCGAACGCGTCTTGCTCGAGCTGGTCCAGCTCCGTGAGCTGGGCGAACGAGCGGTCCGCGAGCCGGTAACCGGTTCGCAGCGTCACGCCCGAGCGCGGCCGCAGCTCCAGGTTCACGAACGCCGCGAGGGCGTCGTAGTCGGCCTCCGACCAGGCATCGCCGTTGCGCCGCCAGGAGCCCGAGCCACCGACGAAGAGCCGGGCCTTCTCGGCGGATCCCAGATCCACACGGTATGAGCCCCCCAGGGCATGGTTGAGGAAGCTCCAGTCTCCGGGCGTGTTGAAGCTGCCGCCTTCGAGCTGGTAGAAGACGCGTCCACGTTGCGAGGCGAAGCCCAACTCCGGCGCGAACGACCCTTCGACGGTGCCGCGGGTCTCGCTCTCGAAGGCGGCGGGTCCGAGCGCGTCGAGGGCGACGCCGAGCCGCGCCTCGACCGCCGGTTGGGCGGCCGCGGGGCGGGCGAGGACCGACAGGGCGGCCGCGGCGAGCCCGAGGGTCAGCGCCAGTTGCCTCTTCATTGCATTCCTCCTGATCGTGGAGGCTCCCACGGACTGCGTTCCGGGCGGCGTCGCCTCCGCCCGGAACGGGGCATGCCTCACCTCCAGCGCTACCGGCGAGGACCGCGGCGACCCCGGCCCTTCGGACCCGTGCCGTCGCAATTGCCGGAGCCGGAGCCGGGACCATAGCCGCTGCCATCGCGCGGGCCGACGCCGTGGTTGCCGCTGCCGTCGCCGGGACCGCGGCCTCCACGGCGCGCGCTCTTGCTGGTGCGCGTGCGGTCGCGGTCTTGATACCGGTCGCAGATGCCGTCGCCGTCGTTGTCCACGAAGTTCGGCCCCACCTGGGTCTGGGACGGCGGGTTGGGGTTCCCCGGTGGCGGGTTGCTCTGGGCGCTGGCTGTGGCCGCGTAGGCCACCATCGCTCCCAGCGTGAGGATCATCAGCCGCTTCATCGTCGCCTCCTTCGTTTGCCGTCGGCGGCGGCCTGCCGCCGCCACCCCTCTACAGGGCAAGAGTCGGGCCGAGCGTGCTCCGGGACCATGCGTGGCCGATAAGATACTGGGTAGAAGTCACTTGGATGCCGGGGTGTGGCGGTTTGCCGGACGCTTCGAGGACGTGAGCTCGCCGAGACCGTCGACCGGCTCGACCAGTTGGTCGAGCCCCGGCCCCGCGCGGAGCGGGAAGGTCACTTCCCCGTTCTCATCACAGCCCGTACTTCTGGAGCTTGTAGCGCAGGTGGCGCTCGGTCATGCCGAGCGCGCGGGCCGCTCGTGTTTGGATGCCCCCGGCCTGGGCCAGCGCCTCACGGATGAGCCCGCGCTCGAAGGCGGCGACCTTCTCCGTGAACGCGGCCGACTCTTCCGCCTCCTCGGTCGCGAGCGGCCCGAGGTGCAGGGGGAGGTCGCCCGTCGCGATCACGGACCCACGGGCGAGCACCACCGCCCGATGGATCAGGTTCTCCAGCTCGCGCACGTTGCCCGGGTAGTCGTGCTTCAGCAGCAGGTCCATCGCCTCGCGGGAGACCTGCTTGCCCGGCCCTTCCCCCGCGAGCGAGCGCAGGAACTGGTCGACGAGCAGCGGGATGTCCTCCTTGCGCTCGCGCAAGGGCGGGATCGTCACGGAGACGACGTTCAGCCGGTAGTACAGGTCGTCGCGGAACTGCCCCTCCTTCACCATCGCTTCCAGATCGCGGTGGGTGGCCGCGACGACGCGGACGTCCACCTTGACCGTGCGGGAGCCGCCCAGGCGCTCGAACGCCTGCTCCTGGAGCACGCGCAGCAGCTTCACCTGCGTGCCCTTCGGCAGGTCTCCGATCTCGTCGAGGAACAGGGTCCCGCCATCCGCCAGCTCGAAGCGCCCACGGCGCTCCCGGTCGGCGCCGGTGAACGCGCCGCGCTCGTGGCCGAACAGCTCCGATTCGAGCAGCGTCTCGGGGAGGGCGGCCACGTTGACCGCGACGAGGGGGGCCTTGTGCCGTGGGCTGGTGAAGTGGATCGCGCGCGCCAGCAGCTCCTTGCCGGTGCCGCTCTCGCCGCGGACCAGGATGGTCGCCCGGCTGGCGGCGGCGCGGGCGGCGAGGTTGATCGCCTCGGCCATCCGGGCGTTCGAGGTCTCGAGGCCCTTCAGCCGGTAGCGCGACTCGACCTGCTCGCGCAACGCCTCGTTCTCGGAGAGGAGCGCCCTCCGCTCCAGCGTGCGCGCGACGAGCAGCTCCAGCTCGTCGAGATCGACGGGCTTGGTCAGGTAGTCCGCGGCGCCGCGTTTCATCGCGTCCACCGCGCTCGCCACCGTGCCGAAGGCGGTCATGACGATCACGGGCAGCTCGGGGTTGATCGCGTGGATGCCGTCGAGGATCTGGATGCCGTCCCGCCCGGGCATGCGCAGATCGGTCAGCACGAGGTCCACGGCTCGGAAGGAGACCGCGCGCAGCGCGCCCTCCGCGTTGCCCGCCTCTTCCACTCCGAAGCCGCGCTTGCGCAGGAACCCGGCCAGCACCTTGCGCTGGCGCTCCTCGTCGTCCACCACGAGGATCAGGCGCTCAGCCATCTCGGCGCGCCTCGAGGGTCTCCGGCCAGCGAAGCGTCATGCGCGTCCCGGCCCCCGGACGCGATTCGACCTCGACGGAGCCGCCATGAGCGTTGAGGATCTGCTGCGTCACCGCGAGCCCGACCCCCGTCCCGTCCGGCTTCGTCGTGTAGTAGAGGTCGAAGATGCGGCCGAGCTTCTCCGCCTCGATGCCCTCGCCCGTGTCGCTGACCTCGATCGCGTGTTCGCCTCCCGCGCTGCGGGCGCGGACGCCCACGCGCCCGCCAGCCGGGGTCGCGTCGATGGCGTTGCGCAGCACGTTGTCGGCCGCCTGACGGAGCTGGTCCGTGTCCAGGACCGCCTGGCCCGCCTGGGTCACGTCGGTGTCGAGGCTGACGCCGCGGGCCTCCGCCAGTGGCCGGCGCGACTCGACGAGGCTGGAGACGAGCGCCGCCAAGTCGGTCGGCTGGGGGTCGAGCCGCGGGGGGCGAGCGAAATCGAGGAACTGCTGGACGGTCCGGTTGATGCGCTGGGTTTCGGCCTCCATGACGCCGAGGAGGTCCGACAGCTCGGCAAGGTCCTCCTCGCTCGCGGCCGGCGGGCCGATGAACTCGCGCCGGAGGCGCTTCACGCTCATGGCGATGGCGTTCAGGGGGTTGCGTACCTCGTGGGCGACGCTGGCGGCCAGCTCCCCCATCGCCGCCAGGCGGTCGCGCCGGCGCAAGGCCTCCTCCGCGCGGGCGTGCTTCGCGCTGAGCGCGCCGTAGCGCTGGCGCCACCAGAGCGTCCCGAAGGAGAGGCCCACGAGGAGGGTCGCGCCCAGGAGTGACGCCGCGAGGCGCAAGAGCATACGGCGCTCGGCGCCGTGGACCCCGTCGAGGCGCATGCCGAGCCGCAGCATGGCCGTCTCGCCATCCGCGAGGGGGACGGGCCCGGAGAACTCGATCACGGGCCGGCCGTTCACCTCGATCTGCCGTTCGCTGGAGCCGCCCTTCCCGGGCGCCGCGGCCGGCCCGGCGCCCACCTCCGGCGGGAGATCTCCGAGGGCCAGCTTCAGCTCACCCGCTTCGAGCACGGTGTAGGCGATCTGGCCGGCGCTCTTCGTGATGTCCTCCAGCAACGCGTGCAGCGAGGCCGGCCGTTGCAGCTCGGCCACCGCGCCGGCGTCCACGGTCACGACGATGGCGCCGCCCCCGTCGCGGCGGACTCCGGCCGCGAGGCGCACTCCATGGCCGGCGCGGGAGGCGTGAACGTCGGTCACGGCCTCGGACTCTCCACCCCGAAGCAGGCGCTCAGCGAGGACGCCCCCCCCGTGATAGCCGCGGCCCTGCCCCCGGCCCGGCCCGCCCCCCGGCCCGCCGGCCTCACGCTCGCCCGTGGCCGACACGACGTTGACGCGGAAGAGCCGGCTGCGCTCGGCGACGTCGGCCACCACGGATTCCGTGAGCTTCCCGCGGCGCTCCAGCTCGCGAAGGAAACGCGCGCTGTCGAGCAGCCGCGCGGCGAGCTGCCCTTCCGCCACGGCCCCGGCGGCCCGGTTCGAGCGGGCGGCCGCCGCAACGGTCTGCCGCAGGGCAATGGCCTCGTCGCGCAGAAGGCCGATCAGCTCCCGGCGGGTCGAGGCATAGTCGAGCCACACCAGCCCAAGGATCGTGATGGCGGTGAGTGAGCTGATCCCGGCGAGGGTCGGGGCGAGCCTGCGCATGAAAGGGCCCGCCGCAACGGTGGTGCCGCCGCTCTTCACGACTCGAGCCCGGCCGGCTGCGGTCCCCTCCCCGCACTCACGGCAGCCGCCTCGACCTGGGGATCGACGCCACGGGCCGACGACACCTGGCCGTCCTTGACGTGGAAGATGCGATCGAACCCCTCGGTCATGCGGTGGTCATGGGTCACGCAAAGGACGGCGCTGCCCTTCTCGCGCGCGACCCTGCGGAACAGCGCCATCACGCTCTTGCCCCGCTCGGTGTCCAGCGCAGCGGTAGGCTCGTCGGCCAGGATCACGGCAGGACTGTTGGCCAGCGCCCGCGCGATGGCCACGCGCTGCTGCTCGCCTCCCGAGAGCTGCTCGGGCAGATGGTGGGCGCGCTCGCCAACGTCGAGGTAGTCGAGCAGGTCCTGGGCGATCGCGGCCGCACGAGGGCCGCGGACCCCGCTGATGTCGAGGGCCAGGACCACGTTCTCCAGTGCGCTCAGGAAGGACACCAGGTTGTGGGACTGGAAGATGAAGCCGAGGTGCTCGCGCCGGAAGCGCCGCAGGTCACGGACCCTCCAGCCGTCGTCATAGAGCTCGGTCCCGCTGATGACCACCCGGCCGCCGCTGGGCTCCACGATCCCCGCGATCGCCGTGAGGAGCGTGGTCTTGCCCGAGCCGCTCGGTCCCAGCACCGCCACCAGCTCGCCCCGATTCACCGCAAGCTGCGCCCCGCGGAGGGCCGTCACCGCGGTGTGGCCTCGGCCGTAGACCTTGGAGAGGTTGTCGATCCTGACGGCTTCCGAGTCGTTCATCCCGTGAGCGCCGCTCCCGCCTCCACGCGAAGAGCGCGGCGGACCCCCAGCGCGCTCGCGAGGACACAGACGACGACCACGACGGCCAGCAGGAGGAGCCGGTCCTGCGTCTCCACCAGCACGAGGCGCGGCCACTTGTCGAAGGTGAGCTCCCCCAGGGCGACGGCGATGGCGAACCCGATGAGGCCCAGCGCCAGCGACTGCTGCAGGATCAAGCCCACGATCGTGCGGTTGGGGGCGCCGATCAGCTTGAGCAGTGCA
>Ga0214472_10005923_pt1 | contig 12836 bp, 13 predicted proteins | sample RVTome_6_FD_207662 | JGI IMG/M metagenome (GOLD analysis project Ga0214472, IMG submission 207662) | Soil microbial communities from uranium-contaminated site in the Upper Colorado River Basin, Wyoming, United States - RVT140D175 | ecosystem: Environmental > Terrestrial > Soil > Contaminated >... | reverse complement strand
CTTCAGGCCGGGGTATTCAACCTCCGCACCGCCCTGAAGGGCGGGGTTTCAAACCGGAGTCAGTTTTACGATCAAGGAATTAGCCCGAATCGAGAGACCGGGCTTTTTGCTTTCCGGCGTCCGTGTAAGCCCTATGTAAGCAGTTTCACAAAATGTAGGGCCTGCGTCCTCGGTAACCGTGCCCCTCGGTTCCGTACCCCTTGAGCGACGGAGTCCCGGTGGCAACGCATACGGATCAAGCCATCGGATTCCTATCGAGGAAGCCGTCGTGCATGAGCGCAGCAGCAATCCCGCGCATTGCCTCTGCGCCCGTCATCGGCAGCGATACCCCACGATCCGCCGACGTCTTGGCGTCGGTCGGATTGATCCGAATGAGCGGAGCATCCTGCAGTTCCCCAAAGATGCGCACCGAAGGAATCGCTGTGCCGGCGCCGATTTCGATGACGAGCAGGCGCTCGATACGGCCTCGCCAGACATTCAAACGCTCACGCTGCTCGCGCATTCGGTCATCGATCCATCCCCAGTCGCCGAACATGAGGATGTTCGGACGCGCCAAACCCTTGCACCATGGGCACGCTGGAAATTCGTTCAGCAGTGCGCGGGCTTCGTCGTCAATTTCCGGCGCAAAGTTGTCCGCCGTCCAGATATCCCGCAAGCAGCCATCCATGCATTGAAGGTGGTGGATCGACCCATGACATTCAACGGTTCGCTTCTCGTCGAAACCGGCCTTCTGGAAGTGGCCGTCGACGTTGCTGGTGAAAATGAAGGTGCCACCGGGGATGCGCCGCGCAACGTCCTTGAGGATCTGAAAGGCGGGACCGGGGCTTGTCTCCCGGTACAGCTTAAGGCGATGGCCATAGAAGCCCCAGGCGAGTCGTGGGCGTTCGCGAAATGCATCGGGACAGGCAATTTCCTCGAAGTGCATCCGGGCGCGACCAAGGGCCGGATACGCCCGCCACATCCCTTCACTTCCCCGGAAGTCAGGCAGACCGGAGTCGACACCTAAGCCGGCCCCCGCTGTCATCAGGAGACCGTCTGCCTGACCGATGAGGCGTGCGCACTTGGCAAAGCTGTCCTGAAAGGAGGTGCGGATGTCTGTCACGTTCTTGTCGCTATCGCGGATTCCCTGCTCGAAACCTACCGCACACAGGCAAGAGCGGTGCGCGAACCGGTGCGCCGCAGGTTTCGGCCCGAGACTCACTTGACGCTGCGGGTTACGCACCGATTCGCCCGGAGTCTGGCTGGCGTTTCGGTAGGAGCGGTTCGCGGTGGGAATCTTACGCCGATTCTCAACAGGCACACACCAGGCTCTTTAGCGTCGTCATAGACTCCTGCGCGTGCAGCAAGCCAGTCAGAAAATGCATGCAGCACTGCGACCATAGTTTCACCCCGCGTTGCACGGCGTCCCTTTCTAGTTCTCCTTGCTTTGCGAGCGCTGCTGCAGCTGAGATTCGTTTGGAAGCATTCAAACCATTCCTAATTCGCCACGCTATTTTTTGTAGCGACCAGGTCTTGGATACTGGAGATCGCCAAACCATTCGTGGACGGCACAACCTCACCGCGCTCGTCGATCCAATCAACCCAGTCCTCAGAATATGCAAACTCGTCACCGCGAACCGCAGCCCAATCATTCAGATGCTTTAGTGAGGTGTCGCAGAGGATCGGGCCATCGCATCCACTACTGCAAAAAGCGGAATGGCGGAATCGCGGGGGATACGGATCTGATGTTTCATTCGGCCACCTTCGAGGCGCTACCGTTATTGGGTGCCGCGCCAGCCGGGTAAAGATGCCCAGCTTTCCCCCGCTAAAGGTAGGCGCGGCATTGCCAAGCGGTGGTCAGGCGATCCGCTATTAGTCGCAAGCTGTGACGGGGCAGCCTTCGCGCGAAAGCCGTCCGCACGGGGCTACATGAATAACCTTTGCATCGCCGGTGGGCGTACTACGGCCCGCCTCCAGGATGCGCCGCATAATGGATTCCATGTCTTGTGGAAGCATGCCTTTACCGTCCGATTGCTTCAAAATACCCGTAGCCATGGGTGAAACTCCTGTTTTCACGTTGTGGTCAGGGGCGGCGCGGCGCTGGAATCGCCCGTCGTCCCGCTTGCCAGTGTTCGACTGGCGGCGGTGATGCTCGGTCAGGCCGCGTCGGCGTGCATCGGATGGACTTCCCGCGCAATGCGGGCGCCCGCTTCAGCCTCGGTCTGTTTCAGGTCGTATGCGGTTTGCAGGTTCAGCCAGAACTGAGCCGTCGTGTCGAAGTACCGGGCCAAGCGCAGCGCGGTGTCAGGAGTGATGGCACGGCGCTCCCGCACGATGTCATTGATGCGCGGAGCAGGTACGTGCAGATCCATTGCCAGTGCGTTGGCACTCATGCCGAGAGGCACGAGATATTCTTCGCGTAGCACCTCGCCCGGATGAATGGGGCGCATGTTGTTGGTTGCCATGTCCGTATCCTCAGTGGTAATCGACAATCTCGACGCTCTCAGGGCCTGTCGCAGTCCAGACGAAGCACACGCGCCACTGGTCATTGATGCGGATGCTGTGCTGCCCGACTCGATCCCCGGCTAACGCTTCGAGGCGATTGCCGGGTGGCGAACGCAAGTCCTTGAGCTCCTCCGCTGCATCGAGCATCTGCAACTTTCGCTGCGCAACAGCTTCGATGTTCCGAAAACGCTTGGACTGCCGCCCTGCGTACAGGGCTTCGGTGTCTGCGCACCGGAAAGAGCGGATCGTCATGGCTTAAATCTATATCACCTTGCGTTTAATGGCAATCGTTAAACAAAGGATTACTGAACCGCCCGCAAGCCGGGCGCCTGCCCTTCACTTGGCTGTTCGATGCCGGCCTGTTCCAGAATCCACCCCTCGATTTTCGTGTGCCACTGGCGCAACAGATCCAGCGGGCGGCGACGGTAATGCTTCTCTGCGATGGCGCTCGGCTTGTGCCCCATGATTTGCGCGCTCACCCCAGCCGGACATTCCACCCACTCGGCCAGCGTGCCGAAGGAGCGGCGCAGGCCATGCAGGGATAGCGCAGGAAGGCCAGCGGCGGTCAGTGCCTTGACGTGTTGGATGCGCGGCTCCTGCAGCCTGCCTGACGCGGCTGTCGGGCTGCTGAATTCCCATTCGTTTCGGCGCGGCAACGGTGCCAGCAATGAGGCAACATAAGGCGTCAGCGGAATCGTGCGCTCGCCTTCCACCTTGTCGCGGATGGTCATGCTCCTCCACTGGAAGTCGACGTCTTCCCAGCGCAGGCCGGCCAATTCTTCCCTGCGCGCACCGGTTATCAGGAGCGTTTGAAGGTACGCGGAAATAACCGGATTGCCGATCCTGCGCACGTGCTCGAACCACAGGGGAAGTTGCTCGCGTTGCAGGCAATCGTCCTTGGCTCGGGCCTTCGGAAGCGTGTCGCGGGCCATTCGTCGATTGCAGGCTTCCGCATGGGCATGGTCACGGTACTCGGGTCGGTCGGTGCACCAACTGAGGAACGCCCGCAATGCCCGGTACGTCTGCGCCGCCTGCGTCGGAGTTCGGTTGGCCAATGGCTCAAGCCACGCTTTCACCGCTTCGCCGTCGAGGTCACACAGGCGCATCGCCAGCAGCGCATGCAGTGGGCCGGGCTGCGTCTTGTTTTGCCTTGTAAGCGGTAGGTCGTGGGTTCGACTCCTACTGTCGGCACCAAGCAAATCAAAGGGATAGCCAAGCTCGCGCGGTGGCTTTTCCGCAGGTCGCCGTCACCCGGGACTTGAACCGTTGCGTTGTCGGCGGCGCGGACGCACCGGGGACAAGCGCCCGTCGCGCGCGGGCCCTAGCGCGCTCCGCAGCGACGCCGAAAGACCAGGTACGAGACGTGCATCCACAGCGCGGTCGCGGCGGCCAATACGGCGATGCCGAACACGCCCTGGCCGATGGCGCGCACGATCGCCCACAGCATGTCGTCCGGCGGCACGGCGCTGTCCGCTTCGGTCCCCGGCATTGCCACGAATGCCAACATCCAGAAGAACACGCATGCCCCGTAGGCCAGCATGACGGTCCGCTGGCGCGCGCGCTTTTCGTTCAAAAGCGGGTCGGGCGTCTCGATCGACTGGAACGCGTCGATGCTGACGACGTTGGAAAGAGCGTTCGTGACGCGCGCCATGTCTGCCCCCTTGGAATATGACGTGGAGCAACGGTAATGCGGTCGGCACATCGCCGCCACCCCCCGGTACGCCGCGCTACGGCAACCACGGTAAGCGCGCGCATCGCGCAACGCGCCTCGCGGAGCGCACTCTCTACGACTTTCGCTCAGCCGGTGAGCAATGCGGCTCTTCCCAGCGGCGGCGCGGCTTTCAGGCTTTTCTACACGCCTTTTCCACAGGACTGCACACAAGACGTGTGGACAACTGACAGGGCCGGAGACCGGCGCGGCATTCTCCGATAAAGATAGCTGGCATGGGAGGCTTATCCGAGCCGCGGCAGCCCGTGCGATTTCGCAACGGCCACGCCGACGCGAGATCCGCTTGGCGCACCGCCGCGTGACTCGGGCGCGCAGATGCCTGTGCAGGTGCAGCAACGGCAGCGCGTGAAGCGCTGTCGGGCGAACCGCCTGCGCTCGACCTTCATCGTCCGCACCAATCCGCCGGAAGCGCGTCTAATAAGAAATGTTTCGTACGCGTTGACCATGTAGTGCTTTTCAACTATAGTGCTGTTTCTCCGACGCGGGGTGGAGCAGTCTGGCAGCTCGTCGGGCTCATAACCCGAAGGTCGCAGGTTCAAATCCTGCCCCCGCAACCGAAACTAGAGACAGGCCGACAGCGATCGCTGCTCGGCCTGTTTTCATTTCGACCGCCGAACATCGAACTGCGGCCTCATAGTGAACTCCCCGCGCAACTTCGCGGCGATTTACCAGGCGCGCTAATCGCGGCATCGTGCGGGCGACCATGACAGTCGCGTGGGCGAGATGCCGCCGCGAGCATCGCCCGGGAACGGTGCTTCAGGGCTTCTGCAGCATTTCGATCGCCTTATTGGCGTCGTCCAGCGAATCCACCGCGATGTAGGCCACGAACTGGGTGCCGATCACGGAGGCGGAGAAGCCGCGCAGGTTGATTCCCGCCTCGGCGAGCTGCCGCGTCAACTCGGCGGCGATGCCGGGCCGGTCCTGTCCCATGACCCGCACGGAGTGCAGGCTCTGGGCGACGTTGAAACCGGCTTGCGCGGCCGCACGTATCTCCCGGTCACCCTGCAGGGGGGTGACGAAAACCACGCCCTTGCCCGGTTCTTCGGCCGCACGCCGGGCAATGATGAATTGCAGGTCGGCCCCCGCTTCCCGCAGCGTAGCCAGCACGCCGGCCACGCCGCCCGGGCGGTCTGCGATGCTCGCCGCCCAAACATCCACTCGTTCTGCGAGTCGATCCATGAAAGATTCTCCTCTCGGCTGTCGTGCCGTAACGAAAATCTAGGTCACCGCCACCGCCCGGGCAAGCTCAAGCGGGGCAATACCCAGACGCCGAGCCGGACCCATCGAGCCGGAACGTGTCCCGCCCCCGCGCTGGCAATTCGGCAACCCCGGGGCTAAAAAACGCATATAGGCGCGCCCAATTGCGAGGCGGACGGTCACGTCGTTGCCGCGTGCAGTCCCCGTAGGTGCCTGCATCGAAGGAGGAGCGATGATGCCGAAGGACGACAAGGCGCCGCACGACGCCGTGGAGCAGGCAACCGGGAATGTCTCCGAGGCCCAGATCGCGGTGCATTGGCCCGAGGAGGACTACGTTTCACCCTCACCCCGTTTCATCGCTCAAGCCAACCTGACCGACCCGGGCATCTTCGCGCGCTTTTCCCTCGACAGATTTCCCGAGTGCTACAAGGAGTTCGCCGACACGCTCGACTGGTACAAGTATTGGGAGACGACGCTCGATGCGAGCAACCCCCCGTTCTGGCGCTGGTTCGTCGGCGGGCGGATCAACGCCTGCCACAACTGTGTGGATCGGCACCTCGCCAGGCACAGGAACAAGACGGCGATCCATTTCGTGCCCGAGCCGGAGCATGAAGCGGTACAGCACCTCACCTATCAGGAGCTTTTCGTACGCGTCAATGAGTTCGCGGCCCTGTTGCGCGATTTCTGCGGCCTGAAGGCGGGCGACCGCGTCACCCTGCATCTGCCGATGGTGGCGGAGCTACCCATCGCCATGCTCGCTTGCGCGCGGCTCGGCGTGATCCACTCGCAGGTATTCAGCGGATTCAGCGGCAAGGCCTGCGCCGACCGCATCGCCGATTCCGAAAGCCGCGTGCTGATCACCATGGACGCCTATTACCGCGGGGGCCATCTGCTCGATCACAAGGAGAAAGCCGACATCGCGGTCGCGGACGCGGCGGCCCAGGGGCAGCGGGTCGACAAGGTGCTGATCTGGCAGCGCCACCCGGGCAGGGACTCGAGCCCCACCAAGCTGGTGGAGGGGCGGGACGTCATCATCAACGACGTCCTCGGGCAGTTCCGCGGCCAGCGCGTCGAGCCCGTGCCGATGGCCGCCGAGGCGCCGCTTTTCCTCATGTACACGAGTGGCACCACGGGACGCCCCAAAGGCTGCCAACATTCGATCGGCGGCTATCTCGCCTACGTCACGTGGACGTCGAAGCACATCCAGGATATCCACCCCGAGGACGTGTACTGGTGCATGGCCGACATCGGCTGGATCACCGGCCACTCCTACATCGTGTACGGCCCGCTGGCGCTCGCTGCCTCGTCGGTGGTGTACGAAGGCCTGCCGACCCACCCGGACCCCGGACGGCCGTGGCGGATCGCCGAAGCGCTCGGCGTCAACATCTTCCACACCTCGCCGACGGCGATCCGCGCGCTGCGGCGCGTCGGCCCCGACGAGCCGGCGAAGTACGACTACCACTTCAAGCACATGACGACGGTGGGCGAGCCGATCGAGCCCGAAGTCTGGAAGTGGTACCACAAGGTGGTCGGCAAGGGTGAGGCGGTGATCGTCGATACGTGGTGGCAGACCGAGACTGGCGGCTTCCTGTGCAGCACCGTGCCGGCGATCCATCCGATGAAGCCCGGCTGTACGGGCCCGGCGGTAGCCGGTATCCATCCGGTGATCTACGATGACGAGGGCAGGGAGTTGCCGGGCGGCTCGGGCGTGGCGGGCAACATCTGCATCCGCAACCCCTGGCCCGGCGCTTTCCAGACCATCTGGAAGGACCCGGAGCGCTACGTGCGCCAGTACTACTCGCGCTATTGCAAGGACCCCGAGAGCAAGGACTGGCGCGACTGGCCTTACCTCGCGGGCGATGGCGCGGTGCAGACGGCCGACGGCTACTACCGCATCCTCGGCCGCATCGACGACGTGATCAACGTCGCCGGCCATCGCCTCGGCACCAAGGAAATCGAGTCGGCCGCCTTGCTCGTGCCCGAGGTCGTCGAGGCCGCCGTGGTTCCCGTCGCCGACGAGGTCAAGGGCAAGGTGCCAGACCTCTACGTGTCGTTGAAGCCGGATCTGGCGCCCTCCGCGCAGATCGCGAACAAGGTCTCGGCATCGGTGGTGACCGAGATCGGCGCCATCGCACGGCCGCGCCGAGTCATCATCGTTCCCGACATGCCCAAGACACGTTCGGGAAAGATCATGCGGCGCGTGCTCGCCGCAATCTCCAACCGCCAGGATCCGGGCGACGTGTCCACGCTCGCCAATCCGGAGGTCGTAGACAGAATCAAGGAGCTTGCGAAGTAGGTATTTGAGCAAGAACGGCGCCAGCCACTTGGCCCTGGTAGGTGCGAGGAGGCTCGACGACTGCGACGCCCTCCAAGAGCAGCACGCCTGCCTGGTGCTGCTCTTGGAGGGCGTAATCGGACTGTGCCGGATCCTCGGTGGCCAGGTTGGCACCGAGGATGACCTAGACCACTCGCTCCATTTCAAACCAGACTTGCCCGTCACGCTCGACCATGTCGGCCGGCGCAATCATCGGTTGAGGATTCCGCGGGTGCTCTGAGTGGCGCGCGCGGGCCGATTGGGCCGGTAAGGTTGTGGCGGAGGGGCTCACTGCAAGAGTGAAACCCGGCCTTGCAACCGCCTTCTTTCATTATCGGGCCACGAGGTTGGCGCCAGCCACGTTAGTTGGCACGACCGACGAGGATAATTGTCCCCGTCCAAACTCAGACAGCTCGGGAATGCATGCGACGCCACCGGCCCAGCTCTTCGGCGACCGCCTCTGTCGGCAGGAACTCCTGTTCGAGACGTCCTTGCGGCCGTTCGCGCAGATAGAGATAGAAATCCTTCTCTACGGCCGTGAGGTCTTCCGGCGGCACGCTGTCGGCAGGCACGGGCTCGACCACCGCCCGTCCCGCCTGATGACGGTCGAAACTGTAGCGGTTCATCAGTACGGCGTGGATGCCTGGCTGGAAACATCGCGCGCGCGCCAGCATTTGCAAACCCCATGTATCCATGTCGCCCCAATAGGCAAGCTGCCGCTTCTCCAGCCAGGGCATCTGCAACCACTCCAGATTGAGGCCCGCACCAAGGATGGCGACCGTGTCGGCAAGCGGCGGCAACTGATACACGCAGCGCTCGTTCTCGACGATCACGATTTGACTCGCGGGCTCCGGCAAGGCGCACAGCTCACTGGCGCATACGCGCATCTGCCGAAATGGCAGCAGGCCAGGCGCCAGCAGTGCAAGCAATGGCCAGTGATCGCTTTGATCGAGTGCATCGAGGAAGGATTCGAGTCCCAGTTCGCCGGCCATGCCGTCGAAACGCAAATCGAGCAGCGCGACCAGCAGCGAGCGGTTGCGCTCGAAGAACTTGCTGTCGACGTTGCATGCACTTAGCGCGCGCAAGGGCCGGCCGGCTGCGCAGCCGGGTTGCAGCGCCTTGGCCACCTGTACACAGCGGATCACTTCGGCCTCGGGGCGGTCCACCGCCAAGTGGCGCTGTGCAGATAGTCGGCCGGGAGAACGGACTTCCCGGGCTGTTTCACACCGCCCTGCCTTTTTCTCATCTCATGAGTTCCTTTGTCGGGACCGATACGAAAGAGCTTTTCAACAGACATCTCCGCTCGACAGGCGGAAGCTCGCTTCGCTGCTCAAGGCAATAGATCAGGAGCAGCCGGCCGTCCTCGCAGTCGATCTCGACCTTTCGCCATCTGTCGTCGACGAACTGGATCCCGCCGCACGTAAGGCGCTGGATGACGCGTTGCGCTCACTGGCTAGCGCATCACGGGTCGTTCTTGCCACGCCGATCAAGTGCGCGACGCTCGAGCGCCAACAGTTCGAATGGGTCAGAAGCATGTGCGCCGCCGGTATTGCGCTCGGATCGCCCAACATTACGTCATCGTTCAATACCGTTGTCCAGCACAGTGTGGCAACGCCTTTGCTGGCGAACGTGGTCGCAGCGACGGCTGGAAGGGAGCAACATCTGCGCATCTCCTCGAGGCCGAAGATCTTGTCGTAGGGCACGCCGGCTTCCGCAAGCAGCACGTTCATGTACCCCGGCATGCGCCCGGCCACCGGGTGGATCGCGAACACCACCTCGACCCCGCTCACCGGAATCCTGCACGACTGGCTGTCGGAACTCGTCGGTGCGCCACGGTCGACTCCGACCAGTCCCCTGACAGGCGCGGGCGACTGCTGACCCGGAAGCGTGCCGGCGGGCCCGGCGGCGGCCGATCAGGCGCGCCGGGCTGCAGATCGCCGATCAGGCAGGCACACGGGCGCGCATCGTCGCCGACTTAAACCACCGCTCCGAACAGCGCGCCGACACCCGCGGTGATCGCCATCGCGAGCGCGCCCCAGACGGTCACCCGGCAGGCGCCCATCGACATGGGGGCCCCGCCCGCGCGGGCCGCAACCGCGCCCAACAAGGCGAGGAAAGCGAGCGAGGTTCCAGAGACCCACGGGATCAGGCTTTGCGCAGGCGCCAGGGCGGTCACCGCGAGCGGCAGCGCCGCGCCGACCGCGAAGCTCGCGGCCGACGACAACGCGGCCTGGACCGGCCGTGCGCTGAGCGTTTGGGAAATTCCGAGCTCGTCGCGCGCATGGGCACCGAGGGCGTCGTGCGCCATCAGTTGCGCGGCAACCTGCTGCGCCAGGCCCGGGTCGAGCCCTCGCCCGACATAAATGGCCGCCAGCTCACGGTGTTCCGCGACCGGATGCGTCTCGAGCTCGGCGCGCTCGCGCGACAGGTCGGCTTCCTCGGTATCCGCCTGCGAATGGACGGAGACATATTCCCCGGCGGCCATCGACATCGCCCCGGCCACCAGCCCGGCAATGCCGGCCACCAGGGCCGCCCGCGGATCCGGACTGGCGGCCGCGACGCCGACCACGAGGCTCGCGGTCGAAACGATGCCGTCGTTGGCGCCGAGCACGGCGGCACGCATCCAGCCGATCCGGTCGGTGCGGTGACGTTCGGTGTGGCGTCGTGCGAATTTCATGGTCGGCAGTCCATGCGGGTCGATCCGGACGGCACGGCCGCCACACCGGCGCCGTCAAGCCCGGGACGGCGTTCCGTCCATGACCATCATTGACTCTCCGGCTCGGTTTGCGTTCTACCCTGCCCGCGGGTGATCCGGGCTTCCGGGATCCAGGCAGCTCGCCGATTTCCCGCTCAGGCGCCCGCCGCTTCGCGATATTCAGGCCGTTCGGCCAGACGCGCGCGCAGCCGCTCGACGACCAGCCGCACCTTGGAGGACAGGTGGCGCCGTTGCGGAAACAGCGCCCAGACCGCGTTGTGGGGCGGCTGCGCGGCGGGCAGCAGGGCGCGCAGCGCGCCGCGGCGCAGGTGCTCCAGCACGTAGTAGTCGGGGAGCTGACACAGCCCGAAGCCGCGCAAGGCCGCGTCGAGCACCGCCTGGCCGCTGTTGCAGCGCCAGTTTCCGTGTACCCGCACGCCCAGCTCACGCCCTTCGGCGTGGAAGGTCCAGGTGTCCGAAGTGCCGATCAGGCAGTTGTGCTGGGCGAGCTCGGCGAGGGTCGCGGGTTCGCCGTGGCGCTCGAGATAGCTGGGAGCGGCGCACAGGTACAGGGTGCGCGGGGCGAGTTGCACCGCGACCAGCCGCGAATCGGCCAGCCGACCGAGCCGGATCGCCAGGTCGAAGCCCTCCTGCACCAGGTCGCGCGACTCGTTGTCGAGCTCGATCTCGACATGGAGCTGCGGATGCTCCGCCACCAGTTCGTTGATCACCGGCACGACGAAACGCTCGCCGTACGCCACCGCGCAGGTGATGCGCAGCAGGCCCTTGGGGCTCTCGCCGAGATCCTGCACGGTACGCAGCGCTTCGTCGTAGCCGTCCTGCAAGGGGCGGCAATGCTGGAGAAACGTCTGGCCGGCTTCGGTCAGGCGGACCAGCCGCGTGCTGCGATGAAAGAGCCGCGTCTGCATGCGCGCTTCGAGGCGCGCCACCTGGCGGCTCACATGGGAGGACGACACCCCGAGACGCTGCGCGGCGGCGGTGAACCCGCCCGTTTCGGCGACCGCGACGAACTCTTCCAGCCCTTCCCAACGATTCATGCGCTCCGATCCTTGCCATGCGGCAACAATGTTTTGTCGTAGGGGCGATTATCCCGCGGCAGCCGATTAAGTACACTTGCGCGCATCGAAACCAATATCAGCGAGAGACACGCATGATCAAGTCGCGCGCAGCAGTCGCCTGGGCTGCCGGCCAGCCCCTGGAAGTCACCGAAGTGGACGTCGCGCCGCCGCACGCCGGCGAAGTGCTCGTGCGCATCGTCGCCACCGGCGTGTGCCACACCGACGCGTTCACCCTGTCCGGCGCCGATCCCGAAGGCATCTTCCCGAGCATCCTCGGCCATGAAGGCGGCGGCATCGTGGAGGCGGTGGGCGAAGGCGTCACCTCGGTGACGGTCGGCGACCACGTCATTCCGCTTTACACGCCGGAATGCGGCCAGTGCAAGTTCTGCCTGTCGGGCAAGACCAACCTGTGCCAGGCCATCCGCTCGACCCAGGGCAAGGGCCTGATGCCGGACGGCACGAGCCGCTTCAGCAAGGACGGCAAGCCCATCTTCCACTACATGGGCACATCCACCTTCTCCGAATACACGGTGCTGCCGGAAATCGCGGTGGCCAAGATCAGCAAGGACGCGCCGCTCGAGAAGGTGTGCCTGCTGGGCTGCGGCGTCACCACCGGCATCGGCGCGGTGATGAACACCGCCAAGGTGGAAGCGGGCGCCACGGTGGCGGTGTTCGGCCTGGGCGGGATCGGGCTGTCCGCGATCATCGGCGCGGTGATGGCCAAGGCCTCGCGCATCATCGCGGTCGACCTGAATCCCGCCAAGTTCGAGATCGCCCGCCAGCTGGGCGCCACCGACTGCGTGAATCCCCGGGATTACGACCGGCCGATCCAGGACGTGATCGTGGATCTCACCGACGGCGGGGTCGATTACTCCTTCGAATGCATCGGCAACGTGAAAGTCATGCGCTCGGCGCTGGAATGCTGTCACAAGGGCTGGGGCGAGTCGGTGATCATCGGGGTGGCCGGTGCCGGCGAGGAAATCTCCACCCGTCCCTTCCAGCTGGTCACCGGCCGCGTGTGGCGCGGCTCGGCGTTCGGCGGGGTGCGCGGTCGCTCGGAGCTGCCGGGTTACGTGGAACGCGCCCAGCGCGGCGAGATTCCGCTCGACACCTTCATCACCCACACGATGGGCCTCGACCAGATCAACGAGGCCTTCGAGCTGATGCACGAGGGCAAGAGCATCCGCACCGTCATCCACTTCGACCGCTGATCCCATGGAAAACGCCCTCGACCTCGTTTCTGCCAACAAGTCCTTCGGCGGCTGGCAGCGACGCTATCGTCATCGTGCCGTGTCGCTCGACTGCGACATGGTGTTCTCGATCTATCTGCCGCCGCAG
>Ga0214472_10005921_pt1 | contig 12837 bp, 13 predicted proteins | sample RVTome_6_FD_207662 | JGI IMG/M metagenome (GOLD analysis project Ga0214472, IMG submission 207662) | Soil microbial communities from uranium-contaminated site in the Upper Colorado River Basin, Wyoming, United States - RVT140D175 | ecosystem: Environmental > Terrestrial > Soil > Contaminated >... | reverse complement strand
TCAAGAGCCCTTGCCTGAGGACCGTGACACGCCGTTCCACGCGATGCCAGTCGGTGTAACGCTCGGTGGCGACCGTCCGGTCATCGCGTTCGACGGTCACCGTCCAGCCACCGCTGTCCGCGACGGACACGCGGACGTTCGAAGCGTGCTGTGGAGCCGCGGCCGCAGCAATTGACGCCATGGAGATCTCCATTCGCCGGTGAGACGCGCATCACGTGTGCCAGTCGGGGACGCCGGAAGTGCGCCCGCACTGGCCATCTCACGGGCGTTGGGCGGCGGCGCGCGGCGTTTTTTCCCTGGGTCGCAGGGAAATTCCGCGCCTGCGCGACGGCTGACTGCGTCGTGGCAGGGAGCACGAAGAAATCGACACCGGGCGCGGAGATTTCCGCGCGTCGGCCATGCGCGCGGCTCGCAAGGCGCCCCTGCAAGCCGACGTGCCGTGGCATGGAGTTGGCTCCCAGGACAGGCCAGGAGAGTCCCACCATGACCACTGCAACACTGACCGGCAGCGACGTGCGGCTCCGGGACGCCGTCATCCGCCAGCTCGATTGGGATCCCGACGTCGATGACAGCGCGATTGGCGTCAGCGCGAAGGGCGGCGTCGTCACCCTGACGGGTTTCATCGACACCTACACGGGCAAGCTGGCCGCCGAACGTGCCGTCAAACACGTTCGCGGCGTACGCGCCGTCGCCAATGACATCATCGTCCGGGTGAAGGTCGATCGGACGGATGCCGACATCGCGGCAGATGCCGCGCGCGCGCTCAGGCTCCGGCCGGGCGTCCCCGATAACGTCCAGGCCGCCGTCCACAACGGCCACGTGACCCTGACAGGCACGGTCGAGTGGCTGCTCCAGAAGTCGTACCCGGAAGAAGCGGTGCGGCACATCCGCGGTGTGCGCGGCGTCGCGAATTACATCGACGTGTCGCCGAAGACCACGCAGCGTGATGTCCGCCGGCGTATCGTGCAGGCGCTGCACCGGAACGCGGATCTCGACGCGCGTCACATCGCTGTCGGCGTCAGCGATGACATCGTCACGCTGTCGGGCACCGTCGCGTCCTGGTCGAAGCGTGACACGGCCGAGCGGGCCGCCGGCAGCGCGCCCGGCATCCGGCGTGTCGACAACCAGATCATCGTCGAACCGCCGGCGCGATATGAGTTGGATGGCGACGAGGACGAACTCTGCTGAGACGCTGACCGTGACGCACCGTGTCAACGAAGACGTGGCCGGACACCTGGAGGAGGCGGCCCGGCTGCTGCGCGACCAGGGCGCAGACCCGTATCGCGTCAACGCGTATCGGCGTGCCGCGATGACGCTGCGCGCCAGCACGCAGGCGGTGGGCGCGCTCTATCGCGAGCAGGACCTCGAGGCCTGAAGGAGCTTCGCGGCGTCGGCGGCACGATCGCCCGCGCGATTCGCGAACTGCTCGTGCACGTCCGGTGGCGAAGAAATAGCGGCAGGTGACCGACCGATCCAGGTACCGGTTCGGTACTTGTTCGTCCGGCAGTTGGATGTTGCAGCCCACGGAGCGGCCGCCCGCCTCGCGAGCGCCACGATTGGCGGCTTCCATCAGGCCCCGTCCTCCCCCGGTCATCACCGTGAACCCGAGGCTCGCCAGGCCGCGCCCCACTTCCCGCCCCAGCGCGTAATACGGGTGCGAGTCGTCGTACCTGGCAGACCCGAACACGGTCACGCACGGTCCGGCGAAGTGAAGGGTGCGAAAGCCGGCGATGAAATCGCGGAGGGCGCGAAGCACCAGCCACAGTTCCTTGCGGCGGGAGTGCGGCCCTTCGAGGAGGACGCGATCCACGGTCCCGGCGGGCTGCGCGGTGAGCACCGGCGCGGCAGCCGCATCGAACTTCAACGCCACACGCATGAGCCGAGCAAAAGCGGTGCCCCGGCCATCGCGGCGCCAGTGTCCGGGGGAAGGATTTCGCAGCAGGGCGCGAAATCGTTCACATGGTCGTCCGGCAGCGGCGAGGATGGGCGCCGCGACAACGCGTTTCCCTCCGCTCGAGAACAGGCGTGGCTCTCACTTCGCCGATGGCGCATAGAGTGCATCAGTGCGCGTACGTGATGACGACGAACGTGGAAGAAACGCGGTATGGCCTGCGGGTGGAAATCCCTGTAAGCTACGAGCGCGCCGTAGAACGGGCGACGGCGGCGCTCAAGGCACAGGGATTCGGCGTGCTCACGACCATCGACGTTCAGCAGACGCTCAGGCAGAAGCTGGACCGCGACTTCCGGAAGTACATCATCCTCGGCGCCTGCAACCCGCCACTCGCCGACCGTGCGCTGCGGGCGGAACTGGAAATCGGGCTTCTGCTGCCCTGCAACGTCATCGTCTACGAAGTGTCCCCGGGCACGAGCGTCGTGTCGGCCATGGCGCCAGTGGCAGCGCTGGGCCTCGTCGGCGACAACCCGGAACTGCAGGCCGTCGCGAAAGAGGCGGACGCACGGCTCCGAAGCGCCCTCACGGCGCTGGCGGCCGACGTGCGTCCGTGATCCGTCGGTTGCCGAGGTCTACGCGAACACTCTGCATGGGATCGGAGATTTTTCACGTTCGGGAGATTCGGCTTCGAAACATGTCGAGGCCCGCCGTCTTTCCAGCCTGGTACCTGCCTTGCCGGTTCGATGCTGAACGACGAAAGGCGTCGACATGATCGAAATCCGGCGCATTCTCTGCCCGATCGACTTTTCGGACTTCTCGCGACGTGCGCTCGACCATGCGGCAGCCATTGCGAAGTGGTACGACGCCGCCGTGACCGTATTCCACGTCTCCGCGATCGTACCGACGGCCGCGTACGCGCCCGGCAGTCCGGACCTGCCGTCCATGGTGCTGACCGAGCAGGACAGGGACGCGTTGTTGAGGGCGATGACGCAATTTGCGGCGGTGGACGCCGGATCCCCCCTTCAGTTCGAACTCGCTGAAGGCAGCGCCACCACCGAAATCCTGGCCAAAGCCGAGGCCATGCGCGCGGATCTGATCGTGATGGGCACGCACGGCCGCTCGGGATTCGAGCGCCTGGTCCTTGGTTCGGTCACGGAAAAAGTACTGCGCAAGGCGGCGTGCCCGGTTCTGTCGGTCCCACGGCAGGTCCCCGGCGCGGTGTCCCCTCAGGCCTTGTTCAAGCGTGTTCTGTGTGCCGTCGATTTTTCAAACTGCTCCATGCACGCGCTGAATTACGCGATGTCTCTCGCACAGGAAGCGGATGCGCGGCTCGCGATCGTCCACGTTGTCGAACTGCCGACCGCGCCGCCTGACCTGCACGAGACGGCGCCGGGCGGGCCGCGCAGTCTCGAAGAATACGCGGCCGCAGCCGAAGACGACGCCCGCGAGCGCCTTCAGGTCGCGGTGCCCGACGCGGTCCGGGCGTATTGCACCGTCGAAACGGAGGTCGCCCGGGGCAAACCGTATCGCGAGATCCTGCGTACCGCAGCGGACCACGACACCGATCTCATCGTGATCGGGATTCATGGCCGCGGCGCCATGGACCTCATGTTCGTGGGATCCACCGCCCAGCACGTCGTGCGTGAGGCTGCATGTCCGGTCCTGACGCTGCGCAAGGGGTGACGTGACAGGATTCGATGGAGCCGCGCTCGAGACAGTGAGCACGTGGCGCTTCAAACCCAGTCGGGCGGCGGGCACGCCGGACCGGCTGTTCGTGTATGCCATATTAGGGTTCCGTGCGCCGCTCGCGCCCGATTCGCGGCCACAACAGTGATCGAACGATGCGCACAGGAGGACAGTATGGCTATTCACAAAGTGATCGAGGTGATTTCGCAATCCGAGAAGAGCTGGGAAGATGCGGCGCAACGCGCTGTGACGGATGCCGGCAAGACCGTTGATCAGATCAAATCGATCTGGATCAAGAACTTCGAGGCGATCGTCAGAGACACCAGGATTGTCGAGTACCGCGTGAACGCGCACATTACATTTGAAGTGAAATAGTCCCGTCGTGTGCAGTCTCCATCGGAGTCCAGGCTGCCGCATCACCGTCGCTGGCACTTCTGCACAGGCGCTTTGAAGGGAGCGGCCAACGACACTTACCCCCGCTTCCCACCGATGGGACGCCGAGGCTGCTGGGCGCGCGATGGCGTTCGCCGACGCTCGACGAGCGTAGGTCCGTCAGCGGTGGTCTCGATGAGCGGGTCGAGTTGCCACTCGTGCGTGCAGTTCAGGCAGGAATAGACCAGCGAGCTGCGGATATCGTGGTGGAGCCTCGAGCCGTACGCCCCGCAAACGGGACACATGATGATCGGTGGCGCTGTGGTGGTCATCGGGGAACCTGTGCCATTCTTCGCAAACGTTCTGTGATCAGCGAGAAGGCATGTCGCGTACCAAAGCGAGGGAGGCGGCGCAGGGCGGATGCCGGCTGAACACACGAACGACGTCGCGGTCTGCTGGTGAATTTCCGGCGCTCGCACGCTGAATATTCCGCCACGCCTCGCGTTCCTGGATGCCGGCAAGGTGGCGCACGATGGCTTCGATCCGCTCCTTCACCTCGGCCGCGGACGACTCGACTCTGAAGACGTCCCCCCAGACTGGCACGATAGGGAACAACAGCCGCCGCCGGGGAATATTCCGCGCCTTTGGCATGGTGACAACCAACAAACCTGCGACGTCACGTGCTGAGTCGACGGTACAGACCCTGCTCAACGACCAGGCAAGGAGACGCCGATGTTCACCCGGATTCTCGTCCCGACCGACTTCAGCAAGCCCTCGGATGTGGCGCTGGCGTACGCCCGGCAGCTGGCCGACAGCACCGGCGCGACGCTGCATGTGCTTCACGTCGTCGACAACATGTTCCTGCGCGTGGTGCTCGCCGACCCGCACGACTACGAGACCGCGGCGTTGCGGCAGCTGCAGGATCGGGTACCGGTTGAAGACGGCGGGCCCACGGCGATCCTGGTGGTGGAGCGATCGGACGAACCGGCTGACGAGATCACCTCGTACGCACGGACTCATGACATCGATTTGATTGTCATGGGAACGCACGGGCGGGGTCGCGTCGCGCATCTCCTGCTCGGCAGCGTCGCCGAGAAGGTCGCGCGGACGGCGTCCTGCCCGGTTTTGACGATGCGCGAAACGCCACGTACGTGTGAAGTGGAAGCGCTGCGAATCCTGGTCCCGACCGACTTCAGCGCCTACGCGGACGCAGCGCTCGGCTGCGCCAAGCGGCTGGCCGCCAGCCTCGGCGGATCAATCCGGCTGCTTCACGTCATGGAACATTCAGCCAGTGGCGCATCGTTCCGACCAGAACTGTTCGTGCCCGAACCGCCTGAAATCGAGGCGGACATGGTGACGGACGCGAGGATCCAGCTATCCAGCCGGATTCTCGGCGACAGCCGATCGCGCGTCACGATGACGAGCGACGTCATTGCCGGCCCGGTCAACGCGATGATTACCGCGTACGCCGGAGACGCGGATTTTGACCTGATCGTGATGGGAACCCGGGGCCGTAACGGTTTCGCGCGCCTGCTCATGGGCAGCATCGCGGAATCGGTCATCCGGACCGCGGGCTGCCCCGTCCTTACCGTTCGTTCGCGCGCGACAGGTTGCGCGCGCGCCACGGACGCTCACGCGGCTTGAGCGGCGATCGTGGCGACGACTGACGTCCCAGGCCGCATGAACGACGCCAAAGAGCTCGTCCAGACCGAGCGAGTCTACTCAGTGAAGCGCCAGGACATGGTGCCACACCACCCGGGAATTAATTCCGTCCTCGCGCGAAAACCTGCGCACCCCCGTCTGCGCGAGACGACCTGAAGCCGCTCGACACCGCGCCCTGAGTCGCATGCCGGGGGTACTCAAATTGCCCATCTCGACATGGTGCGCGACGACGAAAGCGGAAGTGCGACGTGAGACTGATCAGGAGGCGCGTGCTTCTGATGCGGCCTGTGGGGGCGTTTCGAGCGTGGCGGACTCCTTGCTTCAATGCGCGGTGATGAGCGCCGCTGCTCCGCCACTCGCACGGTCCACTGGGACGATCGAGCCTTCGATCCGCACCACGACTCTGCTCCGTCGAATCCGTCAGTGGGGCCGTCGTCTGGTGTGCGGCTTGTCAGGTCACGAGATGCTCCCGCACTTCGAGCCGGACCGGCTGTGCTTGCAGTGCGACCGGTGTGGTGCGCAGACGCCGGGATGGAGCATCGACATAAATCCCGCCTTCCGCCGTCGCACAGGGCCGGTTGTCACCCGAGGTTGCCGAGGCGGTCCTGCGACAACGACGGAGCGCCACCACATCGCACCAGATTCGCAGCCCGCCAGGGCGGCGTAGTCGCTGCGACTGCACGTCACGAACCGGCGGATGGCCATACCTATCCGCCCAACCGCGAGATCCCACCGAAGCGACACACCCCGGCGCGGACCCACCAAGCATCCTGCGTGTGCGGCGACGTCCGGGAACGCTGCGCCGTCTCGCACGGGATGACCCCGCCAAAGGTGAACGTCGCGTCTTGCGCGGCCGCAGGAGCGACGAGCCCGGCAACCGCCGGACGGTGTTCAGAAGTGAACAGGCTCGCGCTAGGGCGTTTCAGTCCACACGTAGAAGAACGTGTCATCGCTGGCCGTGGCGACGCTGCGCCCGCACGGCACGGCGTTTCTGACCGACGCGATCATCATGCAGCGGTACGTCGAATTGAAGGGGCAGCTGCAGCGCATCATGGCCGTCGTGAAAGTGCGCGGGAGCGCGCACAGCACAGATCTGCGGGCGTTCGAGATCACCGACGATGGAATCGTCATGGGCCAATGCGATCACGTTCACGCCGGAAGGCGGACGCGTGGATGTCGTCGTCGAACCGTCGAACGGTCACGTGGAGATCAGGATCGTCGATACCGGCCAGGGCATCAGCCCGGACTTTCTGCCACACGTGTTCGAGCGCTTCCGGCAGGCCGATGCAGCGACGACACGGCGTCATACCGGGCTGGGGCTCGGGCTGGCCCTCGTTCGCCAACTCGTGGAACTGCACGGTGGAACCGTCGATGCGGCCAGTCCCGGCGTGGGCCGCGGCGCGACGTTCACCGTCCGTCTGCCGGTGTCAGCCGGGGCGCACGCCGGTGAAGCGGCCGCGATCGGTGAGCGGCGGATCGCGTCGACGGCGGTCTCGCCCTTGCTGCGCGTCCTGCGGCTCGATGGGCTGCGCATCCTGGTCGTCGATGACAGCGCCGACGGGCGTGCGCTGACGTCGTTGCTGCTGACGCAGGCGGGCGCCAGCGTCACCGCGGTCGCGTCGGCCCGGGAAGCGCTTCAGCGGCTCGCGGTGGAGCGCCCCGACGTCCTGGTCAGCGATATCGGCCTGCCGGACGAGGACGGGTACGCGCTGATCCGGTACATCCGGCAGCATGAGGCGGAACACGGAGGCGTGCTGCCCGCGGTTGCACTCACGGGTTACGTGCGCGCCGAAGATCGGTGCCGTTGAACCACGACACCCCATGACGCCCATCCGCATCCTCATCGCCGATGACCACGAGGTCGTGCGCAGGGGTGTGCGCACCGTGCTGGAAGGGCAGCCGGGATGGGTCGTGTGCGGCGACGCGAGCACGGGGCGCGAAACTGTGGCCAGAGCCCTCGACCTCCGGCCCGACGTCGTCGTCCTCGACGTCAGCATGCCGCAGTTGAATGGCCTGGAGGCCACGCGCCAGATTCGGCGCGTGGTGCCGGCGAAGATCCTCGTCCTGACCGTCCACGAGTCCGATCAGGTCGTCACGGAGGCGCTCGACGCCGGCGCGGACGGGTACGTGCTGAAGACGGACGCGGGACGGAAGCTGGTCGAGGCGATTCGCGCCCTGCTCCGGCACCAGGAGTTCTTCACCGAGCGGGTGCGGGCGGTGGCAACCCGGTCAGCGGGGCGACGTCGCGGACCTCGGCTCAGACGCGGCCCCGGCCGTCTCACGCCCCGCCAGCGTGAAGTCCTGCAACTCCTCACCGAAGGGAAGTCGAACAAGGAGATTGGCGCGGCCCTCGGGATGACGACCAAGACCGCGGAGACACACCGGACGCAGATCATGGCCAAGCTCAATCTCCACTCGATGAGCGCGCTCGTGCGGTACGCGATCCGGAACGGCATCATCGAACCGTAAAAGCGCGGCCTCTCTTACGGGCCCGTCTTCGCCGGCCTTCGCCACGGCCCTGAGATTCCCGGGAATTTCTCGCGCAGCCCTGCGGGAATGTTCACAGCGGCGTACCCGAACGGCGCGTTCGGAAGGCGTTTCTCGCTTCGCTCGGGGCAACGGGCGCGGCACAGTCTTTGCGCCGTAGAGGGCGATTTCACGCGCCGCCGAAGAGGGATTGCGCCCCAGGATATGAGGTCGGCAACAGCTTGAGGCACCATCATGAGCGAGGATCCCGGCAGTCAGCACCCGGCCTGTGCGGATGCCCACCGCGAAACGTCAACCCTGATGGTGCGGTGGATACAGCCCCTGCTTGTCAGCCCGCCCGCACCGTGGCGCCCCGCCTGACCACGTACCTGCCGCTCGTTCTGGTGGTGGTGTCACTCCTGTTTCTGGCGCTGCTCCCGATGGTCATCCAGGGCAGGATTGCCGCCTCCCTCGACGAGCTGTCGGAGCTGATGGAACCAGCCAGGACCGCGGTGAGCGACATGCAGGTCGCTTTCGCGCAGGAGGCGGCGGGCACGCGCGGGTTTCTGCTGACCGGGGATGAGCGCCAGACGACGAGCCATCACACCGCGCGGTCGGCGAGGAGGCGCGCGCACACGTGGCTTGTCGACCGCGCGGCTCGCATGAAGCCGGAGTTCCGAGTCGCACTCGTCGAGATGGGTCGAGAGCTGCGGCTTGCCGACGAGCTGGTGGACGGGCTGTACAGCGGCCAGGTGACGCAAGAACAGTACGTGGCGCTCATGCCCGTCCAGCACGAGCGCGTTCAGGCGGTGACCGCCGCAATGGCGCGGCTGCAACAGGAGATCCGCCGGGACGCGGCGGCGCGGAGAGAGCAAATCCTTGCCATCCACCGTCTCGACGCAAACCTCTCCCTGGTGGGGGTGCTGCTTGCGTTCGGCGCGATCATGTCGGTTGCGCGCCTGAGCATGAAGAACCGCTCTCTCGCGGAGCGTGAACGGAGCGCGCGCGCGGCGACCGAGAAGGCCTGTGTCGAGGTGGAGCGTCGCCGGGACGAGATCGCGCGTATCAGCGTGAGCCGCCAGGGGCTGATTCGCGGGTTCAGCCACGACGTGAAGAATTCGCTGGGCGCGGCGGACGGCTACCTCTTCATGCTCGAGCGGGGCATCATGGGCCCGCTCGCGGCCAATCAGAGGAACGCCGTCGGACACTCGCGGCATTCGGTCAGGACTGCCATGCAGCTGATTCAGGATTTGCTCGACCTGGCGAAGGCCGAGACGGGGGATATCGACCTCCACGTGGTGACGACGGATCTCTGCGAGGTCGCCGTCCGTGCCGTCGAAGACTACCGCGCACAGGCGGACAGCAAGGGGCTCGCGATGACGATCGACCTGCCGGCTGCATTCCCCGCGCTGCAGTCCGATCCCGCCAGGGTGGGACAGGTCCTTGGCAACCTGCTGAGCAACGCAATCAAGTACACGGAGGCGGGAAGCGTCTCCATTCGAGTTGGCAAACGCCAGGATGACACCGGGGGCGAGTGGTCTGTCGTCGACGTGACCGACACCGGTCCCGGGATTGCCAGAGATAATCAGCGGTTGATTTTCAACGAGTTCAAGCGTCTGGACGTCTCGTCCAGAACCGCCGGCGCCGGCATTGGACTCGCCATCAGCGAGCGCCTGGCGGACCTGCTCGGCGGCTACATCACGGTCGACAGCGACCTCGGACGCGGGTCGAGGTTCACCCTGTGGCTGCCGCTGGACGCCGCCGGGGCGACGAACCAACCGGCGACGGTCGAGTCCGCGTGGACCAGCGTGGCTTGAAAGCGCCAGCCGACACTACTGCGCCACAATCGATCGAATCGCCCAGACACCGTCAGCGCGCTCGAGCGCAACGGTCCAGAGCTCCGGGGCGCGATCGTCTGGCGGCTAAGGGGCGGGTTCGCATGTCGCCGTCGCCTGCTCGCGCGCGGTAGTACGCGTCGTTACTGAGACTCCCTGGGATCACGAAGGCAGAGATGTAGACGTTCGTGTCGAAGACGACACGCACTCATCGGTCCTCGAACACGAGGCGCTCCACATCGCGCTCGGTCCGCACACCCTTCTCGCGCGCCTTTCTGGACCCGTACCGCTGGAGCTCGTTGAACACCTCCTCGCCGCGCGTGCGGCGATAGGTGTCGAACATCTCCCGAAACAGCTCACTTCGGTTCTTCGCCGTGGCTCGAGCGAGTCGATCGTACTCCTCGGCTACTGCCGGCGGAATCGAGATCGTTACGGCGACACGGCCGCGTCTTGCGCTCATCTTGTCCCCTCCGCGCCTGTATGACAATCTCATACCGATCAAATCCCCCGACTTGGCGATTTGTGAATATGGCGTCGATCTTGGAGGGTTGCCCACCGTGGCGCTGGCTCACCCGATCTATCGTCCCTATCGTCCGCTTCTCAGCCGCGGGACCGGGTTCGAATCCCGGTGGGGACGCCACATCTTGTATTTCTGCTAGGCCATCGATCAGCCCAGTTTTGACGACTGCATCGGCCTTGATGAAGTCCGGGCGTGTGCTTTCGTCGTAGAGCACCAGCGGGCCTATCAGGCGGCGGAGCAGCAACCGCGCCACTTTCGGCTCGGAACGGAGCGTAACCCTCCACTCCGCCGCCCGTTGAGTTAACGCGTCTCGCAACCGCTCAATGTTCGGCTGCTGACGGGGGGTGCGAAGCCTGACTTCGAGGCGAGCAATCTCTAGTTCACGTTCGCGGATGCTGGGCGCGACAGTGTCGGCGGGCACGCCTGCAGCGATAGAACGCACGAGGTTTTCTACTTCACCCCGTACCCGGTCGCGGTCTGCGGTGAGGCGGGCAACGTTGTCCGACGTGCCTTGGTCCATCCCGCCACACGTGTCGCGGTAGTGCTCGTGCAGGAGCGCGAGCTTCTCCGGCGTCATTCTTTCAGCCTACGACGATGCCGAAGTTGCGGTATGCCTCGTCTGAGTAGATGCCGAGGCTATTTCCTTTCGGATATAGGCTAAGGCTAGAGAGCTTAGCGGTGGGTGAACTGTGTCGCGGCCGTCGTTCGCATGTGCCGCAATCCTCAAGGGCTCCACAAATACGGGATAAGATCCGTCCCACTCAGGAGACCTTATGGCCCTATGGATGGTCCGCGCAGGAAAGCACGGCGAGCATGAGCCGCGGTTCTTCGGGGACAACAGAATCTACCTTACGTGGAACGAGTTGGGAGAGGATTTGCACGACCTCAAGGACAAAGGCGCCATCCGAAAGCGGCTCGCCGAACGGTATCCTGCGGCCACGCCAGCAAAGCTGTCGAACAACACCGGACAAATTGCGGCTTTTCTGTTCGAGATGAAGGCGGACGATCTCGTTGTCGTCCCGCGCAAAGGAAAATCGGCAGTGGCTATCGGCAGGATCGCGGGGTCATACATGTTCGACGGGTCCACCGACATGCCGTATCGGCACTACAGGACCGTTCAATGGCTCAATCTCGACGTTGCGCGGTCCGCATTCGACCAAGACCTGCTCTTCTCGTTCGGCGCGATCATGACGATCTGTGCTGTAAAGAGACACGAGGCCGAGAAGCGCGTGAGGGCTATGCTTGCGGCGGGTTTCAAGCACTCGAATGTAGCAGCCGCAACTCAGTCGTCGGCTGAAGGCGAAGATCCCCAAACATTGGATTTGGAGCGGCTCTCGAAGGACCAGATCGCCACGCTCATCGGTCGCAAGTTCAGAGGGCACGAGATGGCGCGGCTGGTTGATGCGGTTCTGAAGGCCCAGGGCTACACAACGTTCGTGAGCCCGCCCGGCCCCGACAAAGGCGTCGACATTCTTGCCGCCCCAGGCCCGTTGGGATTCGGTAAGCCGAGAATCTGCATCCAAGTGAAGTCGCAGGATTCACCAGTGGACTCGCCAACTCTCAACCAATTGATCGGCTCGATGCAAAACGTTCAGGCGGACCAAGGCCTCTTAGTCGCATGGGGCGGGTTCAAGTCGTCGGTCGACCGAGAAGTCGCAACGCAATTCTTTCGAGTGCGGCTCTGGGATCAGGACGCACTTATCGGCCAACTTCTCGAGCACTACGAGAGACTCGACGAGGACTTGCGAGCGGAACTGCCCTTGAAACGTGTTTGGATGCTGGCGTCGCAGGATGATGCCGACCAAGACGAATGATCATCAGGGTCATGTCGGTCGCAGTGCCCTCCGCACACTGCGATTCGATAAATCGGGACACGAACCGGGCTTCCGTCGCCGCGTGGAGCAGACGTAAACCTCTTTCGGATACTTCAGGCCCTCGAAGTGTCCACCGCACGTTGGGCAGACGAGCATGCCTCCGGTCAGCAGATACTTCCCCCACGCCTTCTCAGGCATCTTGATGCGCCCCGACGACCGCGTGGACGCACACGCGCCGTCTCTGCTATTTTCCCTAAAGTGAGTGCCCTGGCGGCAACACATTTCTATCGCTACCAAACGTGCGAACAGCTTGATCGACTAGAACGGATCCTCTTTCAGAACGAGCTGTACTTCCCAACTGCCGCCCAGTTGAATGACCCTGCGGACTGTCGGCCGCGTATTAAGTACCCGTCGTTTTGGGGCACCCTGCGATTCTTAATGCGTACGTGGCGTCGCGCCCATCCGGACCTGATCGATCACTTGGATCTGTCGGCCATCACCGCGGTGTATGAGGAGGAGGAGCGGGGGTAGGGGAGGGTCGCGAAGCTAGGGAAGCCTGGGAACGTGCGAATCGGGCGAAGAAGGGGGACG
>Ga0214472_10005918_pt1 | contig 12844 bp, 12 predicted proteins | sample RVTome_6_FD_207662 | JGI IMG/M metagenome (GOLD analysis project Ga0214472, IMG submission 207662) | Soil microbial communities from uranium-contaminated site in the Upper Colorado River Basin, Wyoming, United States - RVT140D175 | ecosystem: Environmental > Terrestrial > Soil > Contaminated >... | reverse complement strand
GTCGCGACCGACCTGCGTGAGGCCGCCGGCGCGTGGCTGGACCGTCCCCTGCCGCCGGATGCTCCGGCCGGCTCGCCGATCGAGATCGGCGTGACGCTGTGGGACCCGATCTCCGGGATGAGCCCGCGTGTCAACGGCCTGCTGAACGTGCGGGTCGCGCCGGCGACCGGCGACGCGCCGCCGGTCGGCGCGACCGCCTCGTCCGACTGGGACGGCCACTACGTGGCGCGGCTCATCGTGCCCCCGGGAGGAGTCGGTGAGCTCGGCATCGGGATCGAGATCGTCGTGTGCGGCGCCGGTGGAGACTGTGAGCGGTTCAACGGGCTCTTCTCGGTCGCGGGCGTGGGACCGCCGCCCGGCATTCCGCTCACGCAGATCGCGTCGGGGACGATCCTGCCGCCGGTCGATCCGGTCGTGGCCGGACTCCCATTCGCCCTCGAGATCGAGTTGAGCCCGAAGGCCGACTGGGAACCCGGTACGTTCCGCTTTCCTGATTCTCTCGGCCTCGACATCCGCGAGCCCCGTGGCCCCAGCGTCGCCCTGGCCGAGGCGACGCTCGACGATCCCGCCCTCGGGACGTACCGGGCGCAGGTCACGCTGCCACTGGCCGGCCGCTTCGTGGTCCAGGTCGTTGCTCCCGACGGCGGCGACTTCGCCACCGCCGTCAGGTCGATCACGGCCGACGCGGAGAGTACTCCCGTCGCTCCGACCGGCGGAATCGACCCGCTCGTCATCGCCGCGACCATCCTGATCGCAGCGCTCATCGTCGGCCTCGGGCTCTACGCGCTCCGACGGGCGGGCTGACGATCCCGCCGTCATCGAGCACAACAAGCCTCTCGGCGCGGAGTCCGAAGGAGGTGGTCTGGGCGCATCATTTGCCGTGGAGTCGCCGTGGAGTCGGCGTCAGTCGACCGGCGGATCCGGGGCCGTCGGGGCGACCGCCGCGTCCGGCGTCCACGGCGCTCCGCACGCGTAGCAGGCGGCGACGCTCGGCGTGTTGAGCGAGCGGCACGAGGCGCACACCCACCATGCGGCCGGAGTGACCGTCGCGAGCTGTCGGCCAGCCTGTCGCCGGATGAGCCGCAACGCGACGACGACGACGATCAGCCCGACGAGGATTGCACCGAGCGTCGTGACGATGAGGGCGGTCGGCGGCCGCGCTGGGTCGCCGAGGTTCGTGAACGTGCCTACCAACTCGTTCGCGAGGCATGTCAGGCGGAGGTCGAGCCCGGCCGGTCCGTCCGGCGAGAAGCGTTCGAAGCAGGTCGGCGTGCCGGGTGGCGGAGTCGGGTCGGCGGCCTCAACGAGTCCGGTGAACGAGACGGTCGCGGCGACGACGCCCGACACGAGCAGCGCGCGGCGCCAAGGGTTCACGGACTCGCGAGCTCGCGCAGGCGGTCGAGGATGTGGTCGACGTCGGCCTCGGTCGAGAGGTAGTTCACGATCCCGGCCCGCAACCAGGTCGAGCCGCGGAGGCGCGTGGTCGACAGCCACCCGTCGCCGGAGGCCTCGAGCGCGGCGGCGAGCCGGTCCTGGTGTGCGTCCAGGTCGGCTGGCCGGAGGGCGTGCGCCGCCGTCGGTCCTCCCGGCAGGTGCCGGAAGCACACGACCGACAGGGCCGGCTCCCGGGGCAGCGCCTCGAAGTCGGTCGACTCCGCGATGCGCGCGGCCAGGTAGCGCGCCAGGTCGACGTTGAGCTCGACGAGGCGGCCGAATCCGTCCGACCCGAGGTGCTTCCACGACATCCACAGCTTCAGCGCGCGCCAGCGGCGGGTGCCCTCGAAGCCGAGGCGGTAGAAGTTGAGCTGCCCGGCCTCGTCGGCGTGGCCGTCGTCGGTCGGCTCCGGGTCGGCCGGCATCGCCACCGGCGCGTCGCCACCGCGGTAGTACTCCGGCCGCCGCCGGCCGAACGCGCGCTCGAGGTGACTCCCGTCGCGAACGACGAGCGCGCCGATGTCATAGGCCTGGAAGAACCACTTGTGCGGGTCGATCGTCACGCTGTCCGCTCGGTCGAGTGCCGGGACGAGCGGCGCGAGGCGGGCCGAGAAGCGGGCCGCCCCGCCGTACGCCGCGTCGACGTGGAGCCACAGCCCGTGCTCCGCCGCCGCGTCCGCGAGCTCCTCGAGCCGGTCGACGGAGCCGGTGTTCGTCGACCCGGCCACGGCCGAGATCGCGAGCGGTACGAGCCCGGCGGCACGATCCTCGGCGATCGCCGCGTCGACCGGCGCGCGATGGAGGCGGAACCGCTCGTCGGACGGGAGCGTGACGAGCGTCTCAGGCGGAAACCCCAGCTCGTCGAGGGCGCGCCCGACCGAGAAGTGGGTCTGGTCCGACGTGTACACGCGCACGCCCTCGAGGGCGGCGCCGCGTGGCGGATGGTCGGTGCCGCGCAGTCGGGCGAGGTGGATGTCGCGGGCGAGCGCGAGCCCGATGAAGTTCGCCATCGTTCCGCCCGACGTCAGGAGGCCGAAACTGCCCGGCCCGTACGCGGCGAGGTCGCACAGCCAGCGCACGACCTCCTCCTCGACGAACGCGGCGACGGGCCCGGCGTGCCAGACGTCGACGCCCTGGTTCGTGACCTGGGCGAGCAGCTCGCCGACGATCGACACGGGCAGCGGCGGCGGCGTGAAGTAGCTGAGCGAGCGCGGGTGCCAGGCGTTGAGCTGGTGCGGCGCGATGCGGCGTCGGAACTCGTCGAGCAGGGCGGCCGACGGCGTGGGGTGGGCGGGCGCGGCGCTTGGTCCGCCGGCGCCGCCCGGTCCGCCCGCGGCGCCGGGTCCGCCCGCGGCGCCGAAGAAGACGCGGCGGAGCTCCGCGTAGCCGGGCGGGTCGCCGATCGTCCGACGCATCGCCTCGCCGTACAGGTAGTCGAGCGCGGCATCCCATGCGTCACGGCCGAGACGTTCGAGCGCCGGTCGGGCGGCCCGTTCGTCCCGGACGCCGATCAGTTCAGGTTCCGGGTGCCACGCAAAGCGGGCGAGGAAGTCGTTCGGGTCGGCGTCGGCGGGGTCGGCCGGGCCGGCCGGGTCTGCGGAATCGGCGGGGTCGGCGTCGTGCGGCATCGCCGCGATGGTAGCGGGCCGATCGGTTGCGGCGTTGGCGGGTCGATCGCGCGCCCTGGTTGGCGGGTCGATCGCGCACCCGATGCAACGATTTCGAGGCGTCGGTCGAGGTCGCGCCCGTCGGGGTCGATCGAGCGTCGGTCCCGACCGGGATTCGTGCACCGGGTGCACCGAGGGCGCGGCGTTCCGCCGGGCTGACCGGACCGCCGGCCGTGGAGCTGCCAGACGTCGCACCGGGTGAGCGTGAAGTGGCGCTTCGGCCGCCCCTCGGCCGCGGCCACCTTCGAATCGTTGCACTCGGTGATCGACCGGCGCGGCCGGCGATCCCACTGCAGGCGTGCCGCGTCAGGTCAATCGCAGAAGAAGACCTGGCGCGGATCGGCCGGGCCGCGGACGAGCCGGATCTCGAAACCGCTCGACGACGTCCAGACCGCGTCGGCCGCCGAGGCGAGTACGAACACGCCGTCGTCCTCCGGTTCCGGCAGCCGGAACGTCGACGGGTCGACGATCGGGTCCCAGAACGAGCCGCCGACGTCGAACGTCGTCGGCGTGATCCCGCAGTGCGTGCCGATCAGGTAGCGGTACGCGATCCCGATCTCGATCTCCGGCGACGACACCGCCTCGACGATGAACGAGCCGTCCAGCTGCTGCTCGGGGTTCCACGTGCGCGCCTGCGCCGGGAGCTCGCGCGCGACGATCGCCGCGGGAGCCCGGGTCGGTGTCGGTCGGCCGGCCTCACCGGGCGCGCCGGGAGTCGGCGAGCCTGCCGCCGCCCCGGTCGGCCCCCCGGTCGGCCCGTTCGAGCCGCCGTTCGGCCCTCCGCCGCACGCGGCGAGGACGAAGGACGCCAGGAGGACCGCAAGAACAAGCGCTCCGCGCACGGAACGGAGACGCGCCGTGCCCGCGCGCGGTTCCAACCTCCCGTATCGTTGGCGGCCGTGACCGATCAGCCGAGCCAGCCGCCGCCCGCCGCGCCGCCGCCCGCCGCCGCGCCGCCCACCCCACCGCCCGCCTCCGCGCCGCCATCCGTCCACTACAAGGGTGAGCCGCTCGACCCCGAGCGTGGCCCCGGCCTCGGCTGCTTCCGCTTCCAGGTCGCGGTCCTCGGCGTGCTCGTGGTCCTGACGCCGCTCACCGTCGCGTGGCGCTGGCCGGAGTGGGTGAGCGCCGCGCTGCTCTTCGCCGTCATCGTGCTTCTGCTCGTCGCCGGCCAGACAATCATCTTCCTGCTTCGCCTCGTGGCGGCAGATCGCCGGGCAGCCGGCCGGCGACGGCCGCTGGCGAGCGGGTCGAAGACGGTCGGCGAGCTCGAGGACGAACGGGTCGCGGCAGCCGAGCGCCCGCCGGGCACCCACCCGGCGAGCGACGATCCCCCCGCTGAACGAGCGTCGGACGGCTCTGGCCCCGTGCGACAATAGCCACCCCACAAAGCGCCCGATTCGCTGGAGTGCCCGCACCCGTGCCCGTGCTCGCCACGTACTTCTCCGTTCGCCGCGGCCGCGATCCGTTCTTCAAGTTCTTCATGCGCACCGTGTTCCCGCGCCAGGTACGCGACTACGAGAAGAAATTCGGGATCCGGTTCATCGGCTGGTACAACGTGGCCCACGGCTGGGACTTCGACAATGTGATCCTGCTGGAACTGCCGGACTACGCCACACTGGACCGGCTCGAAGCGGACGAGTCGACGCGCGTGCTGGGTCACCGCGCCGGCGAGTGGCTCTTCGAGCGTCATCATTCGATGTTCCTCCGCGAGCGGATGGGACCCGACCTCGAGTACCACGGCTGAAGGGAGGCGACGCGATGAACACGAGCCGCAACGACCTGCTCGGTGAGCTCGCGGCCGATGCCGCCCTCGAACGGAGCGACTTCCTCGTCCAGTCGACGGAACAGCTCCGGCGCTTCCTCGACGCCAACCGCGGTCGGATCGCGGAGCTCGGCGGCCTGACCCTCATCGACGACGACCCGGACTACCTGTCGATCGCACCTGATCTCACGTTCCGCAGTCGCAGCCGCTACCAGGACGAGACGTCGGGCGAGTGGGTGAGCGAGACCGAGGTGATCGAGAGCGCCGGCGAGCTCGTCGAGCTGTACAACCCGGCCGAGATCTACAGCGCGTTTGCCGACGCCGCTCGCGAGGCGGCCGGCCTGCCGGATACGCCCGACGCCGCGGAGGGCCTGCTCGACGCGGCCGGCATCTCTCCGGAGGAGGCCGTGCCGACCGGGCCGGATCCGTACGCCGCGGCAGCGGACGAATGGGCCGCAACGCAGACGGCGCCGCTCGAGGCGGAGGACGACGACGAAGCGGCGGCCCGCCGCCTCTATGACCTCGCGCTCGAGTACCAGGAGCGGAGCCAGCGGAGCGAGGCCCATCTGCTCGGCCAGTTCGAGTCCGCCTCGGCGAACCTCGCCGATCGGCTGGGCGACCTGATCGTCGTCGACGACGACGACGAGCGCCTGCTCCTGACGGCCGACGGCACGTTCCGCGCGGAGGTGGTCCCGGAGGACGCCGACGGCGAGTGGCGAACGCTCGCCACGCCGGAGGAGCTCGTCGAGTACTACGACCCGACGGACGTGTTCGGCGACCTGGCCGACGCGCTCGCGGAGGCCTGGCCGTCCGTCTCGCCGGAAACCGCCGCAGCGGCGGCCGACGAGGGCGGGGCGGCCAACGACGACGACGGGGCCGATGGGGCCGACGGCGGGGCCGACGAGGCCGACGACGAGGACGGGGCCGACGACGCTGGGCCCGACGAAGCCGACGTGGCCGACGAGGACGCGTCCGACGAGGCGAACGGCACGGGAGCCCGCCCCGGCGCGTGACCACGCTCCTCGCGGAGGCGGAGCTCGTCGAGAGCCGCGCCATCCTCCCCGGGCAGTGGATCGGCTCGTTCCACGCGCCCCACGTCGCGAGCGGCGCGCGCGCCGGTCAGTTCGTCCACCTCCGCGATCCGGATCCGACGACGGAGCTGCTCCGTCGGTCGGTGCCGCTCAACACGGCAGATCCGTCGACCGGGATCGTCACCCTCCACGTGCGGACGCCCCGCTCCCGGTTCGGCGACCCGTCTCCGGTCGGGCGGCTGCGGGCGGGCGATCGGGTGGGGCTCGTCGGCCCGTTCGGACGGCCGTTCGAGGTCGACCCGCGCAGCCGGCATTTGCTTCTCATCGCTGCGGGGTTGGGCGTCGCCGCGCTCCGCATGCTCGCCGACGAGGCGGTCCGCGACGGCCGGCAGGTCACGCTCCTGTTCGGCGCCCCGGCGGCCCGCGACGTCTACCCATCCAGCCTCCTGCCCGACGAAGTCGAGTACGTCGTCGCCACCGCCGACGGCTCTCTCGGGCACCACGGACCGGTGACGGACCTCGTGCCCGCCTACGAGGCGTGGGCGGACCAGGCGTTCGCTGCCGGGCCCAGGACCCTGCTGGCCGAGCTGGCCCGACATGCCGCCGGCCGACGCGAGCGGATGGGAGTCGCCAACCTCGGTCGCAAGCGAGGCGGTGGACGCCCGGAGCCGATGGGTTCCGCGACCGCCCGGCGCAAGGCCTTCCTCCAGGTCGCCCTCGACCAGCCGGTGGGCTGCGCCGCGGCGACGTGCCTCGGCTGCGCGGTGCTCGGTGCCGGCGGGGTGCCGCTTCGGACCTGTCGGGAGGGACCCGTCTTCTCCGCGCCGGAGCTCGACTGGGACGCCCTCCCGTGAAGGCGAAGAAGCGGGTCGTGACCTCCGGCCCCCAGACCCCCACGCGCCGAACGCCGACGGTCCGGCGGATCAAGTCGGCCATCGTGCCGGCCGGTCGGCCGTCGCCGGCGTCCGGCGTTCGGGCCACGCATGCCGCCGGGCCGGCCGCGCCCAGCGGGATCGGTCAAGGCGATCCGGATCGAGCCACCGGCCCGTCGGTCGATGTGGCGGTCGACCTCGGTCGCGGCCTCGTCCTCGCCAATCCGCTCGTCGCCGCGTCCGGGCCGTTCGGCTACGGGGTGGAGGTCGCCGACGCCGTCGACCTCGGACGGCTCGGGGCGCTCATCACTCGGGGGACCACGCTGCGCGCCCGGGCCGGAGCGCCGCCTCCGCGGATGGCGGCGACCCCGTCGGGCATCGTGCATGCCCTGGGCTACCAGAACCCCGGCGTCGACGCGGTCATCGCGAAGCATGAGCCGACGTGGGACTCGTGGTCCGTGCCCGTCGTCGTCAACGTGTGTGGCGAGTCGGCCGGCGAGTTCGTCGAGATCGTCCGGCGGCTCGAGGGGCTCGCCGGGGTGGCCGCCGTGGAGCTCAACCTCGGCTGCCCCAACGCTGCGCGCGGTGGCACGCCGTTCACCGTCGATCCGGATGCCGCGGCGTCGCTCGTCGCAGCGGTCCGACGGACCTGGGATCGGTGCCTGATCGCCAAGCTGTCGCCCGGCGCCGCCGACATTCGGTCCGTGGCGCGCGCCGTCGCCTCCGCCGGAGCGGACGCGATCTCGGCGATCGGTGGCGTGGCGGCTCTCGCGGTGGGCGGACCGGGGTCCGGAGCGGTGCTGACCGGGCCGGCGATCCACCCGATCGCCCTGCGCGTGGTGCACGATGTCGTCGGCGCGGTCGGTGTCCCCGTCGTCGCATACGGCGGCGTGGCGTGGCTCGACGACGTGCTCGACTTCCTGGCCGTCGGCGCGGTCGCCGTCGGCGTCGGCACGGCGGCGCTGGCCGATCCCGGACTCCCGGTTCGCCTCGCCGAGGAGCTCGAGGACGTGGTCGCGGCGCGCGGCCTCGCCTCGTATCGCGACCTCGTCGGGATCGCTCGTCGGTGAGTCGTCGCCTGCCGCTGCTCGTGGCCGCCCTCGCGATGGCCGCCGTGGCGATCGCGCTGCTCGGGCGCCCGGGTGGCGACCTCGCGGTCGAGGAGGGCGTCGTCGTCGCCGTCGACGCGGCCGGCCTCGCCGAGGTCCGTGGGTTCACGCTCCGCACGAACGACGCGCGGATGCTCACGTTCCGGATCGACGCGCTCGAGAACGCCGTCGAATTTCCGCCCAGCCATCTGATCGAGCACCAGGCGACCTCCCAGGCGGTGCGCGTCTCGTATCGGCTCGAGGGCGACGACCTCGTCGCCGTCCGCATCGAGGACGCGGGGTAAGGACGGCTCCGGCGGCCGCTCAGCCCAGCGAGTCGAGCGCTGCCTCGATCTCGTCGGCCGAGAAGATGACCTCGAACGAGGCGCGCACGATGCCGTCGCCGTCGACGACGAACACGTACGGCTCGGACAGGAGGCCGTAGGCGATCACGGAGTCGACCGGCGTGAGCTGCCCGTTCGTCAGGACCGGCTGGAGCTGGTCGTTCTCGAATGTGAGCTCGTACGGCTCCACGTTGATGAACGCGACGCCCGGGTGCGCGGTGGCGATCGGCTTGAGCCGGTCGAGCGTCGGGCCGCACTGGGCCGTAACGCAGAACTTCGGCGTCGCGAAGACGAGCACGAATGGCCGGCCGGCGTCGATGGCCTCGGCGATCGACGTCTCGTAGAAGGCGGGCACGGGCTCCGCGTCGGTGGACAGGCGGGCGAGCTCCCCGTCGACGTCGGCTGCGGTCGGGGTGTCGACCGACGGCGCCGGCTCGCCGACGCCGACGACGCTCCGATCGGCCCGCACGTCGAGGTCGAACGGGATCGTCTCGCTCGGGCCGCCCGGGGCGGCGGTCGTGAACTCCGCTTGCCACGCGCCGGCCGTCGGGAACGTCACGTGTGTGACGTACACGCCGCGCTCGTTCTCGATCGCCCACACGAATGTCGCCGGGTCCGTCTCGACCGTCGTGCCATCCGGGCCGCTGAAGCGCACCGACGCCGTCCGGTCCGGGGCGGCGACCGGGGCGTTGCCGGCGGCGTCGAGGAACGAGAACACGAAGCGGTTGCCGCCGACGGCGAGCTCGCTCGAGACCGGCACGGGAATGACCGACGGTCGTCCATCCGACGGCGGCGCGGCCGAACCGGTGGGTGACCCGGGAGCCGAGGCGGATGGCGACGCGCCGCCCGCGCACGCCGCGAGCACGAAGACGAACGTCAGGCCGATGGGGATGATCCGCTGCATGCCCGACAGGGTAGCCGGAGGCGGCCGACGCCGCCTCCGCATCGGCCCTGCCCCGCCAAGCATCGGCCCCGCGCCGCCGCCGCAACGGCGCCCGACTCCGCCGGCGCGCACGCCGGCGGTAGAATGTCGGCCGTCCCCATCGGAGGTTCGGTGACCCGTTTCCAGAGGCTCGCGGCCGCGACCGTCGCGACGACGTTCCTGCTCGTCACGATCGGCGTCGTCGTGCGCGCGACCGACTCCGGGATGGCCTGTCCGCACTGGCCGGGCTGCTTCGACGGCCAGTTCCTGCCCGGGCTCGACGCCGGCTCCCAGGTCTGGCTCGAGTGGATCCACCGGACGATCGCCGCCATCATCGGCTTCCTCATCCTCGGCATGGCGGCGGTCGCCGTCCGCGATCACCGCAATCGCGCCTCGATCCTGTGGCCGTCGCTGGCTGCCGTCGTCCTCGTCGGGTTCCAGGCGTGGCTCGGTCGCGAAACGGTCCGACTGAACAACTCCGGCGAGTCCGTCACGGCGCACCTCGCCGCCGCGATGGCGCTCGTCGGGCTGCTCGTGTTCGTCCTCGTCCGCTCGCTCCACCCGGCTCGCATCGGCGGGCGAGGCGGGAGCCAGCGGTTCACGCTCCTCGCCGCGTTCGGCGCGGCCGCGACGTTCGCGCTGCTCCTCTTCGGCTCGAACGTCACCGCCGCCGGCCCCGGGATGTCGCTCGTGTTCCCGGACTGGCCGCTCATGGGCGGCACCTTGTTCCCGCAACTCACGGACGTCACGACGACCCACGTCCTCCATCGCTGGGTGGCGATCGTCGTTGGGCTCGTCGTCGTGGCGATCGCCGTCGTGGCGTGGCGGACGCAGCGTCATCGCCCCACCGTGGTCCGGCTCGCGCTCGCCGCTGCGGTGCTCTACCCGATCCAGGCGGCGATCGGCGGCCTGCAGGTCCTGACCAAGCTCGCCGAGTGGACCCAGACCCTCCACCTTGCGCTCGGTGCGCTCATCTGGATGGTCATGGCGGCGCTGGCGGTCGAGTCGTACTATTTCGCGCGAGGTGAGACGGCGCCGAACGCGGGGGAGGGGAGCGGGGCGCGTGCCGGGGGGCCCGGGGAGGACGGCAGCCGTCGACTCCGGGACACAGTACGGGCCTACGTCGCGCTGACCAAGCCGCGGATCATCGAGCTGCTGCTCGTCACCACGGTGCCGGCGATGGTTCTCGCGACGCGCGAGGTGCCCGGGATCGCCTTCGGTGAGTGGGGCGTGCTCGTCGTCTGGACGCTCGTCGGCGGGACCCTGGCGGCCGGCAGCGCGAACGCGATCAACTGCTATCTCGATCGTGACATCGACGAGCTCATGGCCCGGACGCGTCGTCGGCCGCTGCCGGCCCACGATGTCGAGCCGGCCAACGCGGTCGTGTTCGGGATCGTCCTCGGCGTCGTGTCGGTCGCGCTCATGGCGTTCTTCGTCAACCTGCTGGCGGCCTTCCTGACGCTCCTCGCGATCGCGTTCTACGTGTTCGTCTACACGATGCTCCTCAAGCGGACGACGACCCAGAACATCGTCATCGGCGGCGCCGCCGGAGCCCTCCCCCCGGTCATCGGCTGGGCGGCGGTGACCGGCAACGTCGGCGTGCCGGCGCTGCTCCTGTTCGCGCTCGTCTTCTACTGGACGCCGCCGCACTTTTGGGCGCTGTCGCTCCGGATCCGCAAGGACTACGCCGCGGCCGGAGTCCCGATGCTGCCGGTCGTTCGCGGGATCGCCGAGACGAGTCGCCAGATCGTGCTCTACACGGTCCTCATGATCGCGATCTCGCTCGTGCTCTGGGCGGTCGCCCGGATGGGCCTCGTGTACCTCACGGCGGCGGTCGTCCTGGGCGCCCTGTTCCTGCGCCAGGCGGTCATCCTGTGGCAGCAGGGATCCGCGCCGGAGGCGTCGACGGCCCAGGCGATCCGCCTCTACCGCTACTCGATCTCGTACCTGTCCCTGCTGTTCCTGGCCGTCGCGGTCGACGCGGTCGTGGCCGGGCAGTTCGCCTGAGGCGCGGCTCCTCAGCCGACGGCTCGGCCCGCGAGAACGCGCTCGTACAGCTCGACCGTCTGGCGGGCGATCGCGTCCCACCCGAAGTGCTCGACGGCGCGACGCCGGCCCGCCTCGCCCATCGCGCGACGCCGGGCCGGGTCCGCCATGAGCGCGTTGATCCCGGCCGCGAGGTCGCGCTCGAAGCGCTCCGGATCGCGCGGCTCGAACGCGTCTCCGCCGGCCGAATCGAACGGCACGAGGAGGCCGGTCTCGCCGTCGACGACGACCTCCGGGATGCCGCCGACCGCGCTTGCCACGACCGCCGTCTCGCACGCCATCGCCTCGAGGTTGATGATCCCGAACGGCTCGTAGACGGACGGGCAGCAGAACACGGCAGCGTGGCTGTACAGCTGGCGGACGGTCGGCTTGTCGACCATCTCCGCGATCCAATGGACGTTCGGCCGAACGGCGCGTGCCTCGGCGACCGCGGCCTCCATTTCGGCCGCGATCTCCTTCGTGTCGGGCGCACCGGCGCACAACACGACCGCGAACCCCGGGTCGAGGTGGCGGATCGCGCGGACGAGGTGGACGATCCCCTTCTGGCGGGTGATCCGGCCGACGAACAGGACGTACGGCACCGCGGGGTCGATCCCGAACCGGTCGAGGGCGTCCGATGCCGCCTGCGGGCGGTACTCGTCGGTGTCGATCCCGTTGTGGACGATCGAGATCTGATCCGGATCGACGTCGAAGTGTCGGAGCACGTCGTCCTTCGTTCCCTGTGAGACGGCGATCACGGCATCGGCCATCTCGAGCGCCGTCCGCTCGACCCACGTCGATGCGTCATAGCCGCCGGCGAGCTGCTCGCGCTTCCAGGGCCGGAGCGGCTCGAGCGAGTGCACGGTGATCACGAGCGGGATGCCGTAGGCGAGCCTGGCCACGATGCCGCCGAGGTGCGTGTACCACGTGTGGCAGTGGACGACGTCGGCGCTGATCTCGTCGGCGACGAAGCCGAGGTCGCGGCTGAACGCGGCGAACACCGGCCGAAGCGGGGCGGGGGCGCGATCGAGGTCGTGGGCGACCGGGTACCCGCGGACGTGCAGTCGGCCGGCGTGTTCGTCCTGCGAGCCGAACGTCCGGACGTCGACGTCGATGAGCCTGGCCAGCTCCCGCGTCAGGTACTCGACGTGAACGCCGGCGCCGCCGTACACGTTCGGTGGGTACTCGTTCGTGAGGATGAGCGCCTGCATCGTCGAAAGCCTACATCCGGCCGAGGTCGGCGAGGAGCGGCCGCGCATCGAGCGGGCGGCCGAGGAACTCGCGCAGGAGCGGCCCGGCGCGGCGCGTCCCTCCGTGGCGCAGGAGTCGCTCCGACAGGTCGCCGTACCAGCCGGTGTCGCCGTCGGCCGTCCAGTCGCCCCGCAGCTCGTGGATGCGGGCCCGGACGGCCGCCGCAACGATGGCCGACAGCGCGTAGTTGGCGATGTAGCCCGGACCGTCGATGAGCTGGCCGCGGGTCGCCCACCATGACCACTCCGGATGCTCGGCGATGCCGAGGCCCTCCGCGGTGATCTCCGTCCAGGCGTCGTTGGGGCGCCGATCGGGGTGGCGATGGAGCTCGATCTCGAACAGGGTCCAGCACAGGTCGAGCACGACCCCTTCGTAGCGGGCGAGGAGGTTGTCGCGGAGGCTGGCGGCGCGCCCCAGGCGACGTGCCTGGACGGCCGGCTCGTGG